>Ga0116193_1000627_pt1 | contig 32482 bp, 31 predicted proteins | sample AD_UKC115_MetaG_FD_89892 | JGI IMG/M metagenome (GOLD analysis project Ga0116193, IMG submission 89892) | Active sludge microbial communities of municipal wastewater-treating anaerobic digesters from Hong Kong - AD_UKC115_MetaG | ecosystem: Engineered > Bioreactor > Anaerobic > Digestate... | reverse complement strand
GTCCGGGTAGAGCGTCCCCTGCACGAGGAAATCGGCGCCGCCAAGTTTTTTGGCTTCCGCTTGGAATATATCGATGAAAAGTCCACCGATGATTTTGCGTTTGGTTTCGGGATCTTCCACGCCGGCCAGTTTGGAGTAGAAGGTGTCGGCGGCGCGCACGGGTTTTACATTTAGGCCAACTTGTTTGTAGGCAGCGAGTACCTCGTCATATTCATCCGCTCTGAGCAAGCCGGTATCGACGAATATGCACGTCTGCTGGTTGCCAATGGCGCGGTCGACGAGCGTGGCAGCAACAGAACTGTCTACGCCGCCGGATAGCGCACAGACCACTTTCGCGTCGCCGACAGTCTCTTGGATCTGGGCGATCTGGGCGTCAATAACGGCATCGGCGGCCCAGTCGCGGTGAAATCCACAGAGGTCAAAAAACCGTCCCAGAATAACTTTGCCCTGCTTGCTATGCGCGACTTCGGGGTGAAACTGCAGCCCAAACAGGCCCATCTCGGGGTCTTCCATGGCGCATATGATACCGCCGCTTCTTGCGGTGACCATAAAACCGTCAGGGACCTTGGCGACATGATCACCGTGGCTCATCCAGATCGTGCTGCCCTCGGCGTCGCTCGCGAGGAGCTGCGAGCCTGCCTCGAGGAGCAGGGTCGCTTCGCCGTACTCGCGGGTTTTGCCTGGCTCAACTGTGCCGCCGAGGTTTAGGGCGAGTAGTTGCATGCCGTAGCAAATGCCGAGAAGTGGCACCTCTAGACTCAGTAGATCGGGGTTCAGCGCGGGCGCATCCTTTTCGTAGACGCTGCTTGGCCCGCCGGAGAGGACGACGCCCGTAGGGTTGTGCGCCTTGATGTCAGCGAGGCTTGCTCGAAACGGCAGGATGATACTATACACGCCCAGCTCGCGGGCTTTGCGTGCAATCAGCTGGGTATACTGGCTCCCGTAGTCGAGGATGACAAGTGTTTCTGGTTGTGATGGAGATGATTGTGGCATTAGCAACTTCTCTCAGGATTGGACCCTAAATTTGAATCTCTACTATCTACACAAACTCGAATATTCAATGGGCCAAATCCATGCAGCCTGCCACCCTGAACTTGTTTCAGGGTCCATGCGCGAAGACGGTTGCTGATCTGAACTGAGGTATTGATTTCGAAGCGATTTCGGAATGACTGCAGTGGAATGTGGCGCTCGGCGCTCGTATTTTTCATCTACTGGTAGTTCCCCCCGTCGTTGGTGATGAAAAGATCATGCGGATGGCTTTCGTTCAGGCTCGCTTGGGTAATTTGCATAAACTGTGCCGTTTGCCAGAGCTCGTCTAGGTTTTTGGCGCCGACATAGTACATGCCGCTCGTCATGCCGCCGACCCACTGGTCTATGAGGTTTTTGACGGTGCCGCTGCAGGGTACAAGCCCCTCGACCCCTTCGGCAATAAGTGTATCGCCACTGTAGTTTTTGCCATGGAATTCGTCCTCGCTACTGACTTCCATGCCTTTTTTCATCGCGGCGAGCGAACCCATGCCGCGGTACGATTTAAACGTATATTCATCTGATCCGTCGAGGATACTGCGGAAACGTGAGGGCACCTGATCGGCCCGAAAACGATGGACTTCACCCGGCGACTCCTCGGTGGCGGCAAACATGCGGCCCATCATGACTGTCGAGGCTCCGGCCGCCAGAGCTTTCAGGGCATCGCCAGAGTTTATGAGCCCGCCGTCGGCGATGACTGGTACTCCGGCTTTTTCTGCGATCGGCTTGATTTCGAGTAGCGCGCTCAGCTGTGGCACGCCCATACCAGAAACGATGCGGGTCGAACAAATAGCGCCCGGGCCCATCCCGACACGCAGGCCATCTGCGCCAGCTTCTATGAGCGCTTTGGCGCCGTCTCCAGTAGCGATGGAGCCGGCGATGACCTCGACTTTGTACTGTTTCTTTATATATGACAGCGTATCAATAACTTTTTTGGCGTAGCCATGGGCCGAATCGACGAGTATGACATCGACACCGGCCGCCATGAGGGCTTCGACGCGGGCTTCGTATCCGGCGCTACTACCGACCGCCGCACCGACGAGGTGCCCGGCATCTTTAACCTGTTTGACCTCTGCGGCCTGCTGCTCTACGGTGAGGTTGCGGTGGATGATACCGACCCCGCCCTGCTCGGCGAGTGCGATCGCCAGTCGGGCTTCGGTGACCGTGTCCATAGGTGACGCAACAAAAGGCGCTTTGAGCGCCAAGTTTTTGGTCAGCTTAGTTTGTAATTGTATTTCTGAGCGGTCAAACCCCGAATATCCCGGTCGGAGCAAGACATCATTGAATGTGAGTGAAAGAGTAAATTGTTCCATGTCTCATTCTACCGCAGGTATATAAAAAGTCAAAATGCTAGGAGGAATTCGAACTTCAGAGAAATCCTAGAGTAAGATAACACACAAACGAAGTTAACTTTCTCTCTGTAAATCTTTCATCCCAAGTGGATATGGTTATCTGCTCGTTACAAGTATACAGAGATCTGAGAGAGACATACGCAGGTATTTAAAGAACATTGCTTCGTGGGCAACAATCCTATAAAATAATTTTTCCATGTTCACACTGTTGCCGCACGAAATATTTACCGTTTCGCTTGGGTCCCCCTCGGACCCCACGCGACAGACGGGGACTCCACACTTTAAGCGGGCGTAAACTTCTAAGTTTGTTGATTTTTTGGTTAACTTTTGTTGAACTTTTGAATATGAAAGTGATTGAATCAAATCCGAAACAGGTGCGTGAAATTGGGTTTCGTGAGCTGAGGCTCAAGGCTGATGATGTGATTGCAGGCGTCAAAGATGGTAATAGTTATATAGTGAAGCGTAACTCGCGGCCGCTGTTTCGGATCGTACCGCTCGAAGAAGAAGTGTGGGACACGGTGATTGATTTTACAGAAATTGACGCAAATGGGGTGGATGTTGATACGGTGTTGACGGCAATGGATGAGCTGAGACACGAAAAGCCCAAGCGTTATGGCAGACAAACTAAAAAAGTTTCTCGCTAGGCTGAGCCGCAAAGAGCTTGAGCTAGTTGAAGCGCTGCTTCTGGATATTCGCAATGGTGAGGTAGCACATCTTGACTACAAGCCGCTCAAAGGCTACAAAGACAGGTTTCGTGTGCGCAAAGGACGGCTGCGGGTTATTTTTACTCGTAGCGCAACTGGCGTGGTGACCATTCGGCAGATTTCTTATCTCGACGAACAAACCTACCGGCAGATGTGATGCGCTGTGAGAAATATTACAAAAAAGTGTGGGTAACTCTTTACACCACTTCGGTCTCTCTGGTACAATATGCAAACGTAATGGCGGATAGCATATCTCCCACGCCCGGGTCTAAGACGACGCGCTCCAAGAGCGCTATTGCTCCTGTGCTGCTCGATATGGCTGACACCACTTGGCGGATGTTTGTGCCGACTATCGGCTTGCTGCTCGTCGGCCGACATTTTGACGTGCAGTATGGCACGAAGCCTTGGCTGATGCTTGCCGGTGCCGTGCTTGGTTCGCTCGTTGCGGCCATGCTCATTCGTAACCAGCTCAAAATGAAACGCGGAGGTGCCAGCACATGACACCTCATTTTTTTGCTATGGAAAAGATCGACATCGTCCTACCGACACAGCCTATCTTGCACCTAGGACCGCTACCTATCACAAACGCTATGCTACTCGGCGGTTTCAGCGTACTCATCGTGCTCGCGCTGTTTTTTTATACGGCAGGGATGGTCAAACGCGGTCGCACGAACCGACTTGTCGGTCTGGTCCAGTGGGCGTTTGAAGGCATGTACAAGGCCGTGTACGACATAGTGCCAGATCGGGCCATGGCCCGCAGTATTGCGCCGCTGGCCCTGACAATATTTTTTACTGTGCTCGTTTCCTACTGGGCAGACATATTGCCCGGTGTGGGGCATGCGGTGACATGGCATGGCCATGAGCTACTCCGCAGTATGCCGACCGACCTCAACTTTACGCTGGCCATCGCCATCATCGCCATGATTGCCGTGCAGTACTACGCCATCAAATCACACGGATTTCTGGGCAACGCTGGACGATATTTTGTAAACCCGCTCAAAAACCCCATTGGTTCGTTTGAGGGTTTTCTAGAATTGATCGGAGAGTTTAGCCGCCTCATTGCGCTCTGTCTGCGACTGTTTGGCAATGCATTTGCTGGGGCGGCTCTGCTAGCTATCGTTGCGGCTCTCGCCTCATATGCGGCTTCAGCGGTACTACCCTTTTTCATGGCATTTGAGCTGTTCATCGGGTTTATTCAGGCCTATGTGTTTTATGTGCTGACGCTCATCTTTGCCAGCCTCGCGGTGTCTATCCACGGAGGCGACCACTCACCTGCTCATGACGGACGTAAGACCACCCAGGAGGTGCCTGCCGTCTAGACATGAGTAAAAGATTGGTCATCCTGAACTTGATTCAGGATCCCGCTCGGAGACATTGAGGTTTTCAAGCGAGATTCCGGGTCAAGCGCGGAATGACATGGCAAGCAAGCGCGAGAGCTGTCATCTCGATCGAAGCTAAAAGGTCTTACGAGGTGAAACCCCTCTCCGTACAATCAATCAACCAAGGTAAACAAGGAGAACTATCAATGGAAAACATCGCATTTGCACTCGCCTATGCACTACCAGCACTCGGTGCCGCTATGGGCGTCGGTTTGATCGGTAAGGGCGCCCTCGGTGCTGCCGGTCGCAACCCCGAAAAAATCGGTGAGCTCCGCACCCTCATGATCACCGCCATCGTCTTTGCTGACTCCCTAGCCATCATCGGTATCATCGTCGGCTTTTTGGCCAAGGGCTAGAAGTAGTAGGTAGTTTATAGTTTTTAGTTTGTAGTAAGGATACATGTGACATATTTATTTACACAATTTGCGAGTGAGGCGGCCAACGCCGAAGCTACAAACCCCGTGAAGGCGCTGGGCATAGACGCTAAACTGCTCGTGTTTCAGATTATTGCTTTTACGATTTTAGTATGGCTGCTCGGCAAATACGTTTTTCCCGTACTCATGAAAGCAGTCGATGAACGCCAGCGAAAGATTGACGAAGGCAATGCTGCAGCACTCGAAGCCGCCAAAAATGCCGCTGAAAGCGAAGCTAAAATGGCCGAGATGCTGAAGAAAGCTCGGTCCGAAGCATCGGACATCGTCACCACGGCCAAGGAAGAAGCAGCAGGTTTGATCGCAAAGAGTGAGGAAAAATCAAAGGTACAAGCCGAACGCATCGTTGCAGCTGCACACGAGTCTATCGAAAAAGACGTGCTGGCCGCTCGAAAAGCCCTGCACAACGAAACCGTCGAGCTGGTCGCCCAAGCGACCGAAAAAGTGGTAGGCAAAAGCGTCTCAGATACGGTGGACAAAAAAATTATCATGGAATCTATAAAAGAGGTGCAGGCATGAGCGTCGCCTCCTGTCATTTCGAACGTGTTTCGGAATCCATACGTCTGCAAAGTCGTCCGGTTGTCGCCTCCGCATGGATCCTGAAACACGTTCAGGATGGCGCAGTGACGAGTCTACGCGGAGGTTTCTGCTAATGCACGGGAAGCTCAGCCGCCGCAAGCTCGCCCAGTACGTGGCCGAAAGGGTCCGCGAGGGTCAGGTTCCTGAAAGCGTTATTCAGGAAGTGGCAGCCTATCTCGTCGAAACAAGGCGTCTGCGTGAAATGCCGCTCGTCGTGCGTTCCATAGAAGATGCCCTAGCTGAGCGCGGCGTCGTGGTCGCAACGGTTACCTCGGCGCGCCCGTTGACCACTACGCTGCGAGATGCCGTCAAAGCACAGGCTGGCGACGAAGAAGTATACTTGAGAGAGGTCGTAGACCCAAGCGTGATTGGTGGTGTGCGTGTGCAAACCCCAGACGCATCGTATGACGGAACAGTGCAACATAAACTGCAGGCCTTACGCGCCGCGAAAGTATAGAAAGGAACGACAGTGGCAGACATAGCAGTCACAGAAGTATCAAAAGGTCTCCGCGATGCGATTGCGCGGCTGGAGAGTGGTGAGAACATGGAATCAACGGGTGTTGTCACTCGTGTGGGTGACGGTGTTGCTTGGATTCATGGCCTGAGAGGCGCCGGATATGCCGAAGTACTCGAGATTCAGACCAAAAAGGGCGTCATCGAAGCGTTTGCCCTCAACCTCATGGAGGACGAAATTGGCGCCGTGCTGCTTGGAGATGACAAGAACGTCGTCGCGGGCGATGCGGTGAAGCTGAAAGGTGTTGTCTTGGACGTCCCAGTTGGACCGGAGCTCCTTGGTAGGGTCGTCAACCCTCTGGGTCAACCACTCGACGGTGGCCCGGCTATCAAAACCAAAGAGACCGGCCTCGTTGAACGGGCCGCCATCGGTGTCATGGGCCGCAAAGGAGTTCATGAACCCCTTATGACGGGCATTGTCTCTATCGACGCTATGTTCCCGATTGGCCGGGGGCAGCGCGAGCTGATCATCGGTGACCGCCAGACGGGCAAAACGGCTATTGCACTTGATACGATGATCAACCAAGGCCGCCAGAAGACTGGCGTCGTCAATATCTACGTTGCCATCGGTCAGAAGCTCAGTAAGGTGGCTCGTCTCGTCGAACGGCTCAAACAAGAAGGCGTCATGGACCAGACTATCGTAGTGGCGACCGGGCCGAGTGATCCGGCCTCCCTGCTCTATCTCGCACCGTATGCCGGTACGGCCATGGGTGAATGGTTCCGCGACAATGGCAAACACGCGCTCATTATCTACGACGATCTGACCAAGCATGCGGTTGCCTACCGCCAGATGTCACTGTTGCTCCGTCGCCCACCGGGGCGAGAAGCTTTCCCGGGTGATGTGTTTTACCTGCATTCGCGCCTGCTCGAGCGGTCAGCTAAGCTGAGCGATGATCTGGGCAATGGCTCATTGACGGCTTTACCTATCATCGAAACACAGGCCGGCGATATTAGCGCCTACATCCCGACGAATGTTATCTCTATCACCGACGGCCAGATTTTCATGGAAACAGACCTGTTTTATCAGGGTATTCGCCCGGCTATTTCAGCAGGCTTATCTGTTTCCCGTGTCGGTGGAGCTGCGCAGACCAAAACGGTCAAATCGGTTGCCGGTGGCCTGAAACTCGGTCTCAGCCAGTTCCGCGAGCTTGCCGCTTTCGCGCAGTTTGGCTCGGACCTCGACGAAGCTACCAAAAAACAGATCGAGCGCGGCCAACGCCTGACCGAACTACTCAAGCAGGCGCAGTACAGCCCACTAAGCATCTGGGAGCAGACTGCCTCGATTTTTGCTGTCAACGAAGGTCATTTCGACAATGTCTCCCGTGAAAAAATCAAAGACGCTCAAGCGGCGTTGCTCGCTCGTCTTGCAAAAGAACACGGAAAAGAAATGGATGCACTGAATACAGGTGACGAAAAAGTTGAAACCGATAGTGCCATTGGCAAACTGCTGGCCAAAGTCGCCGAAGCAACCGCGAAAGGCTTTGAGGGATAAATATGCGAGTCACGAGTCACGAGTCACGAGTCACGAGTAATACGGGATTTATGGTCTGGCGAAGCCAGTCCTATCTCCTATCTCGTATCTCGTATCTCGGCCTGAACGGAGTGCGGCATGGCTAGTACTCGGCAGCTCAAAGGCCGGATTCGTTCGGTCAAAAGTACCAAGCAGATAACAAAAGCCATGCAAATGGTAGCGGCGAGCAAAATGCGCCGTGCGCAAGATGCTACAAAAGCGACGCAGGACTATACGCGTACCGCCAATGAACTGCTCGCTTACCTTTCGAGTCAAGGTGCTACGGACAAGCACCCGCTGTTCCAAAAACGACCGGTAAAAGGTCGACTCATCATCGTCATCGCTGCCGATAAAGGATTGGCTGGCGCTTACAATGCCAACGTCATGAAGGCGTACATCCAAGCCCTGCGTGACGACGACAAAAACGGCGTGCGCAACGAAACGATCGCTGTGGGCCGCAAGGCATCTCAGTTCGTGACCCGGCTCAAAGATACCGAGATTTGCGGGACCTACACTGACCTCCCGGATCATCCGGAGGGGGCGGAGTTTTATGCCATTCTTACCACAGCTTGTGCGATGTTTCAGGAGGGTAAGGTCGACGCGGTTGACATCATTTACACCAAGTTTGTCAGCAGTATGACGCAGGTCGCAGCAACTGACCGGATTTTGCCCGCGGGCTTTGCCAAGGCAGATGTGACTGCTTTTGTGCGTGACGCTGTGTACGAGCCGAGCACTGACGTGGTTCTCGAGGGGGTTGCCCGCCGACTCGTGGGCGCAGAGATATTCCAAGCCCTGTTAGATGCTCGGGCCTCCGAGCACAGCATGCGCATGCTTGCCATGAAAAACGCGACGGATAATGCCGGTGAGTTGGTAGATGATTTGACGCTCGAAATGAACAAGGCTCGTCAAGCAGCCATAACCCAAGAACTGGCGGAAATATCCGGCGGCGCCGAGGCCATGAAGTAATGACTGGAGTCGCGAGCCACGAGCCACGAAGCACGAGTATTAAAAGCTTCACCGACCTTAGAGCTTGGCGAGAAGCACACGTGCTGGCGGTTAAAATATATAAAGTTACTCAAAACTTTCCGAAAAATGAAGTTTTTGGGCTCACCACCCAAATCCGTCGTGCTTCTGTTTCTGTAACTTCAAACATTGCCGAGGGTTTTGGTAGGCGCTCGCAAGCAGATAGACTCCGTTTTTATGATATGGCAAGAGCTTTGCTCGCAGAAGTACAAAGCCAATTGCTTATTGCTCGCGATGTTGACTATATGGATAAGACTATTTTCAATCAGTTAGCCATTATGGCGGTCGATGCACACAAGATTTTAACAGGGCTCATTAATGCTACAAAAGGTCGTGACTCGTAACTCGTGTCTAGTACCTCGAAAGGAAGAAAATATGCCTACAGCAAAAGAAATCAAGTCAAATTCAGCAACCGGTAAGGTTATACAAGTAGTCGGCGTGGTGGTCGACGTGGAGTTTACGGGCAACGAGCTGCCAAATATCTATGATGCACTTGAGATCAAGCGCACGGAGGGTACGTTGACGCTTGAGGTGGCGCAGCACCTTGATGAACATACCGTACGGGCGGTTTCTATGCAGAGCACGGATGGGCTGAAACGAGGTGAAGCGGTTTCGGCAACGGGCGCACCGATATCGGTACCGGTTGGCGATGATACCCAAGGCCGAATGTTTAATGTCGTCGGTGATCCTATTGACGGCCTAGCCGTACCGAAAGGCAGTCGTTCACCAATTCACCGCGATCCACCGGCGTTGGACGAACAGAGCAACAAAACCGAGATTCTTGAGACGGGTATCAAAGTGATCGATCTGATCGCGCCGATCGCCAAAGGCGGCAAGGTTGGGCTGTTTGGCGGTGCTGGCGTGGGTAAAACGGTGCTGATACAGGAGCTCATCAACAACATTGCCAAATTCCACAGCGGTAACTCGGTTTTCGCGGGCGTCGGTGAACGTACCCGTGAAGGAAATGACCTGTACTACGAAATGAAAGAGGCGGGCGTACTCGACAAAACGAGCATGGTCTTTGGCCAGATGAATGAGCCGCCTGGGGCGCGCCTGCGCGTGGCGCTTTCTGGTCTGACTATGGCTGAAAGTTTCCGTGACCAAGGTAAAGACGTTCTGCTTTTTGTCGACAATATCTTCCGTTTCACGCAGGCCGGGAGTGAGGTATCTGCCTTGCTCGGTCGTCTGCCGTCAGCCGTCGGCTACCAGCCAAACTTGCAGCAAGAAATGGGCGCTCTACAGGAACGCATCACCTCGACTAAAAAAGGCTCCATCACCTCCATTCAGGCCGTCTACGTCCCTGCCGACGACTTGACTGACCCGGCTCCGGCGACGACTTTTGCGCACCTCGACAGTACTATCGTGCTGAACCGAGGCCTCACGGAAATCGGCATCTACCCGGCTGTTGACCCATTGGACTCGAACTCGACCATTCTCGACCCTGAAGTTGTGGGTCAAGAACACTATGAGGTTGCCCGCGAGGTACAGCGCGTACTGCAGCAGTACAAGGAGCTACAAGATATTATCGCCATCCTCGGCATGGAAGAGCTCAGCGACGATCAGAAGCAGATCGTGAACCGTGCGCGTCGTCTCCAGCGTTTTATGGCGCAGCCGTTTTTTGTGGCCGAAAAATTCACCGGCAACCCAGGAGCATTCATCAAAGTCGAGGACACGGTCAAGGACTGCCGTGATATCTTACAGGGCAAATACGACAGCAAGCCAGAGAGCTGGTTCTATATGGCCGGCGTGCCACTCAGCGAGAAAAAGGACTAAGGAACATGAAGTATGCATCTAGAATCATGAATCATGACTTGCACCTCATGCTTCAACGCAAAGAAGGGGCATTATGCAGCTCCAATTAGTTACGCTATCTGGCTCCAAGTTTGACGAGGATGTGTATGAAGTTATCATCCCCACGGTTGACGGTGAGATTGGGGTTTTCCCCGGCCATGAGCCACTCGTGACGCTGGCAAAAACCGGGGTTATACAGGTACGACTCAAAGCCACCGATACGTCGGAAATGCTGGAGTATTTTGCCATCAGTGGCGGCGTAGTCGAGGTGAGTGGTGAACACGTAAAGATACTGGTGGACGAAGCTGATCACGGTGACGATATCGTGGAGGCAGAAAGCCAAGCGGCACTGGAGCGTGCGCTGAAACTGCGCGATGAGGCCACAGATCAAGTAGAGCTAGAAAAAGCTCATCAGCTCGTTGACCGCCATCTTGTGCGCATCAAAGTCGCTGACCTCCACCGTCGCCACCGAAGGGGCTAGGCGTAGTACTACGCGGCGTTCGAAAGCGTATCTAATAATTCAGGATGATCATTGGCAAGGTCAAGCAGTAGCATGTCGGTTGCGCAGCGTTCGCTTTGGTCTAAGTCGTCAGGAGCCATACGGGTGCTTTCAATTTGAACTCGTAACCGTTCTGCAGGAGCAAGCAGATACCAGTGCATAGTTGCCACTCGCTTTGCATGTGCAAAACCCCTGTCGTATATTTCACAGACCGTATCAAGAACTGTGTGTACGGGGCCTTGCATTTTTTCGGGCATATTCATAGCCGAACAGTAACAGATTTATGTATCTTGAGCGATGATTATCCTCACAGCATGGCTGTTGCGTGATATATATCACACGCGTATAATGAGTTTTACAACTAAGTCTCTTATAAAGTAATTAAGCAAATGAAAATAGGGTAACTGATGAACATCCCAGCTAAAACAGCTGCGCGGCAAGAAGCGCAGCCTGACAGTATCAACCTAACAGTGATTGAGCGGATTGGCTTCGGTAAGGGCCAACTTCATGCGCTAGACCAATCAGCAGCTGAGCTGGAACAATTTGGCGAAACACTTACATCAAGCTTCCTTAAAAAAGTTACTGCCGGTGCTGCTGGCTGTTGCATGGACGGTCGGATTTGCAATCACACTGTCGCTGGTACGGCCCCTACTCTTGGGCCAAAATGCGCCGGTGGCCCTTTGCAGACAGCTTTCGCTGCTGCAGAGGTAATCGAAGGCTATTACGGGCATAAAAGCGGCGCTAGTTCTTCCGAAAGAATTGTCGAGGTTGGAGAAATATTGACGGTCCAAGGAATTATGATTGGCGGACACACGACGGACGGCGCGGTAGCAAATCACTTTATAAACCCTAAAACTGGCCAAGAACAAACCGGTTGCGGCGCTGAAGAAAAACATCCTGCGTCCACGCAGGCTATCGTGAAAAGAGATACGAACGTTGTAAAAACAGCCGATTTGCTCCTTGGCGCACACCAAGAACTACAAACAGTCACCTCGGAGACTCTAACTGCCAGAAATGCTGACTATAGCCCGAAAGCCATGCTTGAGGTCGTTCGTGCCCAAAATGGTGGCAAAAATACTGAAGTGCTTGAGGGCTCTCACGAAGAATTAGTCATTGTCTGGAATAAAGTACGCGGCTATACCATAGACCGTGATGAGCTGATTAGGCAAAGCGGTAAAGAAGTATTTATTATCGATGCTTGGTATATCGAGGATATTGCAAAAGCAATGGCCATGGGCCGGCCTGACGCTAGTGAAATGTATAAAAAGGTTTTGCGTGCGGCCGTAGAGTACCAACTTGCGACTTACGGTGAACTAGGCGATGGATCTCATCCTGTGCTCGTACTGGAGAGTGCTGCCTAAGGACGCCTCTTTACAAAACAGTGATATCTCTGTAAGCTTGGAGTATCACAAATAAAGTGGAGGAATATAACTATGTTTCGTAAAAATAAGCTCGCCATGGTTGTGAGTGAGTTTTTGGGTACCGGTGCGCTGGCGCTCACGGTGCTCGCAATGAGCCATTCGCAACTCGCAGTGCCGTATTTTGTCGCATCAGCCGCTGGTTTTACCTTGGTGCTGATGGTCGTTGCGCTTGCTGGCATCTCCGGCGCAGTGTTTAACCCGGCGCTCACTATCGGGCTGTGGACTGTCCGCAAACTGCGAACTGTTCAAGCGCTCAGCTACATCGCGGCCCAGTTCGCGGGTGCAGCGGTGGCTTGGTATGTTTTTGCGTACTTTACAAAACTGCAAGACGTCAAAAACACAGGCACGTTCGATATGCGTGTTATGTTTGCAGAGATGCTGGGTACATTCGTATTTGCGTTTTGTGTAGCGGCTGCCGTATACCAACGTTTGAGCCTTGGTCTCAAAGGCTTGATGATCGGCGGCGGCCTTGTAGCCGGCGCACTCGTTGCGTCACTTGGTTCCGCAGGCATCTTAAACCCAGCGGTTGCATTCAGTCTCCATCAGTGGGGCTGGGGAACCTATGTGCTCGGTTCTATCGTGGGTGCTGTGATCGGGTTCTTTGTATACAGCTTGCTTTTTGTCGAGACCGAAGTTGCTGAGCTAGAAGAGGCAGAGACCGAACGACATGAGGTTGTGGAAGTGCCCGCAGAACGCCCTGTCGTTAAGGCAGTTGCTGCTCAGCGCACGAAGGCTGCGGCTCGGACAAAAGCTGCAACAAAATCCGCTCCAAAGAGCAGGACAGTTTCTAGGAAAAAATAACTACTAGAGTAGTTTAGTAGTTTTTAAAAAGCCGCCTGGAGGGGCGGCTTTTTTGCTTGTTGATGCTGCGCTGTTTTCGAAGCGCATTCCCCCTAGTATTGAGTGCTCGACATTCTAAATGTGGACCGCGTGCATGCGCACAACCGCAGCGAAAATGTCGTGATTACTACGGCCTAGCGCCGCCAAAAGAGTACCGTTTCTTGTGCGGCTGACCGGTGTGCGGGCTAGCTACTGGGCGGAGCCGACCAGCGCATTTTCAAAAGCGCGCATGTCTTTGATGGTGTCACCATACGCAGATACGTCAGGTAAGCTGAGCGACATCACGGATTGCCACATGGCGCTGAGTAATGCTTTGACGTGATCCATTTCTTTTTCGGTAAACACTATGCGTATCTCTGTCGACCTGCCCTCGTCATTTGGTTCTACAAAAACGAGCTTGCCTTCCGGAACAGTATAGTCGCTGTACGAGTGCGATCCTTCGACGAGCAGTTTATAGCAGTACAATTGCAGCGTATTGCGACGGAGTTTGGTTGGGTCACTGCCGAGCCGTCCTGTCTTGTAGTCGACTACGCATATCTGTTTGGTGGGCGTATCAATCTGGAGTAGGTCGATCTTGCCTCCCAAGTGAACATCACCACTGAAAACACCCTCATCCCGGAAGGATTTCTCGGCAACATTTCCAGCGACAAACTCATGGCCGTGCGCAAGGAGAAAGCTCTCAAGTGCAGAGTGGGCACGCGCAATCTGTATGCTCAGTTGCTCAGGAGTGAGCGGTTCGCGCATAAGGTAGCTTTCGGCACGCTTGACTACCTGCGCCGTAGGGGGAACGGCGCCGCTCATATTGATACTATCTTGAACCCACTGCAACGCATCATGGATGGCATTGCCGAAACTAGCATCGACCACTGGTGCGCTCGGAAACCGCAAAATCGTACCGAGCAAAAAGCTTTCGGGTCCACCGTATTTTAGGTCAAGAAAATGAGTCAGATGAGTTGGGCTCAGTCGATACTTTTGTAGCCTGCCTTGGAGGAGCTCAGTGAGTGGAGCGGGGAGTGCGGTGTGTCTGTGCCGCCAATTGAGTCTCAGGGTCTCTATGTCTGGTTCCTCTGCTTCGCTCTCTAGAACCTCCCGGTAGCCTTCAGGCAATATACCGATGGACCTCTGCGTACCATCTGCGGCGATAATCTCGTTGAAATATTTTACCGGCTCGGTAGAGCGACCGCTGAATGTTTGGTGGTGGCTGCTGAGGTGTAGACCGTAGCGGGCTCTCGTCAGCGCGACATAGAGTAAACGCAGCCGTTCATCATCGCTGGAGCCAGCATGACGTATGTGAGCGAGGTTTGCGGGCAGAGTTAGTTTGTTGCCTATCCCGGCGGCTTTGCTCCCCCAGACACTGTCATCACAGGCAATCAGAAAGACATGATCAAATTCAAGACCCTTGGCTTTATACACGGTCATGAGCGAGACAGCGTCGCTGGCCTGATTGTACGGGCTGGTATTGAGCATCGGTTGGTCGGCCTGCGCGTACGCTTGGGTGAAATGTATCAGATCAGCAAGCGTCAGTGCCCCACCTTCACTGGCCTGATGCTCGCGTAATTTTGTCCGGAGTACGGTGAGCTGTGTGACGGTTTCGTACATGGTCTGCTCGCCGAGCGAATGAAAGTAATATTCTCGGAGCGGCGAGCGCACATCAGGCAGTGATCGGTCGTGTGTTTCGACATTGCTATTCCCGATGAGTGCGTCCAGCATGTATTCGAGGGGCTCCGTCTCAACTTTGACAGCGAGAGTTAGGATCAGCAGTGCGGCATGGCGAAATTCGCTGTCACCGAGGAGTAGTTCGGACCATGTTGTATGTCCATCGTTCGCTTTCCATGATATGTTCCAGATGTCTGCGGTTGAGAAATCCCAAAAGTCATAGCTGAGAACTTCGGGCCATAGGCTATCGGCGAGCGCATGATTGCTGGCGTGTAGGGCGAGAACGAGCTTGCTCATCGTGATCAGCTGCCGGACGATCGGGGTCTGTAGAATGTCTTCTCGTTTCTCATACCGCACAGGGACATCTAGGTCATGGAGGTATGCGACAAGCGGCTCAAGATATTTATGTTTTGGGGCAAGTACGGCAATTCGACCGGGTGAAACCCCGGCTGCCAGCAAGTCGGCGATCTGACGGGCCGTAGCCGACCGCTCGGCGACGTCACTTTTGTAGCTGCGTCTCGCTAGCTGGACGGGCGGGAGACCAGATGAAACAGCATGAATATTTTTTTGGATTTTGTCCAGCTGGTGCACCAGCCGGGCTTGGATCTGACCGCTTATCTGAGCGGCAGTTTCTAGAATTTCCGCCTGGGATCGGTAATTTTCCTCTAGTGATAGCACTTGGACATCTGTGTACTCGTGGTAGAAATCGAGCATGTTGCTATACTGAGCTCCCTGAAAGGCATAAATGGCCTGATCGTCATCGCCAACCGCGAGAACATTTGGTTTGCCTTCGCTCACGGGATTATTAGTCAGGAGTTGGACGAGTTTGAACTGCGCGGCATTGGTGTCCTGAAATTCGTCGAGGAGTATAAACTGGTATTGTTCTTGGAGGGTAAACCGCAGATCATCGTTGTGCTCGAGTACATCTATCGCCCGCACTATCATGTCGTCAAAATCGTACAGCCCCTCCGCAGCGAGGCGATTTTGGTAGTGCTCAAGTACATCGGCGAGAGCGGCTATTCGCCTCGACTCGAGTTCGCCAGCCAGTTTATATCGGTTTTCACTGTCTTTGACCAGCCATATATTTTTCCATTTGGTGAGTGGTGTGGTTTTGCCCTCTAGCTCGGCAGTCCCCATGGCACGCTCCAGCTCATCGGCCGCCAGTTTGTTTAGGGCGGTATACGTCGGGTGTACGTAGGTGGCGGTGTCTCCTGTCAAGGCTTCCGCTATGTTCTGGAACAGTGGTAGTGCGACGGTGAGCGTGCGGGGCAATGTTTTTGCGTACGGCTCGAGGATGGCTGCGATATCGTGCTGCGTTCTCCGGATCACTGCTATATTTTCTTTGGATAGTGCTCGGAGATCATCAGCCGTCAGCAGGCCTCGTTTGACTTCCGAAATCGTGCTCACCAAGTCACCTAAGTGGTGTCGAACTTGCTTTAGGGGGCTTCGGTAGTCGGTGCTATCAATAATTTCTGCCAAAATTTGGCGCTTACCTAACTCATCGACAGGGCGTTCTAGCCTCAGATCGGTGAAATATTCCGGGTATCGATTGATGATGGTACTGCCAAACGCGTGATACGTCCCAATCTGCACGTCGTAGGCCGCCTGACCAATGAATGTCCCGAGACGCTCACGCATATTTCTCGCGCCGTTCTCAGTGAAAGTCAGACACAGTATATTGTGTGCGAGAGCATCAGTTACCTGCAGGATATTGGCGACGCGCGCACTGAGGAGCTGCGTCTTTCCGGTGCCCGGCCCGGCGATAACGAGTACGGGACCGTATACGGCATCGACGGCAGCTTTTTGGGCTGCATTTAAACGGTTGTATACGGCAGAAAATGATGTAGCTCTAGATGTCATAGCACTATTGTACCCTGTCTGCTTGGTGCGCGCATGCGTGAGTCTCGTGTAGCAGCCCCTAGAGAACTTAGACCCGAGATCTGCCGGTCGTGGAAGCTGAAGCTGACTCGGGCTGAGTGCGGTGTCGATGTGGGTGGCTTAGGACTCCCGAGCACAGACGGGGCAGAGATCTTCGCGGTCAACTGTCGATGTCCATTGCTCCACACCCTCCCGGACGGACAGCAGCTGGGTAAATGCGCGCAGATCGGCGGCATTACGAAACCACGATGCAATGCGCCCATGGATATGCACGTCTCCCCATAGCATCGACGCCCAGTTTGGTCCAACTGGGGTAATGTAGACTGGCTCCTTGGGTCGATAGGCAAGTTTTGGACGATTTTCGTGTTCGCACAAAAAGTTGTGTGCCACAAATTCAGCGTCGTACAGCGCAGTTTGCGCCATTCCGCTGTAGGGCGTCTCAGCATTGTCGCCTATCACGAAAACGTGTTTATCCCCTTCCATACGCAGAAATTCGTCGACGAGTACTTTTTTACGGCCGCTGAGGGCGAACTGTGAGTCGTTGAAGAAAGGATTATTGGCGACCCCCGCGGTCCAAACGATGGTGTGGCTGACGATCGGCTTGCCGGAAACGGTCAGTGCTTCGGCGCTCGCTCCTTCAACGCGTTTGCCGAGATACAGTTTCACGCCTAATTTCCTGAGGCGTTTTTCGATAGCTTTGCCCACTGCCTTTGGGAGCCGTGGCATAAGGTGTGGCAGACCTTCGACCAGATCGATGTGGATTGCCCGTCGTTTGATACTGTGTCGTTGCATAATATCTCGCATGTATACGCCGAGCGACCCAGCAAGCTCTATACCGGTGGGGCCGCCGCCAACAATGACGTAGTTTAGATCCGGCGCATCTTCGGCAATCAGGCGCGCGTGCAAATGTCGTTTGAAGCGCTCTGCCTCCTCAACGCTTTTGATACCGTAGCTGTTTTCTTGCAGCCCCGGTATACCAAAATAATTCGTCACTGATCCTAGTGCCAAAATGAGCTTGTCATAGGCAAATGGCGCCGCAATCCCATCAACTTTGAGCTCCTTTTTGGCCCGATCAAGCTGAGTGGCTTTGCCAAGTACTACGGTGACAGGGTCGTCGGCAAATATTTGCTCGAGCGGGATGGATGATTGTTCGCTCGTGCCACCTGTCGCTGTTTCGTACAATGTCGGATAGTAGATGAAGTCGGCTTTTTCGGAAATAAGCGTCACCTGTACGCTGTCTTGTTTGCCGAGTTCAAGCGCGGCCTTGACGCCCGCAAACCCGCCACCGACGATGAGTACATTTTGCCTAGGATTGGTTTTTCCATCTGACATATTCACCCCATTGTAGCAACAAGCGTAAGCCGAAACAAATAGATGGTTTGGTGCGCTAGGTTATGTTTCCCTACTCTGAGTAGCAAGGAATTTTTTTCGGTCGAGATTGGAAAATATCGAGAGCCAAAGGCCGAAGAATAGCGGCAGGCCGATCCCAAAAAGCAGGAGGTTCCATGTGAGGCCGCTCATGCTATTTACCCTGTCTGTCGTACCAAAGCCGAACGCTAAGCCAATAATGATCATGCCATATACAACGTAACGAAAAAAGATTTCACGGCGCAATTTGCCCATCGCGTACCATACCAGCGTAAGACAGTATCCGACCGTAAAGATCGCAAAGAGTGTAACGTATGCCAGTGGGTTGCCGAATTCGATCATATCGTCGGTTAGGTCACTGGGCAAACGGCAAGCAGCCCAAATAAGCAGCGCGCCTCCTGCTAGATTGGCCATGGCAGTAGCTGCCGTAAGGCATGCTCGAAACTTTTCGTTCAGGCTATTTCTGACGCCCGATGCCCGTGCCTTCCGCCTTGCCCAGCGTCCTATGATATACACCGCAAGCCCAACGCTTAGTATATGCGTGACCATGAGTATGCTGGTATATGGCTCAGGCGTATCGACGTCGTCATTTGTAAGGACTGCATTTACAACATTAAACACGATGTTGCCAGCGGCAATCATGCCATACGAAAAATCGCGGATAGCATCGCGTCGTTCAAAAGCCAAAAAGCAACCTCCGGCCAAGAGTATTGGCACAAGGTATGCCCACTGGTGCGCTGGCGTGTAATAGTACAGCGACACGTAATCGCCGGCTTTTTTTGCCAGAACGGGCGTGAAGGTCAGCCACAAAGAGATGCCTCCAAGCAAAGCGGGCGGCCAAGAATATATACGGTCGTGCAGCCATGTGTCGAGCCGTATCCAAAGATGTCTCGGGTTTGCTGCGCGCAGTCGTTCTTTACGGCGCAACAATGGCAAAAGAGCAGCGTAGCAAAGCGCCGTGAGAACAAGACCAATACCATGCGCGTAACGGAGCACATCGGTATGCAGTACAAAACGGCCAATCGCCCAGGTGCCAATGAGCACCAGTCCGATACACAGCCACAACTCCCAAGATTTATAAAAAAATGACCATTCGGATTCACCGTGTCGTTTGCCTGTGCCGGTAAAACGTCGTTCGCTTTCAATGTACGTATACAGACCTTTTGTCAACGGCTTCAACGGTTCGGAAATATGACGTAGTGTTGTTTGCTCAGATGAATGGAAAAGCAGGCTGTCTTTAGGAAAAATTTTCGGGATAATTGCAAAAGAATTGGCTAGAATATCCGCCGTGTATCCACTGTCATCGGCTTGGCTCCAGTCCCAAGGATAGTCGGTGCTGGCGTATATTGATGCAACATTTTTCTGTGTGCGGTGAAGTAGGAGCTCGCTAGCGCATGGAATATCGTATCGTTTTGTGATTAGTACGGACAACTGGCCGCTCATGAGCATTTGACAATATGTGTATATTTCACCAGCGATATGTTTGGGGTTTGAAAATTCCAAATAATCAAACCAAAACACAAGGGTGTCCGTCAGGTATATAGACACACTTTCATCATCCCAGGTCACAGAAAAAGGCAAGCTACCCTGCCGCTGTGGGTCAAAATGCCATACAACGACTTCGTTGCTGGGGTCATCGTCTTCGGCGCTGAAGTCTTCAACTGACCAATATTTCTGGAGCGTGCTAGCAGCAACATGAGCGCTAAATATTTGGGCATATTTTGCCGCATCTAGGGCGGCGGTAGCCAACGTATCATCGTTCATTTCCTGTAATCGTATGCCTGCAGACATGCGGCGTCAAGCGGCGGCTGATTCGTTCGTCCAAAAACCGCACTTTTTGTCTCACGCCATCATGATGAACAGGTGCATTTAATACATTTCGTGTGATAAGCTATAAGAAATATGGATGGGCTGAAAGAAAAATTGGCAGCGGCAGGTTTTTCAGGCGAACTTGACGACTCAATCGAAACTCGTGATTTGTTTAGCCACGACGCCAGTATGTTTGAGCTGCGACCGCAGCTCGTGGCTTCGCCAAAAGATAGTGCGGACTTGCAGCGTTTGGTGCGCTTCGTAGCTGCCAACAAAAAATCGATGCCCGAGCTGTCACTCACCGGCCGTTCGGCTGGAACAGATATGGCCGGCGGAGCGATTAACGAATCGATTATTGTTGACTTTGCGCGGCATTTTACAAAAATTGGACCCATAACCGGCTTAAGCGGTACGGCCGAGCCCGGAGTTTTTTATAGAGATTTTGAGGCAGCGACCCTGAAGAAAGGTGTGCTCATGCCCTCGTATCCAGCGAGCCGCGATCTGTGTATGATCGGCGGGATCACGGCCAATAATTCGGGGGGCGAAAAATCGCTCGAATACGGCAAAGTGGAAAAATTCGTGACTCATATGAAAGTAGTATTTGCAGACGGCAAAGAGTACGAGGTGCGTCCGCTGACCAAAAAACAACTTGAGTCCAAAATCAGTCAAAACGACTATGAAGGAAAAATCTACAAACGTATCTACCGCTTGTGTGAAGACCACTACGACATGATCAAAGAAGCCCGACCACGAGTGAGCAAAAACAGCATGGGGTATGGGCTTTGGAATGTCTGGGACCGAGAAACAGGCATATTTGATCTCGGACAGCTGATCGTCGGCTCAGAGGGCACGCTCGGAATGGTTACGGAAACGACCTTTCGGCTGGTGCCGCATCGTCCGCATTCTGGTCTATTGGTGCTCTTTCTCAAAAACATCAATCATTTAGGGGAGCTCATTCCGGCTGTTCTCAAACACAAACCAGCAACATTTGAGAGCTTTGATGACCAAACCCTGCTACTTTCACTCCGTTTTATGCCTGCTTTTTACAAGCGGCTGGGTCTCAAGAAATTTGTACATCTGCTCTGGAGTCTTTTGCCAGATGGGTTGCAGCTCCTACGCGGTGTGCCCAAGCTTATTCTCATGGTGGAGTTCAACGGCAATACCGAGGAAGAGGTGCGCGAAAAGGTCCGTGCACTCCACCGTGATCTCGGTAAGTACAAAGCGCGGTACGAGATCAATGGCTACGAGGAAGATGCGAGCGAGGGCAAAAGCGAAAAGTTCTGGATCATGCGTCGATATAGTTTTCAGATACTGCGCAGCAAGGTCAAGGACAAGCATACGGCGCCGTACATCGATGACTTTGCCGTTCCTCCTGAGCATCTGGCAAAATTTTTGCCGCAACTGCAAAAAATCATTCGGAAATACAAACTTTTTGCGACAATCGCCGGGCATATGGGAGATGGTAATTTCCATGTCATACCTCTCATGAAAATCGAAGACGAAAAAGAGCGCAAAAAAATCGAGCCCTCCCAGCGAGAGGTTAATAACCTAGTGCTCAAGTACGGCGGCAGTCTCAGCGGTGAGCACAACGATGGTTTGGTGCGAGGTCCGTGGCTGGAGGCGCAGTTTGGTAAGCCCGTGCTTGCACTTTTTAAGGAAGTAAAAAAAACATTCGACCCTGATAATATCTTTAATCCACACAAAAAAACCGACGCTACTTGGGACTATTCTTTTTCACACATCCGCGAACATTTCTAGATCTTCACGCTTCCTTGTGTAGCAAACACTGCCCTCCTAGGCCTGCCGCGTCCCGAGCGTCGTCCTGAAACGCTTCTAGGGCAGAAACAATAACAGCGTACACTGCCTGTGCTTGTTCGGGAGCGTTTAGGGTGGACCAGCGGCTGCCTGCGCGATGACGTGCGACTATTTCAGCCTGTGCGCTATGAACCGAAGCATTTTTATGTCCTGCTCGGTTGTCGTCGTTGATTTTCTCGCCCCAACGGCGGTAGACAGCTTGCAATCTCTCTGTCTGTCCGGGCTGCGAATGCAGGTATGAGACTATCTGGCCTAGATCATTGCCAAACGCTGCCATTTGCGGGATAAGCGACAGTGCCTTTTTGGCCGCGATCTCCGCCGCTCGCAGTTTTACCGTCTCGGCCTCTTCGTCTCGTCCCAGTACCATGAGACCGGCGGATATGTCCCGTGCACTTGTCCACGTGACATCATCGTTGCCGAGCTCTTTCTGCATTAGGGTATAGATTTCGCTCGGATCCGTCGGCGTGGTCGGCTCTATATATACGCGGGAATCAGTGTCACCACTGTCCTCTTCTTTCTCTACCAAGGTTTGGACGATAAAACCGATCGTGAGTCGAAAATCCCCATCATGGCGTAGGCGAATCTCAATAGGTGACTCGGGATCAATTAGTTTCACCACTCCGCGTATATAGGCGTATACCGGCTGCGAAGCGCCGACAGCAGGGTCATCATCGGCAGGTGTGATAGCTGTGAATTTTTCGCGGGCTTGTTCAACGCTGTGTGCAAATCCCGGCAGGGTACTGCGAGCTGCCACTGCTCCAAGCGTCGCAAGTACTGTCTTCGGATCGGCAGTTTCGGCAAAAGTAGCGTAGGCACCGAGCGCATCATGAATAACACCGATGGCCGCGTGCCGTCCCTCGTGGGCTGTTCCCAGCGCCTTCTTTGCTGCGGCTACCGCAAGTTCTTGAGCTCGCAACGTGTCGAACGCCTCTTCCAACTGCGCCGCAGGATCGATTGCTTCAACGTTGGTCATGCTCACTATGATGGCCGGTTTGACCCTAGAGTGCAAGCAGTAGCATGTTCTCGGAGGCTTGTGTACAATAGAACGTACGATGCAGAGAGGGCTACAAAGGCTGCGGGCACGGCAAAGCGGGGTGAAATTACCCTCTGTGCCGCGTGTGTCCCGGACGAATATGACATTGTTGTGGCTGCTCGGTTCGGTGCTGGTCATCGGTGTCCTTGTGTGGCTGTCTTGGGGTCACCCCTTTCCACTCATCCAAACACGCGGTGATATAGCGAATCGCCAGCGCGACCTACTTTTTTTCGCTACGCTACTCGCGCTTCTCGTGCTACTCCCTGTGTATTTTTTGATTTTTACGTTTGCGTGGCGATACCGCGCTGGCCACCGCAAAGAATACAAACCAGAATGGGCCTCTCACAAAGGATATGAGGCGCTTTGGTGGGGCATACCGATCGCCATCATCAGCGTCCTTGCAGTCGTCACTTGGGTGACGTCGCATAGCCTCGATCCCTTTAAACCGATTGCTTCGCAGCAGAAACCGCTGCATATACAGGTGGTGGCACTGCAATGGAAATGGCTGTTTCTATATCCCGAGCAGCACGTCGCGAGCGTCAATGAGTTTGCCTTTCCCGTTGACCGTCCTGTCGAGCTTACCATCACCTCGGATGCACCAATGAACAGTTTCTGGCTGCCACAGCTGGCCGGACAGATCTATGCCATGAGCGGTATGTCTACCCAGCTCCATATACAAGCAAACGCTCGGGGCGACTACAAGGGCGTGTCGTCCAATATTAGTGGTAAGGGATTTGCGGATATGCGGTTTACGGCCCGAGCGATGAGTCGACCCGAGTATGGTGCGTGGCTTCTGCACGCAGTAGATACGGGTAACCGCATGGATATGACAGCGTATGAAAAACTCGCACAGCCGGGTGTTTCAAAAACCATGTTTTTCGGTCTTGATGACACCGGACTCTACGACCGGGTTATACTAAAATACATGGCCGGCAGCACTGAGCACACTCAAAATGGGATGAAACCGACAGATGCAGATCAGCCATCCCCGACGAAGAGTTCAGCGGATGAGGGTATGGACATGACACATATGGAGGGCATGTGAGATGATGCTCGCAAACCTTCTCGGGCAAATGGAATGGAGCTATTTCTGGCATGGCTGGGTGCAGTTCGGCGGTCAAGCTGGAACCGTCGGCGGGGCGCTGCTGGTTGCGGCATTGCTGACTTATTTTAAAAAATGGACGTGGCTATGGCGCGAGTGGTTGACGACACAAGATGCCAAAAAAATTGGGGTCATGTACATCGTTGTCGCGACAGTGATGTTGCTGCGGGGTTTTGGCGACGCGGTGATGATGAAACTGCAACAGGCGATAGCGAGCGGCCATTCCAGTGGTTTTCTGGACTCAGAGCATTTCCAGCAGATTTTTACGGCACACGGCACGATCATGATTTTCTTTGTGGCGATGGGCCTGATGTTTGGCCTCATCAACTTGGTTCTGCCGCTTATGCTGGGGACCCGCGACGTGGCTTTTCCGACACTCAACTCTATCAGCTTTTATCTATATCTCGCGGGGGTGGTGCTGGTGAATCTATCGCTGGTATACGGAGAATTTGGCGCAGTCGGTTGGCTCGCTTACCCGCCGCTGTCAGAGCTGGCGTACAGTCCTGGACCGGGGGTTGACTATTGGCTATGGTCTATCCAGATTGCTGGGATCGGTTCGACGCTTTCGGGCATAAATTTCCTCGTGACCATTTTGAAGCTGCGTTGCAAAGGCATGACATTCATGAAAATGCCGATTTTTGCGTGGAGCGTGCTGGGTACTATGATGCTCGTTGTGGTCGTTTTCCCCATCCTGACAGCGACGCTTTTCATGCTGTCGCTCGACCGCGCGATGGGTATGCACTTTTTTACCGCGGATCTCGGTGGAAACGCCATGATGTATATCAACCTTATCTGGGCATGGGGACACCCTGAGGTGTATATATTGGTGCTCCCAGCCTTTGGTATGTATAGCGAAATCGTGGCGACACTCAGCCGTAAGCGACTGTTTGGCTACACGAGTATGGTGTGGGCACTGATGGCGATAACCGTGTTGTCGTTTTTGGTCTGGGCTCATCATTTCTTTACCATGGGAGCCGGCGGCAATGTCAATGCTTTTTTCGGTATTATGACGATGGTTATCGCTATACCGACCGGTGTCAAAGTCTTTAACTGGCTGTTTACGATGTACAAAGGGCGCATCGAGTTTATGACACCGATGTGGTGGTTCATGGCGTTTGTGACGACATTTCTCATCGGGGGTGCGACGGGCGTGTTGCTCGCTGTGCCGGCCATCGATTTTCAGGTGCATAACAGCCTGTTTTTGGTGGCGCATTTCCACAATACTATCATCAGCGGTGTTGTCTTTGGCTATCTCGGAGGGATTGCGTACTGGTTTCCGAAGATTTTTGGGTTCCGCCTGCACGAGCGCCTTGGTAAAGCCGCGGTGACCTGCTGGGTTGTTGGGTTCCTTGTGACGTTTATCCCTATTTATATCCTCGGTTTTATGGGAGCTACGAGACGGCTAGATCACTATGATCCGTCGCTTGGGTGGCAGGGGCTATTTATCGTCTCAGGAATTGGTACGATGATTATTGGGCTGGGCGTGGTGTTCCAGCTTTTACAGATCGGAGTCAGCATCTGGAAGCGGCATGAACTGCGCGACCAAACCGGCGACCCATGGGACGGCCGGACACTCGAGTGGTCAGTCCCCTCACCTGCCCCGCACTATAACTTCGCTCGTCTGCCTGTCGTCACGACCCGTGACCCCTTCTGGGAGGCAAAACAGCAAGGAACTTCACTATACCCCAGTGAGTATACAGCATTTGAGTTACCCAAAAATACAGGGCTGGGAGTGCTGGTGGGCGGCTTTGCCTGTGTGTTTGGTTTTGCGGTCATTTGGCACCTGTGGTGGCTGGCAGCCGTGGCGGTGGCGGGAGTGGTCTTTGTGCTCGTGCGGCGGACATTTGATGACGTGGTAGAGTATGAGGTGTCGGCGGCCGAAGCGAAGCGGCTCGACGCCCATGCGGGAAAGGCGGTTGTATGAGCCGGCTCAACACAGTGTCTCGGGCTCCCTTGACCCTGCATTCCGAACAAGATTTTAAGCCTCGTCCAGAACCGATACGCCACGCTAGAGAACATCCCCTCGCGGGAACGGGGACAAGCCAAAGCAAGGTTCAGCTCGGTTTTTGGATCTACCTCATGACGGACTGTATACTATTTGCGACGCTGTTCGCGACCTTTATGGTGCTGCGCGGGCAAACGGCGGGTGGCGTGAGTGGTACCGAGATATTTGATCTGCCCTATGTGTTTTTTGAAACGATCCTACTGCTACTAAGCAGTTTTGCGAGTGGCCTCGCACTTTTGTCGGCGCATGCACGCAATAAAGCAGCAACGCTCAGTTGGTTGGCGGTCGTTGGTTTGTTCGGCGCGGCGTTTTTGGGTATGGAACTCTATGAATTTCATGGGTTGGTAGCCGAGGGGCACAACTGGAAGCAGAGTGCGTTTTTGTCCTCGTATTTTGGACTGGTGGGAACGCACGGGTTGCATATTTTCACGGGTCTCGTGTGGCTCGGCGCGAGCGCTCTCTACCTGAAATCGCGAGGGTTTTCACGGCGTTTCATGACCCGGTTACAGCTCTTTACGATGTTTTGGCATTTTCTCGATCTCGTGTGGGTCGGTATATTTACCATAGTGTACCTATTGGGGGTTATGTGATGAGTCGACGTGGACGTATCGATAAGCTTCCTGACTTTCGTACCGCGAGTATCGCAGCGTATACGACTGGTTTTGTGCTGTCACTGACGCTCACCGTAGGGGCATTTGCGCTCGTGCAGGCGACACGGGCAGCAGGCGATATGTTTAGCCGAGGATTTTTGATCGGTGTACTCGCAGTCCTCGCGGCCACTCAGATGATCGTCCAAGTTTTGTTTTTCCTCCATTTGTCTCCCGAGCGCCGACGTCGCTTTGATGGTATCGCTCTGCTGTTTACGATATTTGCTGTTCTGTGCATTGTAGTTGGATCGATTTGGATTATGGAAAACCTCAACTACAATATGATGCCACAGCACCAGACTGAGTATACCGAGCAGCACGAAGGTATTATGCGCCAGTGAAGTTGAAGAACTTTCTCTTGGTCACAAAGCCGGGGATTGTCGTCGGTAATGTACTGGCGGTGTTCGGAGGGTTTTTGTACGCGGCCGGTGATGATGGTGTGCGGCTCGCAGCCCTTTTTGGCGTGACGGTGGGTGTACTCTTTGTGATTGCGGCGTCGTGTGTCGTCAATAACTACCTAGACCGTGGCATCGATAGTCGTATGCGGCGGACTGCCAAAAGGCCATCGGTGACAGGGGTTATCCCCTACCGAACTGCTATACTCTACGCCGCCATCATGTACGTGCTAGGATTTGGGCTTATGCTGTGGCAGACAAATCTACTGACGGTAGCCATCGGTTTGTTTGGGGCGGTTTTTTATACGCTTGTCTATGGACTAGCGAAGCGGCGCACGCACTGGGGTACGTTGGTCGGAGCCCTGCCGGGAGCGACCCCACCACTCGCTGGGTACACGGCCGCAACTGGGCAGCTGGACCTAGCGGCGTGGTTGCTTTTTGCGGTCATGGTTTGCTGGCAGATGCCTCATTTTTATGCCATTGGCGTCTTCCGGCTTGAAGATTACGAGGCGGCGCATGTACCCGTGCTCCCGGCGGTGAGAGGTCTGAGTAGGACAGTCTGGGAAATGCGTCTGTACGGGCTCCTTTTTGTCATCACCTGTTATGCGCTAGCCCGATGGGGCCATGCGGGCTTTATGTTTGGAACAGCCATGGTGCTTCTGGGGCTGTACTGGCTGCAACCGATGTTTAGTCCTCATTGGCGCGGCGAAACGGTAGCGACTGCTCGCACGGTGTTTAAACGTTCACTGCACGTTCTTTTTGGCCTCTGTTTTTTCCTCGCAATGTCACACGTTTTGCTGTAGTACAATGAGGGCTATGGTTTGGCAGAAAAGAAGTTGGCAATGGCTGGCTGCAGCGCTCGTTTTTTCGCTCGTTGTTGTCTGGTATATGGTCCAAAATCTCGGTCAACTACACCGAAGCATTGAGATCATCCAGAGGACACCAGTATCCGGGTATCTATTTGCCGCTCCCCTGCTCCTGCTCACGTTTGTGCTGGCGGCTTTTTCATATGGGTTTCTTGCGTTTCATCCCCTAAAATTTCTTGAACTTTTTACCGTAGAACTAGCGGCTGCAGCCGTGAACCGAGTGGTACCATCTGGACTCGGGGGAGCGGGCCTGCACGGTCTTTACCTGCATAACCGCAGACACACGGTTGCTGAGGCTACGGCGGTCGTGAGTACCAATAACCTACTCGGCGCCCTCGTACATGTGTCTATATTGGGGGCAGTGCTGGCGCCCGTGTCATCCCGTCATTTTCACTTCAGACTGGGTATAGAACAGAGGTGGTTTTTACTTGGATGTGGTGCGATTTGTATGATGCTGTTCGCTCTCTGGATCTTCCGACGGGTCGTATACCGCTTTGTGCGGAACGTGCTAGCAAGTCTGAGAACATACGAGCAGCAACCACACAGGCTGGTGTATGCGGCATTTTCGCTGCTCGCGCTCACGCTGACAAATTTAGTTATACTGCATCTTGTCGCCAGCAGTTACGGAGTATGGCTGGATGCACCAACACTACTGGTCATATATTCCGTCGGAGTACTGATGGGTGCGGTGGTACCGACGCCCGGCGGTCTTGCGGGAGTTGAGGCGGGACTTACCGGCGGTTTTATGGCATTTGGCGTGGAGAGCACGAACGCTATTGCTCTCGCCCTCACCTTCCGCCTTCTTACGTACTGGCTTCCAATTATCCCCGGTTTGATAGCCCTTGTTGTCGCTCGTGCACACCTCTTACTCTAAAGATCGTTCTACAGATCAAGCTGCCCGCTTCTGAGGCCACTCAGATTACTAGCTTATTCTATTTTGTACGGCTGTCTGTCAAGCTACCTTTTTCAGGCTCGGCTCAACGCATTTGGAAGATCACGAATGTAGATAATCCGACACTCAAATGGTTCGTACTTGCGCCTATAGCCGTTTGCCTTATCATGAGTGCGTGGATGCTCGTATTCATGTGGTATATCGTCATTTTCGGGCTGTTTGGTATCTTCGTCATCCCGTTTCGGTTTCTAACCCGTAGCGGCCGCTACAACAGGCGTAGCAAGCTACAACACCGAGAATTGCTTGAAGCTATCCGTGACGGTAAAATGAACAAAACAGCCGAGTAAACTCGTCTGGACTTTGACTTTCTTTTAGAAAATCAAAGTATTTGTCTAGAGCTACGGCTTAAGCATATCAGCGATTTGCTGCTTTGCGGCGTCAACCGTTTTTTGGTCGGGAATCATCACGTAGAGGGGCATTGAACCCATGCTGTAGGTTGGCGAGGTGGCGCCGGTACCATCGACATCTATCGAGGTTATCTGCCAGCCTTTCATATCATCAAGCTGCTTGTTGGCAAGCGTGGTAAGGGAGGCTTCGCTAACATTGGTTTGGACAGAGCCTTGGAGAGTGCTAAGAAGCGAATTGTAATGAACAATGTTACTTGGTTTACTGAGCTTGGCGATGATGGCTTCTATGACGCGTTGTTGGTTGCGACCACGTTCCCGGTCACCCGCTTCAAAGCTATAGCGCTCGCGCGAAAATTCAAGGGCTTGGGTGCTACTAAGAGTGTTGTACCCTTTTTTGTAGGATTTGAAATCATAATCTGAGTAGACGCTAATCGGCCCGATAGTATCGACGATTTTGATCAGTGACGAAAAGTTGAGTCGGATATAATATGGCACCTCAACACCGTACAAGTCCTCAATGGTTTGACGTGACATGTCGATACCATATACGCCGGCATGAGTTAGCTTGTCGCGGATGCCAGTTGTACCATGTAGCTGCACGTAGTAATCGCGTGGCGTATTGACCAGCAAGATACTGCGCCGGTATGGGTTAACGGCTGCCAGGATATTGACGTCGCTGCGTGAGGCGCTGCCGATGTCGCCGTATGTATCGATGCCACTGATGTAAATAGCAAATGGTTTAGCAACGTCAGCGGTCGGCGTAGCGGAGTGCTGTTCTTTAACCATGAATGTCCCTATGACTTCAATGCCCTGGTAAAAGTCGGGGTTATTCTCTTTCACGATACTTAGGCTAGCACTCCGCAAAGCAGCAATCTGTATGTCTTGATTTGTTACCAGAGACTCAAACAAGCTCGTCAGGTTTTTATAGTTCGAGGGTGTGGCGTCGGTTTTGCTAGAAAGTGCTTGTATAACGTCGCTATACTGCTGGTCGGTCTCGACAACGCCGCAGGTTACGGCCGAGTCGAGCGAAGTGCCACTATCTTTTTTGGCGATGACGGAGTATTCGACATAGCTGACGCTGGCTTGTTGGATGCCACTCATGAAAGATGTCGTTTGGCGCATGGCCATATATACACCTACATTTAGGATGGTCGCCAGTAGTAATACAGCAGCGCTCATAAAAGCTACGCTACGGCGGTGAAGTTTCGCGCGCATCATAGCGATGCTCGCCGCTAGTATGATAGCCGTATAGAGTGGCAGCGCTATCCATAAGTAGCGGGATGGTATATAGCCCGCGGCCACTAGTGCGTAGGCAGCGGCTAGCAAAGAAATCAGCGCAAGGGCGCTGATGAAAATACGCAAGGTTGATAGAGCCTGGGGATGTTTCATGACAATATTGTTTAGCTATTCTACAATTTCTCGGACTTTTTGTAAAATTTGGAGGACAGTGCTGCGTACACTACAACCCCTACGGCTGCGCCAGCGGTGTCGATTAGGACGTCACGCACTTCACCACTACGGCCAGGTACAAACATTTGGTGTACCTCGTCTGTGCAGGCATATAGCATGGCTATGGCGATGCTTATGATTATCATTTTCTTTACACCTAGATCATATTCTTTGAGTAAGTTAAAAAGTAGAACCCCGAGTACAAAGTAAGCGCAAATGTGAGCAGCCTTCCGTACTAAAAAGGTCAGTAGGTCGGCTGGAGCACTGACCCCTATGGATTGTATGGTGCGAACGATCTCGTCGCTACGTGCTGAAGAAGTACCTGCGACTTCGCTGGACATAAGGAATATGACTAGCATCCACACGGCTACAAAAATATATTTTATTGCGAGTCGTCGATTCACCATGCTACAACTTCTTCTCCTCGATCTCTTCGAAGATATGTTGCTCAGCCGCGAGAGGGTGTCGACGAGCAAGTAGTTTTGTTTTGATGACCCCGATGGTGGAGCGATTTAGCGCGATAGAGAGTACTAATGCAATGAGCGCATTCAGTATATTGAGCGTAGGATGATTGACATAGTACAAGGTAGACACGAGTACGAACGCAAATGTAAGTATTGCGAATAACATGTAGTCGTACGTAATATTTACATATCTTTTCATGTCATGGTAGCGATAAATTGCCATACCGCCGTAGGCCACGGCGGTAGATATGGCAGCTGCCCATATACCGATGAACCAGATCAGACCGAGATTCACCACCAAGTTAATTACGGCAGCAGCAATTGAAGTGTTCGTAACCTGTTTGGTAAGTTTTTTGGCGATGTAGATTGCTGAATAGAAACTGACAACAGTATTAAATATTGTCCCCAGTATTAAAATTGGCAAATACAATAATGCCTCGCTATATTTTTCATTTACCAAGAAAGGAAAGATTATTGGCGTAGCGCTCATTACCAAAATGCCTAATGTGCTGAAGGCCCGAAGTGTCGTGTTTGCTACACTAGAAAAAAATTCATCCCGGTCGGGGTCATTTATGGCAAGTACAGCAGATTCACTCCAGGATGCATAAAATATGGAGCCGAAACTATTAGCGATGTTGGCAAATTTATTAGTCACGGCGTAGATTCCGTTTGCTGCGACGCCTAGCGCTATTGTAATTATTGTGCGGTCAGAGGCATTAAAGACCCACCATGAGATAGTGTTTGGTATAAGAGGTAAGGAGAACGCAAGAAGTTGCTTCTTAGTAGCACGATCGCGTGCCGTTAATTTAATCGAGTGGTGCGCTCCAATAACTATCGCCAAAACTATAGATGGCACGAGTATACCGAGAGCGATACCGAGCAACATCCCGCCAGCGCCCATCTGCATGTGCAGCATAAAAACTAGATTTAGCACTACAGTCAGCAGTCCTTGCGCAATTCCAGTTATGGCAAAAGCTTTCGTCCGCCCTAGCCCGCGCGCAATTTGCAAAACCAAATCACCGAAAATAAATGAAGCAAAATAGAACGCCATGGTCGCCGCAAGTGGAATATCCATAAAGAGATTTGCAATAAAGTATATTGCCGCTATAGCTAACGATACAATCGCTGTAATTTCCACTGCATTAGTAATGACCTTGCGCTGAGCATCTTGGTCTGAGCGAACATCAATCAGATAACGGAAAATTGCTTGCTGCACATTAAGCATGATTAATGGCGCAAACAAGCCTGCGTAGGTCATGATTAAGTCAGCGGTACCATATTCACCAGTTGACAGTGTCGCAGTATAAAGCGGCAGCATAAAAAACATGACTAATTGTGTAGAGATTCTACTAATTGCAATCAGCAGAGTATTTTTGGCTAGCGCGGCAGTTTTGCTCATCTGCTACTTTCTCTTTATGCCTAGTGCTTCGTCTAGGAATTTGTGCGAGTATTCCTGCTGCCGCTTTAATTCCTTTATAAAACCAGTATAGTTGACTACCTCGTTCATTTTACTTTCAAACTGTGACAGGCTAACGATACGGTCAAACAGACCTAGCCTTTTCAGGAAGCCGGTCATGCGATCATCATTTCCAGCCCGCATACCTTCATTTTCGAGTACTACAAAATTC
>Ga0116193_1000625_pt1 | contig 32599 bp, 27 predicted proteins | sample AD_UKC115_MetaG_FD_89892 | JGI IMG/M metagenome (GOLD analysis project Ga0116193, IMG submission 89892) | Active sludge microbial communities of municipal wastewater-treating anaerobic digesters from Hong Kong - AD_UKC115_MetaG | ecosystem: Engineered > Bioreactor > Anaerobic > Digestate... | reverse complement strand
TCGTCTCAAGGGCCTGATTTTGCGGATCACGCCGACTGGCGTCAAGTCTTGGTATTGCGAATACGCTCGCGCGAAGAGAGTCTGGTTAGGCAGGGTAGATGCGGTCTCATACTCTGAAGCGTTTGAGGCAGCGCAGAAAATTCTTTCTGAGTATTATCGAGGTATCGATCCGATCGAGGCGCGCAAGCCTGCCGCTGAAGTCCCTACCTTGAATGACTTCTTGGACGGAGATTATGGGACATGGGCTCGCGCCAATCAGCGGGCGCATGAGCAAAATCTTGATCGGCTGAAGACCGCGTTCAAATCCCTGCTCCCAAAGAAATTGGACCAGATCTCAGCACTGGACGTCGAGCGTTGGCGCGGGAAGCAAGTGGATCGCGGACTCAGCCATCAAACGCTAAATCGCGATGTTTCCTCGATCAAAGCTTGCTTTAACCGAGCTGTCGACTGGGAAATATTGGAGAAAAATGCGCTCGCTAAGGTGAAGAAGGTTAGGACTGACGATCGCATCAAAGTGCGGTTCCTTTCGACGGAGGAGGAGGAGCGGTTGCGCGCGGCGCTCGATCTGCGTGAAGAACGCCGAAGGAGGGAAAGAGCCTCCGCTAACGCTTGGCGGATTGCACGGCGTAAACAGCCGCTACCCGACATGCATGACCTGCGCTTCACGGATCACTTGAAACCACTGATTTTGCTCTCGCTAAACACGGGCGCCAGGCGAGGAGAGCTGTTCGATCTAGCTTGGGAAAATGTTGATCTCGATCGACGCGTGATGACGGTGAGCGGCATGAACGCGAAATCCAAACGAACAAGGCATATTCCCCTTAATCGTGAGGCAACTTGGGTGCTGACCGGCTGGAAAGAGCAGACTGGTGCCTCAAGCGGACTTGTATTCTTAAACGAAGATGGACAGCGCTTCGATCGCGCTAACACCTCGTGGCGAGGTTTGTTGAAGCAAGCTGAGATCCCAAACTTCCGCTGGCACGACATGCGTCACCATTTTGCCTCGAGGCTGGTGATGGGCGGGGTAGACCTCAACACAGTGCGAGAGCTGTTAGGGCACAGCGACTATGAAATGACGCTCCGCTATGCGCACTTAGCGCCTGAGCATAAGCTGAGGGCAGTTGAAATTTTGGACACGCTAAGACCTGATCCTGTCACCTGAAATAACGGTACCAAAAACCGTGTACCTGCTTTGTCCTCATTTACCCAAGCAACCAGGGCCGCAGAAATCTGCGGATTTCCTGAGCATAGTTAGGCTCCTCGTAAACTCAAGCAAAAATCATGGCACAAATCGTGGCACAAATCGCAGCATTTAGATCGACGCCGAGCAACTCGGGATGAGGCCCTTGCATTGTGGCAAGGTGAATTCGTACGCGATGGGAGGTTACTTCAAATCAGTGCCAGATCGCTCCCGACCAGTTGGAGGTGATCTATAGACTCCTGTGAGTCGTAGAGCGCATCGCGGAAATTGATCAATTAGACCTTGTTTTGCCTGGGCGAGTTGACGTGATGGGGTGGACGCCCCTGCACCGAGTTGGGTGTGTAAGATGCGGCTGTCGAAGCCACGCCTAGAGGAGTCGTCCATATCCAAGGAGATTGTCGTTGTCGGCCTCGATCTGCCCAAGAACGTGTTCGAGGTCCACGCCATCGATGCGCAAGGTTAGCCTTTCGTCCGTCGCCAGATTCGCCGTGCGGAGGTGCTGAAGTTCTTTGCCAAGTTGCCCCCGTGCCTTGTCGGCATGGAGGCTTGTGCCTCTGCTCACTATTGAGCCGCGAGCTCGGTGCACTCGGCCATCAGGTGCGGTTGATGCCTGAAGCCGTACATGAAGCGAGGCAATACTGATGCAGCGGACATGGAGGCGATCTGCGAAGCAGTGACCAGACCAGTCATGCGCTTCGTCGCCGTGAAGTCGAAAGAGCATCAAGCTGCGCTCACGCTGCACAAGAACCGCGATCTGCTGGTCCGGCTACGAACCATGCTGATCAACGCATTGCGCGCGCACCTTGGGGAGTACGGGATCGTGAAGGCTCAAGGCCCTGCCGGCGTCAACTCGCTGCTGGCGCTGGTCATTGAAGCACAAGATGCCGTGCCGGTGAATGCACGATCCGGCCCTGCGGAGCATCGTGGCTCAGTTCCATGCGTTGGTGCGCGAGATCGAGCACCTCGTGAAGCAGATCCTCGACTGGCATCGCCACGACGAGGTCAGCCAGCGGCTTGCCACCGTTCCTGGCATCGGGCCAATCACGGCATCAGCCATTGCGGCGACACTACCCGATGCCTCGGTCTTCCGATCAGGCCGCCAGTTCGCGGCCTGGTTGGGTCTGACACCACGACCGCACAGTTCAGGCGGCAAGGAATGACTAGACTGCATCACCAAACAGGGTGAAGGATACCTTCGGTGCCTCCTTGTCGTCGGCGCCACGACCGTGCTGCGCATGACACGCAAGGATCACGCGAAGCAGCCATGGCTAGCCAGACTGCTGACAACCAAACCGGCCAAGATCGCGAACGTGGCGCTGGCCAACAAGACCGTCAGGATTGCATGGGCCATCATGAGCCGAGGAGAGGTATATCGATCGGTCGAAAACCACTCTAAACGAAAGAATCCAAATTCAAATGCACTACCACGCGAATCATCGACGCAGTACGCATTGGTCTACCCTGTAAGTATTACTAAAGCTACCTTGCTGTCATTCCTCCATCAACAACTAGTTCGCTTCCTGTGATAAAAGCTGCTTTGTCTGATGCAAGAAACACGACTGCATCAGCAATGTCTTTCGGCACCCCAAGACGGCCAAGAGGGTGACCTGCACCAATCAGAGTTCTTGCTTCGTTATATCCGATTCCACGCGCGGCGGCCATGTCATCCACTAGTGTACGGCCCATGTCCGTGTCTATTACTCCTGGGTGCACAGAGTTAACCCTGATGTACGAAGAGGCCAACTCCATCGCGCAGCCTTTGGTGAAGATCCGAACTGCACCCTTTGTCGAATTGTAGCAGGTCGCATTGGCTGCTCCGTTAATCCCGGCGACGGAAGACAGGTTTACAATGGCGCTGCCACCAGGCCACATCCGAGAGCGCTCGGACAGCAGCGGAATCGTCGCTCGCGTTCCCAAGAACACCCCCTCAACGTTGACGGCATGGAGCTTCCGCCAATCGGCGAGTGTGGTCTCGAGAATCGACTTGCGAAGCCAGAGACCAGCATTGTTCACGAGAATGTCGAGGCCACCGACAAGCGCAGGCAGACGCGCGACCAAATCTGCCCATGCCGTTTCATCGGTGACATCCAACGCCAGACCAACTCCATCGATCTCGTTGGCCAATTCGATCGGAGCATCGACATCTGTGGCAACAACTCTTGCTCCCGCAGCCGCAAGCGCTCGAGCCGTTGCTGCTCCAAGCCCCCGCCCCGCTCCGGTGACAAGCGCGATTCTTCCTTCAAGATCCAGCATTATTCCATCGCCACTTTCATCTGTTCAGAAAATTACCACTGATCTTGCAAGCTGCCCGGTCTTCATCTCATCGAACCCCTCGTTGATTTCCTCGAGTTTGATCCGTCGCGAGATCAGTTCATCAAGCTTCAGTTTGCCCGAAAGATAGAAATCGACGAGCCGCGGCATGTCGACGGGAAATCTGTTGGATCCCATGATCGAGCCCTGAATCTTCTTTTCTCCCAGAAATGCAGCGCCCATCAGATTGACGGTCTGCCCAGGGGGAATCATCCCGACCACAGTCGCAGTTCCACCTCGCGCTACCATGTTGAAGGCCTGCTCCGCGGTTTTCGCCAAGCCAATGGCCTCGAATGCGTGGTGTACGCCTCCGCTCGTCAATTGCAGGACCTTCGCAACCGCGTCACCGTCAGAAGCATCGACGAAATCAGTAGCACCAAAGCTCATGGCCAGGTTGCTTTTCGATGAAACCATATCGACCGCAATAATCCGTGAAGCGCCAACTATCGCGGCTGCATTGATGATTGAAAGGCCGACGCCCCCGCAACCGATCACGGCAACCGTTTCGCCCGCTCTCACATTTGCCGTATGCGATACCGCACCGAAGCCGGTCATCACCGAACATCCGATGAGCGCAGCACGATCGAGGGGCATATCCTTTCGGATCGCCACCAGTGCATGTTCATGCACAAGCATCTGCTCCGCAAACGACGAGAGGTTGAGAAACTGCGGAAGAGGCCTGCTGTCCTGAGTCAACCGCGGTTCTTCATCGGCACCGCGCTTGGTCTCTGGCGATTGGCAGCGGCTCATGTGACCGGTCAGGCAGTGTTCGCAATGGCCACAAAAGGCCGACAGGCAAGTGATCACGTGATCGCCCGGCTTGACTGTGCGGACTTCCGAACCCACCGCTTCCACGACTCCGGCGCTTTCGTGACCCAGAACCGCGGGAAGTGGAAAAGGATAAGAGCCCTCGATGAAATGAAGGTCGGAATGGCACAATCCCGCCGCCGCAGTTCGTATCAGGACCTCGTGCGCCCCAGGCTTCGAAATCTGGACATCCTCGATTTGAAGTGGTTTGCGAACTTCGCGAAGCACCGCAGCTTTCATGTTAGTCTCTCCATCGATAGATTAACTTCACGGAAATTGACACCAAAACAATTGGCCGATCTTCAAGCACAACCTACGCCGACAATCAAGCGCCGCCCGACAACGCCTTGGCCACCGAGCTGGCAACATGCGCTGCGGCTACTTCGACCCTTGCCGAGATAGCCGGCATGACGAAGAAATCATGAATCAGATCGGGAAAGTCCACGTAGTTGCTCTGCAAGCCCTGCCGTATGCGCAGTTCGTGCAGGAACCGTCCCTCGTCGCGAAGCGGGTCAAAGCCGGCTGTTACGATCATCTGCGGCGTCGCAGTCGGGCGACGGGCGATCTTGAGGCGATCGCATTCCGCACGGCCATCGACTCTTAGGCATTTGTCAAACCAGGCGAACCCCGCCTTGCTCAGCACTAGCCCGTCATGAATTTTCCGAGATTCGGTTTCTTCTTCGGGCCAAATTGCCGGATAGAGCAGCACTTGGACAGCAAGCTCAAGTTCTGCATCGCCGAACAGATCGCAGGCTACCGAGGCGGCCAAGTTCGCGCCAGCGGAATCACCGCCGACGCCTATCCGGTCGCGCGCTACATTTAGCATTGCGCAATTGGCAAACGCCCACCGCACCGCATCCAAGGCATCGTCATGAGCGGCAGGAAACGGGTTCTCGGGCGCAAGACGGTAGTCGACCGCCATTATCTGCGCTCCTGAACCCGCTGCGAGGCGTCTGCAATGACCGTCATGGCTTTCCAGATCACCGACTATGAAGCCCCCACCATGGAAATAGACCAGCAATGCTGAAGGGAAGGTGGTCTCAGCGGGTGAGTAGAGACGAGCCCGAAGCGTTCGGCCCTCAAGCTCGAGCGTGAGGTCCCTCGAATCGACGTCACTTGGCGGAGACGGGTCTTGGGACCTCCTGCGAAGGCGATAGCCCTCCCGCGCCAATTCAAGCGGAAGCGAGCCCGGAGCGGGTCGCGGACGCGCGGCGGCTTCGGCAAATTCTGCCTCCAACATGGCACGGAAGCCAAGGTCCATGCCTTCAAGGTCGCGATTCGAATCCATCGTCAGGCTGATGCCGGGCTGTAGCCGAGAATGGCACGAGTCTCGACAAACTCGTGGAAGCCATATTCGCCCCACTCGCGTCCGTTCCCGCTTGTCTTGAAGCCACCGAATGGGGCCTTCAAGTCACTGCCGCCATTGATCGAGACCTGGCCGGCCTGAAGTTTGCTGGCGATTTCACGGGCCTTCTCGATGTCTGCACTTTGGACATATGCCGAAAGCCCGAAAGTCGTGTCGTTCGCAATTTCGACCGCCTCGTCGAGGTCCGAATAGGAAAGTATCGAAAGGACGGGTCCGAATATCTCCTCACGGGCGATTCGCATGTCGTTGGTGACGTCCGCAAATACCGTTGGCTTTACGTAGAAGCCGCGTTCCAGTCCCTCTGGACGGCCAGGTCCCCCTGCCACGAGCGATGCTCCTTCTTCGATGCCAATTTCGATATAGGACTGTACGCGCTCGAACTGGTTGCGATTGACGACCGGCCCGAGGTGTGCATTTCCCTTGGGATCTCCCACGATCAGCCCGTCGACAGTTGCCGTTGCGATCGCAACTGCTTCGTCGCGGCGACTGTGCGGAACCAACATTCTGGTCGGTGCATTGCAGGACTGGCCAGAGTTGTTCATCACCGACATGGTCCCGCGCGTCACACCGCCCGCAAACCCCTCATCATCGAGAATGATGTTGGGGCTCTTGCCGCCCAGCTCCTGTGTAACCCGCTTAACCGTGGCGGCTGCTGCCCGGGCCACTTCGATGCCGGCATTGGTGGATCCGGTGAAAGACACCATGTCGATATCGGGATTACTGGAGATCGCAGCACCAACCTCAGGACCGGTGCCGTGCACCATGTTGAATACGCCGGCTGGAACGCCAGCAGCATCCATGATCTCCGCGAATATCTTGGCGCTGAAGGGCGCTTCCTCCGAAGGCTTCAGGACCATGGTGCAGCCCGTTGCCAAGGCCGGCGCAACCTTGCAGGCGATCTGGTTCATTGGCCAGTTCCAAGGGGTGATGAGCCCGCAGACGCCGATCGGCACCCGCGAAATACGGGTGGGACCCTTGTCCTGCTCGAATTCGAAGGTCTTGAGCACTTCAATGGCAGTCATAATGTGCCCGAGCCCCACTGGCGCCTGAGCGCGCTGGGAGAGCGAAGCAGGTGCACCCATTTCCTCGGTGATTGCCGTAGCGAGGTCTCCCAACCGCTTTTGGTATTCTCCGGCTATCCTGGCAAGAACCGCAAGTCTTTCCTCGCGGCTGGTTGCGGCCCAGGCGGGCTGGGCGGCCCGGGCCGCTGCCACGGCGGCAGCTACGTCCGCCGCCGAGCCGGCCGAAATTCGGCCGAACGCTTCCTCGGTCGCCGGATTGTAAACATCGAGGGTTGCCGGTCGGACCGGATCGACCCACTTGCCGCCAACGTAGAACTGCAGGCTCTCAATCATTTCTCTTCTTCCCTGGACTGATCTGATTGCGTTTCGCGCGTTCAGCCGAAAACGAACGGGGCATCATTGACTGCTATTTGTGGAAATACTTCCCGGTCCTGCGCGTAATTCTGCGAGTGGCGCCATTCCGGCTTGGCCAAGCTCTTGGGCAACTTCGCCATGCCGCGCTGGAGATAGCCCGGATTGAAATCGTTAGGATCGACAAAGGGCAGCCGTTCCATTTCCGCCTCGTCGGAGGCGAGAACGACTTCGACCGTCGCAAGGCTGTTTTCGTCCATGTGCTTGAGCACGCGAGTGACGAAGTCGCCGACAAGGTCGGCCCGCAAGGTCCAGCTGGCGCGGAAATATCCGAAGACCCAGACCATGTTCGGGACGCCGGTGAACATCATCCCCCGGTATGTCACCGTGTCAGCAAAATCGAATGGCTTGTCGTCCACGTAGAATTGGACCCCACCCATCGCCAGCAAATCAAAACCCGTCGCGGTGATGATGATGTCGGCGTCAATCGTCTCGCCCGAGGCGAGCAACAGGCCGTCAGGTGTGAACTTCTCGATCCGGTCGGTTACCACCGACGCCTTTCCGGCGTTCATCGCCTTAAAGAAGTCGCCATCGGGAACGAAGCAAATTCTTTGGTTCCAGGGGGCGTAGGATGGTGTGAAATGCTTCTCGATCGTTTCCTCGTCGAGGTAGCTGCTCAATCCCTTGAGCAATTCGGTCCTCGCTGCGTCAGGATTGGCCAGGATGGCCTTTGTCCGCTTCGCGCCCTCGGAAAGAATCGAGCGGCGCACGATCTCGTGGATCCACGCTGGATCAATTTCGAGTGAGCGCAAGGTTTCCGCAAGTTCGTTCCTGTTTCTGCCGGGCGTGAAATACCCGGGGGAACGTTGCACCATGGTCACGTGCTCCGCGGATTCGGTCAGGGACGGAACCAGCGTAGCTGCGGTGGCGCCGGAACCTATCACCACGATCTTCTTGCCCGCAGGGTCGATGTCGTCCGACCACTCCTGAGGATGGACGATGGTTCCTTTGAAGTCCTCCATCCCGGGCCACTCGGGAGTGTAGCCCTTGTCATGGCGATAATACCCCTGGCACATCCACAAGAACCTTGTGGAAATCCTCTTCGTGATCCCCTGGGCCAGATCCTCGATTTCAAGCTCCCACCGGGAGCGCTCGGTCGACCATCGCGCGGTGAGGATCCGATGCCGGTAGTGAATGTCCTTCTCCAAGTCGTTCTCGGAGATGACCTCCTGCATGTACTTCCGAATCTCCTCAGCCGTTGCAATCGGCGTGCCGCGCCAGGGCTTGAAGCGATAGCCGAACGTATGCAGATCACTGTCCGATCGGATCCCCGGATACTTGTGGGTGTGCCAGGTCCCGCCGAAGCTTTCTTGCTCATCGAATATCGCAAAGGACTTGCCGGGATTTCCGGTCTTGAGATGGTAGGCCGAACCGATCCCAGCGATGCCGGCGCCGACGATTACAACATCAAAATCCGTTTTGGTTCGTGTTGGCAGCTCAACGTTGGTTCCAGACTCTGGCAACTGCTTTCTCCCTCGTGCCCGATTCCATATCAATGAATGTAGTTTGCCACGGGAAACACACGCTGCCTAGCCAAACATGCATTTTTCTAAGACACGGTATCCATCTGCGGCTTGACATGGGGTTCCAACAAAGTAGCTTCTGACGGGTCATTCAAGAGTCGGGAGGGTGAAGAGGAATGCCGTCACGTATACTGCCGCAGCCGACACCGGAGACGCAGCACTTTTGGGATGGTTGTCGCGAAGGAGTTCTGAAGCTCCAGCGGTGTGGGTGCTGCGCTCACGTCTATTTTCCGCCGCGTCCGTTTTGTCCGGATTGTTCCAGTCGGGATGTCGAGGTTTTCGACGCCAGCGGCAAGGCTCTCCTTTGGTCCTACGTGATCAACCATCGACCGAGACCCGATATGGGCAGCGAACCGCATTCGATTGCTGTCGTGAAGCTCGCCGAGGGGCCGCAAATGATGACGAATATCGTCGAGTGCCCGCAGGAGCCTGAATTCTTGGTCCTGGATATGCCGGTCGAAGTTGTTTTTGCCGAGCAGGAAGGCGGGATCAGCCTTCCTTTCTTTAAACCTGCAGAGGGCTGACTACATGAATCCTAAATCGGTAGCAGTTGTTGGAGCGGCGGAAACGACTCAGATGGGTCGAATTCCCGACGTTTCGGTGATCGGTCTTCACGCAGATGCAGCGTTGAATGCGATGGCGGATGCTGGGCTGTCTGCAAAGGATATCGATGGCGTTGCATGTGCCGGGATAAGTCCCGTCGAACTTGCCCATTACATGGGTATTACTCCGACCTATGCAGATGGCACGATGGTCGGGGGCTGCTCGTTCATGCTTCACGTTCGTCATGCGGCGGCAGCAATCAGCAACGGTCTGTGCAACACGGTGCTAATTACGCACGGCGAAAGCGGTCGGAGCCGGGTCGGTGCCGCACCATTCGGCCGGTCGCCGGCAAGCCTAATGGGCCAGTTCGAGATGCCTTTCGGCGTCACTTCGCCGCCGACGATGTTTACGGTGCCCGTACTGCGCTATCTCAAGGAGCGAGGCTATACCGAGGAAGACCTCGCCTGGGTTGCGGTCATCCAGCGGGAATGGGCTGCACTCAATCCGCGTGCGTCAATGAAGGATCCGATCACCGTTGATGACGTTCTCAATTCGCCGATGATCGCCTGGCCCTTTCGATTGCTGATGTGCTGTCTGGTAACCGATGGCGGTGGAGCGCTGATCCTCACTTCGGCTGACCGGGCCAAGGACATGCCGCAAAGGCCAGTATACATCCTCGGTACCGGCGAGAGCGTCGAAACGCCGATGGTGAGCCAAATGGAAGACTTCACCACTTCCAAGGCGTTTCGCGTTTCCGGCAAAAAGGCATTCACAGAAGCGGGCATCTCTCACTCCGACGTCGATCATCTCATGATCTACGATGCCTTTGCTCACCTGCCTTTGTATGGCCTGGAAGACCTCGGTTTCTGTGAGCGCGGGGAAGCCGCTGAATTCATTCGCAACAGGAATACAGCGATCGGCGGAAAGCTGCCCCTCAACACCAACGGCGGTGGGCTGTCATACATGCATTCCGGGATGTACGGGATGTATGCGCTTCAGGAAAGCGTTCGCCAGCTGCGCGGGACCGCTGAGGCACAAGTCGACGGGGCCAAGATCAGCATCGCGCACGGCGTCGGAGGCATGTTTGCAGCTTCCGGGACGATAATCATGACGAACGAGAAGTAAGGCCGATGGCGATATTTTATCCTGATATCCTTGACGAGGGAACGGCACCCGTTGAATTTTCATACGGCGACAAGGACGTTATGCTGTACGCGCTCGGCATCGGGTTGGGATCCGACCCGCTGAACGAGGCCGAACTGCCTTTTGTCTATGAAAAAGGTCTGAAGGTCGTTCCAACGGCGGTGACGGTTCTGGCTTCTGCATCGGGGCGGCCGCGGGGAGAGGCGCTACCTGTCCCGGCGGGCCACCGTCCCAGCAAACCAAACTTTCTTATGCTCGTTCATGGGGAACAGAAGGTCGAACTGCACCGGCCGCTGCCACCCGAAGGCAAGTTCACGATAGAGGGTCGCACTGTCGGTGCGTACGACAAAGGCAAGGAAAAGGGGGCCGTGCTCGTCCGGCAAAGCATCTGGCGCGATGAGGCTGGTTTGCCGGTCGTGACCCTGACAAGCTCGAGCTTCTGTCGTGGCGATGGCGGCTTCGGCGGCCCGAGTGACGGGGCGCCGGAGCCGCCAGACGTGCCGCAGCGTGCTCCAGACCGATCGATTAGCTATTCGACCCGGCACGACCAAGCGTTGCTCTACCGTCTCAACGGTGATCGAAACCCGCTGCACTCTGATCCGGATAGCGCGAAGCGCTCTGGCTTTCCAAGGCCTATTCTTCATGGGCTTTGCACATACGGCATCACCTGCCGGGCAATACTTGAAGCGGTTACAGATTTCGATCCGGACCAAATCCTCAGTCATCAGGCGCGGTTTTCCGCACCTGTTTTCCCGGGGGAAAAAATTACGGTCGATCTCTGGCTTGAAGACCGTTCGATCCATTTTGAAGCTCGCGTTGCCGAACGTGGAGTAAAAGTAATCAAGAACGGACTTTGCGTGCTGAGGTAGATATTTGCGATGAATACTGCAGGTTAGGCGAAAAAATGTCGGCCTTGAATTGGGAAGGGAGTGGAGCATGAAACAGCGTTATCTTATTTCGTGTGCGGCTTTTGCGATGCTAATTCATGGCAACGCCTACGCGCAAACTGCGCCGTCGCCGAAGGGTCAGCCAGCTGATCAGAGCGCCGAAGACGATCAAGGCAGCACGGGGGCGAACGAAATCGTCGTCACTGCTCTCAAGCGGGAGCAAAAGCTTCAGGATGTGCCGCTCGCTGTTTCCGCCTTCAATGAGCAGTCACTGAAGAACCAAGGCGTAGACGGAGGACGGAGCCTTGTTCTGGCTGTACCCAATGTAACCTTTCAGCGCCGTACGCTGCGCAACAATTTCCAAATCCGAGGTGTGGGATCACAGCTGACCGCAACCGGCGGCGATGATGGTGTTGGGATCCATCTGAACGGGGCCCCCCTAACAGATAATCGCATCGCCGATGCCGACTTCTTTGACGTCCAACGGGTCGAAGTGCTTCGCGGGCCACAAGGTACGCTTTACGGTCGCAATGCGACCGGCGGCGTCGTGAACGTGATCACCAACAAGCCGACGAGCAAGCTTGACGGTGGTTTGACTGCAGAATTCGGCAACTATGCCAATGGGCGGTTCCAGGGATACTTCAACGCCCCCTTGCTTGACGGCGTGAATATCCGCCTGGCCGGTTTCGGGCTGATCAGAAAAGGGTACTCCACCAACCTTCTCACTGGGCAGGACGTTGATGGACGCAAGATCCTCTCAGGGCGTGGGACTATCGGATTCGATTTATCGCCAAGCTTCCGCACGACCGTGATGTGGGAAGTCTTCGACGAAAACGACGACAGGGGTGCTTTCTTGAAGCAGCTTTGCGCCAAGGATCCCGGTTTGACCACCGTACTTGGAGTCCCGACGGGGTCGGCTCAGGCAGCCTTTACCCAGGGCTGCCAAACCGTGGGCGTCTATGGGAACGATGTTTACGAAGCCACCAATATGCTTTCAACCTTCTCAGGGATCATCGCCCGGCAAGTTGGGCTGCAGCCCGTGGACTCGTTCTTGGGCAAGACGATTTCGCGTGACTTGCGCGAAGTCGAATTGTTCCGCGACCCGCAGTATCGGGCTCATACGGATATCGTCCAGTCCAATACCGAATGGGATGTGACCAACAGCCTGAAGACGACGCTGCTCGTGGCGTACAACGAGAACCATACTTTTTCCCGGTATGACTCAACCGGCGGAAATCCGACAGTTGCTTTTCCCGTCACCGCACTCGCCCCGGCAGGCACACTGAATGATCCGCAGATCGGACTGAGTGATCGCTTGCTTAGCGAGAGCGGGGGCAAGAACAAGAACCGCCAGTGGTCGGGTGAGTTGCGTTTGCAATCGAGCTTCGATGGTCCGGTCAATTTCAACATTGGCGGTCTCTATCTCGACTACAAGGCTGAAGCGATCACTTACGTTGCGACCAACGCAGCGACACGTGCCGTCGCGATCCTCAATCCTGCTGCCTATATCGATCCGCTCGCCGATCCTGATTACACTGGCCACAACTACTTCATCAGCCAGAGCGAGTATCGGTTGAAGTCGAAGGCCCTGATGGGCGAGCTGTATGTCGAACCGCTGAAGGACCTCAGGTTCACTGCGGGCCTGCGCTATACCGACGACGACAAGTGGACGAGAGGCTCAGGTTCAACCCTGTTTGCAAGCGGTCGCGGCCCCATTTTCAATACGCCGATGACCGCCCGATTCAAGGAAGTAACCGGCCGCTTCAACGTCGATTGGAAGCCAGACCTCAGTTTCACCGACCAGACCTTGCTTTATGCCTCCTACTCGAAGGGTTACAAGGGCGGCGGGTTCAATCCCCCGGGCGTGATCGCTCTGGGTCTGCCCTCCACCTTCCAGCCTGAATTCGTCAACGCCTACGAAGTGGGCACCAAGAATACTCTGGCTGATGGCAAGGTGACATTCAACGCAACCGGCTTCATATACGACTACAAGGGCTATCAGATTGGCCGAAGCGTCAATCGCAGCGTGTACAATGAAAACATCGATGCCAAGATTAAGGGCCTCGAGTTCGAGTTCATTGCTGAGCCGGTCGATGGACTTCGCCTAAATGCGAATGTGGGTATCCTCGATACGCGGATCGAGCAAGGGGTTGTGGTTGACACCTTCAATCGCACTCAGGGCGACTCGACCTACATCTACGCCAATTCGACCTCTGGCGGCTGCATTCTCAATGCTCAAGGCGTTGCTAACATGCTCGGAACAGCCACCGGCCGGGCCTTGCTGGCGAATTTCGCGTGCGTTGGCCCTGCATCCTTGCAGACCAGGATGATCAGTGCCGGCTTCACGCCGGCCAACGCGGCCGCCCTGGCAGCAGGGGTGTACAACTACGGCTCAAACGTGTCGCTCTACACGAGCGGTGCTGGCGAAGGTGTGCGGCAAAATCTTGTGGGCAACCAGTTGCCAAATGCTCCCAAGATGACCTTGTCGATCGGCGCGGAGTACAAATTCGCGCTTGCGTCTGATTGGGATGTGACTCTTCGCGGCGACTACTATCGCCAGTCGAAGAGCTTCCAGCGCTACAACAACGCACCATCTGACCAGGTGAATGCGTGGGAAAATGTCAATGCGAGCTTGGCGTTCCAGAACCATGAAATCGACCTCACCGTTCAGATCTTCGTCAAGAACCTGCTGAATAAGGATACCGTGGTCGGGTTCCAGATTGCCGACGAAAATCTGGGGGCTGCTCGCACTCCGTACCTGTTGGAACCGCGGCTCTACGGCGTTGCGATTACCAAGCGCTTCTAAAGCTATAAGGCAATCCTGCCAGGTTCCCTAGAATGTCAATGGAGTCGTCGAAGTGAGAGTGCAAACACATGGAAATACGAATGCCCTCTCACTTTGGGCGGCAGTTGCTTTCGCTGCAGCCAGTCTGCCCATTGCCGCGGTTACGCTGGCAATCGGTGTTTATCTTCCGCGCCATTATGCCAGCCATCTCGGGCTTGAGTTAACTGCAGTAGGGGCAGCCTTCTTCATCGTCAGGGCGATCGATATCCCCATCGATGCTCTGCTCGGTTGGGCAATGGATCGTACCCGAACCGTGCTGGGCAGATACCGGTTCTGGACCATCATCGGGGTGCCAATCTTTCTGCTGGGAACATTTCGGCTCTTCATTCCGCCCGAACAAATTTCGTTAGCCTACCTGATATTGTGGCTTCTCGTCATGTATCTCGGCAACTCGATCATGACCATTTCTCATGTCGCTTGGGCAGTTACTTTGGCGCCCCGGTACAACGAAAGATCCAGATTGTTCGGGATATTGACTGCCGTTGGTGTGCTGGGAGCGGCCGCTGTGATATTTGTTCCAGTCATCAACAGCTACCTAGGCGGCGCGGACTCTTCCAATGCCAATTTGATGGGCTGGTTGGTTATCGCGCTAACTCCCGTGACGGTCGCGCTTGTCCTGTGGGTCACGCCTGAAACCGTCTCGACCGACGTCGGCGGCACAAGATTCAGATTGCGTGATTACCTTTCGCTGGTCACGAGGCCCGCATTTCGCCGGATTCTGCTGGCTGACCTTTGCCTGGCGTTGGGGCCTGGATGGATGAGCGCCAGCTATCTGTTCTTCTTCACCGATAGCCGCGGTTTCACAACAGCGCAGGCGAGCTTGTTGTTGGCGGCTTACATTCTTGCAGGAATGGTCGGAGCCCCAACGATGGCGCGTTTGGCGATGCGTATTTCTAAACATCGAGCCGTGATGGTCGCTGCGGTAGGCTTTGCACTGACGACGTCGACATTTCTTGCCATTCCCCAAGGGGACATGGTCTGGGGTACGATCGCCCTCTTCATGGCTGGCTTCTTCTCTGCAAGCTTCACTGCGATCACGCGTGCAATGACCGCCGACGTTGCTGACGAAGTGAGGCTGGAAGGCGGAAAGGAGATGTCCGCTCTGTTATACGCGATGACGACCATGACAAATAAGATCACCGGAGCTGTTGCGATTGGCCTTACGTTTTTCGTCTTGTCACAGGTCGGATACGTGGCTGGGGAGCATGCCGTAAATACTCCTGAGGCGGTACGTCATTTGGAAATCGTCTATCTTGCTGGCCCCATATTCTTTGTGACGCTCGGGGCAGCGTGTTTGATCGGCTATCATCTCGATGACGCAACTCACTCCGATATTCGACGTCAGCTCGACCACAGGGATGCCCTCTACAGCGAGGCAGCTGTCCTTGAAGGAATGAATGCTGAGCATGCGGATCCGGTGCAACCCGGATCTGACGAGACATTTGGTCGTTAATTCAAAAACGAAGGAACTGAAGATGGGACTCCTTGCTGGGAAAGTTGCAATCATCACTGGTGCAGGCGGCGGATTGGGAGAAGCATATGCCAAGCTGTTTGCTCGCGAAGGTGCCTCGGTCGTCGTCAATGACCTGGGCGGCGCGCGGGATGGAACTGGAAGCTCGGTTGGCGCAGCGCAAACGGTGGTGGATGCAATCGTCGCGGCTGGCGGCACGGCGGTGGCAAATACCTCTGACGTCTCGACTGTAGAAGGGGGCAAGGCCATTCTCGCGACCGCGCTCGAAGCCTTCGGGAAAGTAGACATCCTCGTAAACAATGCCGGAATTCTGCGAGACAAGACCTTTGCTAAGACCTCGGAAGAAGATTGGGACGTCGTTGTAAAAGTCCATCTGAAAGGAACCTATTGCTGTACGTTCCCGGTTTGGAACTGGTTGAAGGAAAATAATCATCCGGGGGTGATCATCATGACGTCCTCGACTTCGGGACTTTATGGCAACTTCGGTCAGAGCAATTATGGGGCTGCGAAAGCCGGAATCTACGGCTTCATGCGCGTGCTTGCACTCGAAGGTGCACGATACAATATTCGGGTAATGGGACTTGCCCCAGGTGCACTTACGCGGATGACGGCGGATCTGCCCGGGATGCAAGGCCGCGAAACCAATCCGATGAGTCTTCCGGAAAACATTGCTCCGACTGTGCTATTCATGGCTTCGGACCTCGCGTCCGAACATACAGGCAAGGTGCTTGCTGCCTCCGCAAGAGGCGTCGCGGAAATCAAAATGGTTCAGACCAAAGGGTTCCGATCGGAAACGCCTTATACCGCCGAAGATGTGGCTGAGCATGCCGAGCAGATCTTCTTTCCGTCAAGCGTTGAGCGCGTCCTTTCATAGGGCTGCAATCCTTGAAAGAGTGCGAGTGGCAATGAGACGAGCATTGTTCAAACATCGGAACCTAAAAGGAACCTCCGCCAAACTTTGCCTCATAAACAGCTAGTCAGAGTGAACAAAATGTCGGCAGAAGAGAATGCATGGCCTGGCTCGATCGAACTGTCTCAACGATTGGCGGAGGCTGCGGAGACCGGAATGACCTTGGCGGTTTGGGCGGACGTTCAACCCGCCAAGGTCGCGGTGATCGATCCTTCAGGCAAAGAACACACATTTGCCAAAATCAATGCAAGAGCGAACCAGATCGTTCGACTGCTTAGGAGTCGCGGATTGAAGCCCGGCGATTCAGTTGCACTGATCTGCTCCAACCGGGCCGAGGGAGTGGAGGTTCTGGCAGCTACGCTGCGAGGCGGGTTTCGGCTTACTCCGGTCAATTGGCACCTCACCGAGGACGAAATCGCCTACATCCTGCGGGACTGCGAAGCGAGGGCTGTCTTCGCAGAAGCCAGGATCGAGACCGGTGGTCCGGCCACAATGCAGGCGCCTGACGCCAGCATCAGGCTTGCCATTGGAGGGTCAATCGAGGGATTCGAATCCTACGAGCACGTCCTCGATAGAGAGGACGCGTCTGACATCGACGACCCGGTCCTCGGGAACTCCATGATGTATACGTCGGGTACGACCGGGCGGCCGAAGGGTGTTTATCGACCCAATCCCACGGTATCGAACCCTACGATCTATGCTGAACGCGGGTACGATCGTGATTCGTCCATTCAATTGTGCGCCGGACCCGCGTATCATGCCGCCCCCCTTGCGTTCGATATTCGTGCGGCCATGGGCGCCGGTGTGCCGCTAATTTTCGTCGACAAGTGGAACACCGAGGAGATCCTGAGAATCATTTCGGAGAAGAAGGTGACGCACATGCACCTTGTTCCGATCATGTTTCAGCGGCTCTTGGCGCTCCCGGACGACGTCAAGGCGCGCTACCCTGTTGATCACGTCCGCTACATTGTTCATGGAGCGGCTCCTTGTCCGCCCGAAGTCAAGTTCGCGATGATCGACTGGTTCGGTCCTATCCTGAGCGAGTACTATGCCGGTTCGGAAGGCGGAGCGGGCTTTACAATCAACAGTGAGGAGTGGCTCCGCAAGCCCGGCAGTGTCGGTAAGCGACCGGCAGTGCTTGGCGTGCGCATTCTTGACGAAAGCTTGCAAGATTTGCCTGATGGGACCGCAGGCACGATCTACATGGAGATATCTCCGGGCGGCTTCAGCTATTATAAGGATGAAGCAAAAACACAGTCGTCGAGGGTCGGCAACTACTTCACCATGGGTGACATCGGCTATTTCGATGAGGATGGCTACTTGTTCCTGACTGGCCGTAGCGCCGAGACGATAATTTCAGGTGGCGTCAACATCTATCCGCAAGAGGTCGACAATGTCCTCGTTCAGCACGAGGCCGTTGCAGATTCGGCGACTGTTGGTGTTCCGCACAGTGAGTGGGGTGAAGAAGTCAAGGCGGTTATCGTCCTGAAACAGGGATTTACTGCCAATCCGACGATCGCGGAAGAAATCTTGACGCTCGCGCGCGAGCGACTTCCCAAGTTCAAAGTTCCAAGGAGTGTGGATTTTGTCGATAGTTTGCCTCGATCCGCGGCCGGCAAGATTCAAAGAGGAAAAGTACGGGCAAAGTATTGGCAGAGACATTCGCGCCAGATCTAGATTGGAATAAAGCTATGACGCAAGTTCAAGACACGAGCGACTTTCGCAGCACGGTTCGGGCCTGGCTGGAGGCCAATTTCCCGGCTTCATTGCGGAATAAGGGCGAGCCTTCGCCCGGAGCCCTAACAGGAAATCTGACGGAGGACGAAAAGCTTTGGAAGGAGCGCATGGTTGGACAGGGTTGGGGGACACCGACCTGGCCGAAGAAGTACGGCGGTGGCGGGCTGTCGGCTCTGGAAGCGCGAATCTTGACCGAGGAAATGGCTCAGATCAAGTCCTACAATCCTGTCGCAGGTATGGGCGTTTCCATGTTTGGCCCAACCTTGCTCGAATACGGCACTGAAGAGCAGAAAGAGCGCTACATTCCCGACATTGTCCAAGGTAACGTGCGTTGGTGCCAAGGCTTTTCGGAGCCTGGAGCCGGCTCCGACCTTGCGAGTCTGCAGACCCGTGCTGAAGACAAGGGTGATCATTTCCTAGTCAATGGACAGAAGATCTGGACCAGCGGTGGACATCTTGCCGACATGATCTTTTGCCTGGTCCGTACCGATACGAGTCGCAAGCACGAAGGCATTTCATTCGTGGTGTTTTCGATGCACCAGGAGGGTGTCGAAGTCAGGCCAATCAAGTTGATTGCAGGGCATTCGCCGTTCTGTGAAACGTTCTTCACCGATGTCAAAGTCCCCAAGGAGAACCTGATCGGCCCGCTTAATGGCGGCTGGTCGGTTGCCAAGCGCCTCCTGCAGCATGAGCGTTCAGGAATGGGCGGTCGGATATCCGGCAGCGGCGACAAGAAGAAGGAAAGGCCGCTCGGCGTCGTGGCCAAGGCCTATGTCGGCGAGGACGAAGCAGGACGTCTGGCCGACTATGATCTGCGTGCGCGCATTATCGACAACGCAATCGAAATGTACTGCGTCGAAGCGACCGTCCGACGTATCGCCGCCGAAGCGAAAAGCAATTCGGGACCTTCGACCGCGACATCGGTCATGAAGAACGCCAACATGGATGCCATGCAGGAGCGCGCCGAGCTCATCGTCGAAATGATGGGGTATCGCGGCCTAGGCTGGGAAGGCGAGCATTTCACGCCCGAGGAACTGGCGGCCGTGCGCACTTGGTTGGGCGGCAAAGCTGGCACGATCTATGGCGGATCGTCGGAAATTCAAAATAACATTGTCGCGAAACGGATACTGGGGTTGCCGGATCTGACTTCGCATTCAGAAAAGCTCGAAGGGAAGGCTGCGTAATGGCTGCGTTGAATGAAGAGCAAACGATTCTCCGCGATGTCGCAAAGTCCTGGGTGGACGAGAGAAGTCCGGTCTCTGCCTTTCGCAAGGTCCGAAACGCGGAATTGGAGTCTGGTTTTGACCCCGGTACCTGGAAGGAAATGGCCGAAATGGGCTGGTCGGCCGTTATCGTCCCTGAGGACTTCGGCGGAGCAGGACTGGACTACCTGACGATGGGGCTCATTTTCGAACAGCTGGGGCGCACCCTGAATGCCTCGCCTCTCTTGATGACGGGTGTGGGAGCGGTATCTGCGATCCTGCAAGGCGGCAGCCCGAGTCAGCAGAATAAATGGCTTCCACGCATTTCGGAGGGAAGCTGCGTCGCGGCCCTGGCGTTCGAAGAGGGCGCCCGCCATGATCTGGGAAATGTCAGCGCCACCGCCGTCAAATCGGGAACCGGCTTTGTCCTCAACGGGCAAAAGACTTTCGTGGTTGATGGCATGGCCGCGAACCTCTTGCTGGTTTCCGCAAAGGTTGACGACAAGATCGAGGTGTTCCTGGTGCCGTCTGATCTGCCCGGAATCCAGCGCGAAAAGCTAAATCTGGCCGATGGCCGCGGTGCCGCGCTCGTTTCGTTCAAGGACGTTGCGCTCGACGAAGACAGTACGCTGTCAGGTGGAATCGAATTGCTTGAGCACATCGCAGACCGCGTGAGAGCCGTACTGTCTGCGGAAATGCTCGGCTCGTCGATCCAGGCGTTCGAAACAACTGTCGAGTATCTCAAGACACGCGTGCAGTTTGGCCACGTTATAGGATCGTTCCAGGCGCTGCAGCACCGCGCCGCCGCAATGCTTGGCAAGATCGAACTCAGCCGCTCGGTCGTCGAAGCTGCGTTGACCGCGATCGATCAGGGCCGGGAAAATGTCCCGATGCTGGTTTCCGCAGCGAAAGCAAAAGTCGGTGACACCTACCATCTGATAAGCAACGAAATGGTTCAAATGCACGGCGGCATCGGGATGACCGACGAGCACGACGCCGGTCTCTATCTAAAGCGAGCACGCGTGACGGAGGCCATGTTCGGCAATCAGAGTTTCCATCGGGATCGGTACGGTCGACTGGACGGTTATTGACCCGACCCTTTCTCGCAAATCGAATCGAAGGATTCTGCTTTGAAGGCACCTTGGATTGCGCTCGCATCGGCTTGCCTGGCAGTTGTGATTTCTGCACCAGCAAGTGCCATGACCGTCAACGAGTTCCTGGCAACTGTTGATCGACTGAAAGCCAAAGGGATTGGTGCGCTTTGGGCGCCTGAGAGAAAGCAACTCCAAACCGCTGTGGAGACCGTCAGCCGAACTTATCGAGCTCGACTCGACACCCAGCGCAAGGCTGGGCAACGACCGGAAAGCTGTCCGCCGCCAAAAGGAAAGCTCGGAATTGATGGAAAGCAACTCATATCAGAGCTTCGCGCCTTGCCTCCTCAGGACAGGCAAGGGGAGCTGTTGAATGCCTTCGGAATTCTGATGAGAAGGCACTTTCCCTGCAGATAGCATGCCGATCGGGAAAGACTTACCCCTTGTCTGGAACTGAGTTGCTATCCGTCTTGGGCGAATTATCAGGGCCGCGCCCTTTTTGGCAATCGCCTGCCTCGTATGCGAGCGGCTCGTTCTTGGCACGTTGAAAGTGGCCGACCCGGTTCGCAACCCGGAATGCAGCTGCAGATTCGATGCTTGAATGCCTTCGTGAGGGCTCAGGAACGCAGCAACCTACGGGGAAGAATTGGTTCCGAACGTCTCCATGGAGACGACCGGCTATTGCTGGTCAAGGTTCGGCCGATTGCTGACATTGCCACGCAAAAACGCCCCAACTCCAATCAGCGCCGACGCGAAGCCCGCGAGTGCTCCGACCCCAAGAGCCCAGCGTGGGCCCCAGTGATCTGCTATGGCCCCGACGATCGGTGCGCCGATGGGCGTTCCGCCGAGCGCGAATCCGATGCGCAGCGCCATCACGCGGCCGCGCATTGACGGCTCCGTCGATAACTGGATCAGGCTGTTAGAGGTATTGGTGAAGCTCAGCGATGCGAAACCGGTGAGAGCTAAGGTCGCGGCAAAAATTCCGTACAGCGGCGCCAGGGCAGCCAGGGTACACCCTGCGCCGAACAGAAAAGACGCGCCCAGCAGCGTTTCGAATCGCGGATGGTTGCGGCTTGCGTTTGTCAGCGCTCCCGATATCGTTCCAACTGCCATGGCTGACGACAGCAGGCCGTAACCACCTGCACCAACGTGGAATACGCGAACTGCCATGGTCGAAATAAAAATCGTGAAGTTGAGGCCAAAGGTTCCTATGAGGAACAGCATGATTAGCGTGATCCGCAAATCGCTGCGCCGCCAAGCATAGCGAAACCCCTCGGTGAAACTGCCCTTGGCGCGAAGGGCGCGGGGCCGAACATGAAGTTCGGAGATTCGCAGCCGTGCAAGCGAGATCAGCACGGCGAAGAACGATACCCCGTTGATTAGAAAGGCCCAGCCCAAGCCGACCGAAGCGATGATCAGGCCGGCCATTGCTGGCCCGATCATCCGGGCGCTGTTGAAAGAAGTCGAGTTGAGCGCAACGGCATTAGGGAGATCACGGTCGCCAACCAGCTCGGTAACGAAGGTCTGGCGCACCGGCGCATCGAATGCCGCAGCGGAGCCTGATAGAAAGGCAAATATGCAGACATGCCACAGCCGTACCAGTCCGGTAATTGTCAGTAGCCCGAGCGCCATGGCGAGGATTCCCATCGTGGCCTGCGTCACCATCAATAACCTACGCTGGTTCCAATGGTCGGCCGCATAGCCGGTAAAAGGAAGCAACAAGAACTGCGGTCCGAACTGGAGCGCCATGATCAGCCCAAGCGCAGAAGCACTATTTCGGGTTAGTACCGTCAGGACCAGCCAGTCTTGCGAGACACGTTGGATCCAAGTGCCAGTGTTGGAAACAAAGGCACCGGCGATCCAGATCCGGTAATTCGGATTTTCCAGCGACCTGAATGTGCGCCTCATTCTAGCTTTCCCAAACGCTCCCAGAGATTGTCGTGATCGAGTCGGCCCTCTCAACTCGCCGCAGCAATGTCGAGCTCAGGAACAACCAGATCAGGCTGGCGCTATCGATATGCTCATGCAGCTAACTCGCACTGGAATCGCATGCGAGCGATCTGATTGAGGCTGGTTCTGCGCACTGCGGCGATGTACGCCTTTGGCGGCGGCGGAACGGGCGCGAGGTTCCGCCTTCCAAGGCTTGCCCCTCGGAAGTGTCGGGTTTTGCAATTGGTCGGCCGTGACCAAATCGACCCCGACATGCTCAACGCAGACGTTCGACAAGGTCCAGCACATCGTCCGTCGTGCCGGTTTCTCCGAGCCGGGGAAATACACTTAGAAAGCTGTACTGCTGAGCGTCGGCGCGCGCATCGATCATCGCATCTAGCGCCAGGGTGACATTGTACCCCAACTCATAGGCTTGGCGTGCGGTCGCCTCGACTCCGGTGGCGGTCGCCACACCGCAAACGACAACCTGGGTAACACCCATAGCCCTCAGGCGGCTGTCCAGATCGGTGTTGGCGAAGGCTCCCCAAGACCGCTTGCTGACGAATATGTCTTCCTCGTGCCTGCCAAGTTCGGGAACAATATCGGCAAAATCCTTCTGCAGCTTGTCGGGCATATGCATGCCGACCTCGGTACGGCCTGGCGCTCCAGCGACGACATTGATGAGCACAACAGGCAACCGATGTGCGCGAAACGCATCGGCCAGCCTGCGGCAATTGCCGACCACACGATTGATTGGATCGCCAGCAAGACGGCCGACAATGCCATTCTGAAGATCGACAATTAGAAGTGCGGTCTTGGCATCAATTGCAGTTAGTGGCATGTTGCAATTGTCGCACATAAGGCATTGAGTAGATGGGAAAAATCATGCAGTGAGGCCAGTGCGGGCGCGCGCCTCATCAAGGCGGGTCCTTCATCGCAATGCCCTAGCTGACACGGAAACCAGCCAGAGCAAAGCCCTCCACATGATGCAGGACCAGACGCGCCACGGTATGTGGTGCGTTGACCGGAGATCTGTTGGCTTGTGTAGCTCGAACCCATTCAACGCTTTCGAACATACGAGACTTGCGGCCGCGTCACGCGACCGCAAGCAGGCGCTAATGCTGGCTTTCCGGCATGCGAACCACAATTCCGTCCAGCTCATCCGCCATCGCGATCTGACATGAAAGCCGCGAAGTGTCTCCCCGTTCAGGTGCGAGCTCGAGAAGCTCGTTTTCTTGCTCGCTCATCGTTCCGACTTTGCCGATCCATCCTTCGTCGATGAACACATGGCAGGTCGCGCAAGCGCGCTGACCACCACAATCCCCATCAATGCCGCGAATTCCATTGCGAACCGCACCTTCCATGATCGAAAGACCATCATCGAGATCGATGGTGTGCTTCGATCCATCGAATTCCACGTACGTCACCTTCCCCATTTCATTCCCTCTACTCTTGAAAAGATCGAAATTGCAAAGTTGCCTAAATGCGATCGCTGAGCCACGTCGCCCAACAACGCCGCATCTCAAGTCACTCGAACGCCGTTCGGCAATCCGTATCGTAAGTGAAATCTAAGAATCGTGCCTCTCAATCAAATACGCCAGTCCTTCGCCTATCTTCAGCCGAAGTTCGGCCGGTAATTCGCGTTCGGGACTCGACAGCGCAGTAGCGGCCAGGCCCCTTCCCAATGCCCACATTGTTGTCGCGATCGCCGTGGATTGCCTGGATGGAAACCTCGGGTCCGCCTCGACCTTTCTGGAAAAGGCATTGAACGCATCCCGCTCAGCTTGACGCAGCTCCTCATGGCAAGAAAGGAGATGTCGGTTGAACATGAGGTCGTGCAACGCGGGCTCATTGGCCACATGATTCAGGAAGACTCTGGATGCGCTGGCAAAGGGAGCCAACTGGCCTTCAGGGGTGCCGGAATCTTCAATCTCCGACGTCAAGGACTTGAACCCTTTGACTGCAATGAGCAACAGTAGCGATTCCTTGTTCGGGAAGTGGTGGTAGATTGACGAAGCACCGATTCTCGCCCTCTTCGCGATGGCGCGAACGCTTAGAGCTTCCCAGCCTTCCTCCTGAAGCATTTCGGTCGCAGCCGTGAAGGCTCGTTGCCTGACATTTCGGCCGGAAAATTGGATTCTCACGCGCCGCACTCAAATTGGGGCAAGAAGGCGAAAACCAGTTCCAAAATGCAATCTCCCATCAGCACTGTTGTTCGAGGCGCCGCCAGCACGATTTGTGCGTTCAGTATCGCAGACTTTGCCTGATCTGCGCTGCAAACCAAATGTACCACCGCGCCGTCTTGTTCACCATTCATAGGACGATACGCCCTTCGTTTCAAGGTATGAGTGTGTGAAGAGCTCTTGATATCTTGCAGGATCGAACGAACGTTCGACGGATGATTCTGGCGAAAATTCGAAAATGTGCATTGCCCCGATTTCTGAGGTTGATGTTAATTTCAAATCGGGGGTATGATCCATAAGGAGGCGCGGCAAGATTCGAGAGATTGGCTCGCGGGCTTGCGGATGCGGGAACTTTCGGCGGGGTTCCACCGAACTCGGTCCGGCCGCGAAAGCTGCCTTTTAGGGCAAATGTTGGGTGAATACCGGGAGTGACGGCATTGACTAATCTGGCATGGAACTACGCGACTATGTGGGAGTCCGTCGCAGATGCAATTCCCCAAAGTCCAGCGGTTATCCAAGGGAGCAAGATGCTCAGCTGGAAGGAGTTCGACAGCCATGCCGATGCCGTTGCTGCGACCCTGCTCAATTCTGGCATGGGGAGGCATGCGAAACTGGCTGTTTACATGCAGAACCGACCCGAGTTCCTTGTTTCCTATTTTGCCGCATTCAAGGCCGGCTTCGTGCCCTTCAACGTCAATTACCGCTACACTGCAAACGAACTTCGCTATCTCATCGGCAATGCGGATGCGGAAGCGGTCGTATTCGACCGGGAGTTCCTTGATCGCGTCGAGGAGGTTCGCGCCGGCTTCCCCGACGTCAAGCTCTGGATTGTCGTTGGATGCGCGGAGGAGCAATGCCCGCATTGGGCATCGCGTTGGGAGGACGCAATTGCCGACCATCGTCGAGCGCACCCGTTCCTTGCGCCTTGGGGTCGCAATGATGATGACCTGATGATGATCTATACTGGCGGCACGACGGGCATGCCGAAAGGTGTAATGTGGCGGCTCCAGGACCTGATTGCTCGCGGCAACTTCGGAGCCAACCCAGTGGCGGGCTTGCCACCTATGCAGAGCCCGGACGAGGCCGGTCCCAGGGCACTGGCGGCGCCAAGCCGGCCGCGGTCGCTGATTGCTCCCCCGCTAATGCACGCTACCGGCCTGATTTCTGCATTTGGCGCTTTGACTAGCGGTGGGGCGGTCGTCTTGCTCCGCCCCGGAAAGTTCGATCCTGAATTGTTGCTCGATGCTGTAGTGGAACAAGAAGTTACCCGGATGACCGTGGTGGGGGAACCGTTCACTCGCCCGATTCTCGCCGCGCTCGACGCGCAGCCGGAACGCTGGGATGTCACAGGTGTCCTGGCAATTGGGTCCTCCGGCGCAATGTGGACCCGCGAGACAAAATTGGGCCTGTTGCGCCATATGCCGAATGCCAGTCTGGTTGACAGCTATTCGTCGTCTGAAGCCATGGGAATGGGAAGTAGCACCACGACCGCCAGCGGCGTGTCCGAAACGGCTAGATTTGAACTTTCTCCCAGCTGCGCGGTCTTCACCGAGGATCATCGCCGAGTCATTCCAGGATCGGGGGAGCCGGGACTGCTTGCGGTCGGAGGCCCCAATCCGGTTGGATACTTCAAGGACGAGGCGAAAACGGCCAAGACCTTCCCGGTAATCGAAGGCCAACGCTGGTGCATGCCTGGCGATTGGGCGATTGTTAATGCTGACGGCTCCCTAGAGATACTTGGGCGAGGATCTCAGTGCATCAATACCGGCGGTGAAAAGGTTTTCCCCGAAGAAGTCGAAGAAGCTCTGAGGCGCCATGAGGCCGTCCGAGACGTCGCGGTTACTGGAATCCCCGATCCCCGTTTCGGGGAGCGGATCGTTGCGGTAGTCGAGTTGGAGGACTTGAAACTTGAACCAAGTCGCGAGGCGCTTGCCCAATGGGTTGGCGATCAACTCGCTGACTATAAGGTTCCGAGGGCATTTGTCTTTGTTGACAGTGTCGGACGAGCTCCAAACGGGAAGCTGGACTACAAGGCGGTCCGAGAAATTGCGCTCGAATCGCAAAAATCCAATGCGTGAGTGAAAGAAGCAAGGGGATAGCACCGCGGTGCAAATCTCTTGGCGCTCTGGCAAAGAACTTGAATCAGGAGAAACACTATGTCGACGGCCGCGAGAGCGGATGACTCTCTGGATCCCGAAGCCTTCCGGAGCGGTGTACGCGCCTGGCTCGACGCCAATTTTCCACGGAGCCTCAAGGGTAGGGCGCAACTTGCGTTGGAGCTTGACGTCACTGGCCCCGAGGCAGCCGACTTTAATGCCTGGAAGGCGGCGATGGGCAGCAAGGGGTGGGGCACTCCGACGTGGCCCGCTGAATATGGCGGCGGCGGTCTGAGCAAGGAACAGGCGAAGATTCTCTCCCAAGAGATGGCCCGTGCCGGCGCTTTCAACCCGATCGGCGGGATGGGGGTCATGATGTTTGGCCCCACCCTTCTCGAGTATGGGAGCGAAGAACAAAAACAGGAACACATTCCTGCCATTTGTCGCGGCGAAATCCGGTGGTGTCAGGGGTATTCGGAGCCTGGGGCAGGCTCGGATCTGGCTTCTCTGCAAACATTCGCCGAAGACAAGGGTGATCACTACATTGTTAACGGTCAAAAGACCTGGACATCCGGTGGGCAATGGGCTGACAAATGCTTTGCGCTTGTCCGGACCGACAAATCGAAGAAGCACGAAGGAATAACCTTCCTTCTCATTGATATGACGACGCCAGGCGTGACAACCAAACCGATTCGCCTGATCTCCGGAGCCAGCCCTTTTTGCGAAACCTTCTTTGACAATGTCGTAGTACCGAAGACAAACCGTGTTGGAAAGGAAGGAGAGGGTTGGACCATAGGGAAGCGATTGCTCCAGCACGAGCGTACCAATCTCGTCGGAGCGGGTGCGGGGCTCAATTCGAGCAAGTCACTGCCCGATTTGGCAAAGCAGTACGTCGGCACTGACCAAAACGGGAAGCTTCGCGATGCTGACCTTCGTGCAAGAATTGCAATGTTCGAGATGAAGTGGCGCGCTTTTCTGCAAACAGCGCGGCGGGTCGCCGACGAATCGAAGAGCGGGAACGGCGTTTCCGTCGCTTCGTCTATCCTGAAGATTGCCGGCACGAAATTCGGTCAGGAAAGGTCGGAGCTGTCGCTCGAAATCATGGGCATGCAGGGATTGGGCTGGGAAGGGGAAGGTTTCTCCCCCGACGAGCTCAGGACAACCCGCGGCTGGCTCGGCGGCAAGGCCACGACCATTTACGGCGGCTCGACCGAAATCCAGAATAACGTAATCGCCAAGCGGATTCTTGGCATGCTCGACCACCAGTAATCAGGATCAGCGAAATGGCGGTGCTTTCCGAAGAGCAGTCGATGCTGCGCGATATGGCGCAGGATTGGGTGAACAATGAGTCTCCAGTGAGCGCTTTCCGCAAGCTTAGGGATAGCGGTTCACGGCAAGGTTTCGATCCGGCTGTATATGCCGAAATGGCCTCAATGGGGTGGACCGGGATTGTCATTCCGGAAGCTTATGGAGGGACCGATTTCGGCTGGTTCAGTCTGGGTCTCGTGCTTGAAGAACTTGGCCGGACTCTGACCCCAAGCCCGCTGGCGAGCTCGAGTGCTGCCGCTGCAGCCATTGTGCTGGGTGGGTCCGATGAGCAGAAGGACAAGTGGCTTCCCAGGATCGCCGCAGGCGAAATCGTGGCCACATTGGCTACGGATGAAGGACCGCGGCACGGTCAGGGCGCAATCGAAACCAGACATTTCGATGGCAAGCTCTTTGGACGCAAGCAGTTTGTCGACAATGGTGACAGCGCTGACCTTTTCGTGGTCCTTGCGAGCGACGGTTGGTACCTGGTGGACGGCGGATCTGCGGGGCTTACGAGGTCCACGCGATCGATGACGGACAGTCGCAGCCATGCCGAGATCGGGTTCGATTCGGTTCCAGCAACGAAGTTGGATTGTGGCGGCGAAGGTTTGACAGACACGATCCTCGACCAGGCCCGGATCCTGTGTGCCATCGAGATGCTCGGGATGTGCCGGCAATTGTTCGACGTGACTTTGGATTATCTGAAGCAACGTATTCAGTTCGACCAGGTTCTGGCCTCGTTCCAGGCGCTACAGCATCGCATGGCCGCCTTGTTTACGGAAATCGAGCTGACCAGATCCGCAGTAGAAGGAGCCCTGGCTGCCCTTGACAATGGTGGAGACATTTCCGTCACCGCTGCGCAGGCCAAGGCGCTCGCCAATGACATGCTCAACACGATGAGCAGGGAGGCTATTCAACTGCATGGCGGCATCGGCATGACAGACGAGTTCGATGTCGGTCTCTATATCAAGCGGGCGCGCATACTTGAAAATGCGTTCGGGAATAGCGCTTTCATGCGGGATCGTTTTGCGCAGTTGCTCGCCTTCTGATGACCGACATCATGGAACAGCAGCCGAAAGCCTCTTCGACCCGCCAAGAACGAGAAGCTGCCTTCGATGCGCACGTCGAGTCCAATCTCAAGCGCAACTACATTTCGCATTTCTTGCATGGGATGTTGGGGTTGACGGGCTTCCGTTTGATATACGCCCCGACATTCATTCCGGCTTACGTGCAGATGTTGACCGGATCGACGGTGATGGTGGGACTTGGCCAGTCATTGTTGCAATTCGGCGCAATTGTCTCCCCCTTAGTCGCGGCCAATCGGATGGAGACCAAGGACTACGTGCTTCCCATGTCGGTACGAGCGGGAACGTTGGTCCGGTTGCAGATTCTTGGCCTTGCCTTATCGGGCTTTTTCATGAGCGGAATGCCGCTGGTTGTGGCGACATTCGTTTTTCTGTTCCTGATGGGTATTTTTCAAGGAATGCAGCGCGTTGCGTTTGCCCTGGTCATGGCCAAGGTCATTCCCATCTCTCGCCGAGGCCGTCTGCAGGCATGGCGCAATCTGGTCGGCGGAGCGATCGCCGCGCTGCTGTCCTACTCTGCAGGGAAATATCTCATACAGCACAATGTCTTCGGCAACGGATATGCCACGACATTCCTGGCGGCATTTGCTCTGACCTCGTTGGGCTTGCTTGCGCTCCAATTCGGAATGGTAGAGCCTCGCGCGCCGACGGTTAGGATCGAGGAGCCGCTCTTGCAGCGTTTGCGCCAGTTCCCGGTTTTGCTGGAGGACCGGGACTATCGCAATTTCGTTGTCGCGCAGGGACTCGCAATTTGTGCTCGCGTTTCAGCCCCTTTTTACATTCTCTATGCCCAAAAGTTGATGCCGCTCAGCGGTGAGACCATCGGTACCCTGTCTTTGGCGTACCTTGGAGCAGACACGGTCACAAACCTCATATGGGGGCATTTGGGTGACAAGCACGGTTACAGGGTATCACTCATCGGAGTGTTCATGCTCTGGGCATGTTCGATAGCACTGCTGTTTTTTGCCTGGTCTCCCGAGGCAATCGTGATGGCATTCTTTGGACTTGGCGCGGCTGCGTCAGGATATGTACTGGCAGCGGGCACCATAGTCTTGGAATTTGGCCTACGGGAAGATGTTCCCATGCGGCTGGCTTTTGTCACGACAGTCGAGGGCATCGTTTCGACAATCGGACCAATCTTTGCCGGTCTACTTATCGGTGCGGTAGGCTTCGGGCCACTCCTAGGCTTGTCACTTGGGTTCATTCTCATTTCGCTCATGATCATGACCTTTTGGGTTAATGAGCCTCGGCACCGTGACCGCGTCGAAGAGATGGCTTCGCTATCATCCTATGATTAGCCTTTGACTTGGTGGCGAGCAGCCACCGAGGCCTCGAAGGAGTTGGACCATAGAAGGCAAGGATTTGGGTCAGCGATTCGCCGCGCCTCGTCGTATCGCAGCAATGCTTCGGTCGGCGTGAAACTGCGGGTAACCTGTCTTGCAGTCGGCGGTTCCGCATCCTGTGCGTGGTCGACGATTATGCGCGGGAATGCCTGGCGCTGGAGGCCGACGCGTCGCTATCGTGCCTGCGGGTCGCGCGGGAGTTGACGCGGCTGAACGGGAAGCGCGGCAAGCCGCATACGGTGGTCAGCGACAACGGCACCGAGCTGACCAGCATGGCGATCCTGCGCTGGAACAAGGAGCGCAACGTCGAGTGGCACTACATCGCGCCGGGCAAGCCATATCAGAACGGGTTCATCAAAAGCTTCAATGCGCGCCTGCGGGACGAGTTCCTGATCGAGACAATCTTCACCAGCCTCGCCCATGCTCGCCAGGAGCTGGATGTCTGGCGGAATGACTACAACCACTTCCGGCTCCACTCGAGCTTCGGGAACCGAACCCCGGACGAGTTCGTGGCTGGATCAATCGGCAAACCGTATTGGGGGCATGCCCTCAATACGGTTGTTGCCATCTCGCCCAAGCATGGACATCAATTCGGCCCAAGGCTCTACTCGTAGCTGGTAGATACTTCGGGCTCAGACCAAGGGGAGCACGTCAGGGCTAGACAATTCCCGTTCCCAGGGCCGATTCAATGAGGGGAATTGCAGAGACATCGAATTCGGGCTTTGACCAGTGACGAAGGTCTCGCGCAGTATTGATCGCAACAGTCAGGGCTTGCCCGGCGAGCAGAGGATCGACTGGACGAAAAGAACCTTCGGTGATGCCATCAATCACAAGGTTGGTGAAACGTCGAGTTATCCTGGCCGAGCGCTCCAATGCACCGCCCTTGATTTCTAACGGTAAGAGCTGAAGCGAGGCGGTCCGCAGGAAGGGCTCCTCTCCATTCAGCTGTATTTCGAGAAGCTTGTGCATGGCCGAACGCAATTTGTCCGCGCAGGTCCAGTCTTCCTTCTCCACTGCTCGCTGAACGTGAGTTATTCTCAGATATGTCCGATCAAAACATTGCAGCACGAGGTCGTCCTTCGCCTCGTTATGGTGGTAGAAACTTCCCTTCGTCACTTGAAGGTCAGAGGCAATCCGATCCACCGAAGCGCCACGATAACCGCGCGCGTTGATCAGCTTGGTCGCAGAACGCAAAAACGCATCTTGTTCCTTCTCCGCTGCAGGTTCCACGTCGGAACAGCTCAATTGATGCGAATTCCATTGACCTCCGGAAGGCATCAGACCGTTTCGAAAGAGTTCCATCATCCTAGATCTTACGCGGTCGAAGTCTCCACTTGAATAGAAGCGCAACCAGTTCGGCATCGCATAGATATTGTCGAGCAGCAGGTGTGCCTTCACGATATTGGCGGCCCGTTCGGATTCGGACGAGTCCGTTCCAAAAAATCCTCTCACCAACCTGAAAATCTCTACGTATCTGCGGTTGAGCCGTGATCCCATAGGCTCTTCGAGTGCGCGCAGTTCGCCTATATGTGCTCTTCGCGCGGCTTCGCCGCGATGGGCTCTCGCCAGACTCTTCAACTCCAGTCGCAAGAACTGCTCGACACGGGTATCTGGGGTGGCGAAGCTCGCCGCGGACAAGGCATGGGAATGAAGTTCGTCCAGACCCCTATCCAATACCGCCTCGGCAAGATTCTCCTTCTTCTTGAAATAGTATGTCACGCTCGGAGCGCTCAGACCAATCCGGTCAGCGACATCCGAAAACGTCATTCCCCCGATTCCAACCTCATTCATGACCTCGGTCGCGATACCGATGATTGCGTCCCGCTTTCTTTGGAAGCGAGCTGTGCGGGCTGACGACTGTTCTTGAGGAGTGTTCATGGCTAGCGCTTGTAGTGCATCGTCTCGCAATGGCCAGATAGATTGCCGGACCGTGGATTTCTGCAAATCTCTATCCGGGATTAACGCCGTGCTCAAGTTCCTGGACTGAGGGCACTTGACTAAACTCAGTGCCAAGAATCAACCAAATTCACACAAAGGGTATGGCCCATGATAGCTTGGTATTCTTGACAAAGTCGCAATCTTAAAGGATGCGGTTTGCTCAACAGGGTAGGTGAGGGCTGACTTGGCAGGTCTCTTCCATTTTTTGCCCTCAACTAAGATGTTCTGAATGACAGGAGGCAGGCTTG
>Ga0116193_1000621_pt1 | contig 32684 bp, 50 predicted proteins | sample AD_UKC115_MetaG_FD_89892 | JGI IMG/M metagenome (GOLD analysis project Ga0116193, IMG submission 89892) | Active sludge microbial communities of municipal wastewater-treating anaerobic digesters from Hong Kong - AD_UKC115_MetaG | ecosystem: Engineered > Bioreactor > Anaerobic > Digestate... | reverse complement strand
TTCCGCAGCATCCTATCTTTTCGGTACATAGCGCGTTTTCGTCAACGTAACGAACGACCTGCGACCATTGGTTTTTTTTGACCATTTCCAAAAAACCGTCCACATACTCAGGTGCGATTTTCTCAAAGTTGAATATCATCTTTAATTTTTGGTTTGTAGATCGGAATTGCCACCATTTCGTCAAGCGGCAACCGTACCCGCATCCGATCAAATTTAAACTTGTCGTGCGCTACGCCTACCTGTACCGCGCCTTTGCGCACAAAATAATCGAAGTCAGAAACGTCGGTAGGCTTCATGCCTGCAATTATTCGGGCGTCGTTTATGAACTGGTTGCCGTCGTCGTTGTAATCCCCCCGCACACGGGAACCACAGGCGTAGACTTGTTCGCCGGGGTACATAGTGGCGATATACGTGTAGCACATTTGGGCAATTATGGGGAATTGCGCGAACTCTTTGACCCCGCGCTCCTGTCGTAATGCGTCAATTATGGTATAATCAAAGTGCATTTTTTCGCCTTTTGGGCTTGATTCACGCTGCCTGATATGCCATTCCCAGCGCTTTACATTTTCAGGCGTTGGGTCGTATATTTCCATCCTTTTGGGGTGCAGGGCCATGAATTTGGTAAATGTGTCGAAGGTTGTCATTTATTGCGTTTTAAATTGTTTATACCCCTTTGGTTCGCGGTTACAAATTTGGCATTTCGACATAATATATAAGCGAGCGCCAACCCAATTGAAAAGAAAATAACTGCGTTCGTCTTTGGCATTCCATTGCCTTTGCTGCCAGTCTACACATAACCACGCCCGGCGCATTATTTTTTTGACCGTATTTTTAGACGGGTTGCGTAAGCGCATTTTTGATCCGATCGTATTATACATTTTTAATTTATGCGCTGTGTATTGGTGCTTTGTTTTCATTTGCTTGCATTAATAGGCGTAAAAGTTACGTTTCTTTCAATCATATTAAAATCTATGTTCCCAACATGAACACCCTTATAAACTACCATTTGCATCGACGGCGAAATAGATATGTCGGTCGCTAAAACAATATTTACAGCGTCCAATAATTGAGCGGGCCGGCCCTCTATCTGCTCAATAACTTGACATAAAATATCCTCCCTTGCGGCATTTATGTCGGCAATAATTTTATTAATATGTTGTCAACTGTTTTGACTTCCATTGTTTAGCGTTTTTATTGGTTAATATTCAAATTCTTGCAAAGCCTTAATTGCTGGAATCATTTGCAAAATATCGCCGCTTGCTTGCGCTTTTCTTGCAGTATCAATCGCCTGCTCCATCATCATAGCAGCAAACCTTCCAGCGCCATTTGGCAGTGAAAGGTACTCGGTTTTTATTGCCATAACTCGTAAAATTTCATCCGTAATTCCTTCTACAAGATTTTTAGAATCAGCCATTTTGTGTGTTTTTATTAGTTAATATTCAATTGTTTCAATGCAATTTTGTGGCGTTGTATAGGTTACACCGCCGTACCCGAACGCCGAATACCCACTACCAAACCACTGTTGCAACATTGTCGATTCGGTATATTTATAAATATCGCCGCCCGAATCCGTTAAAATAATCTCAAACGTTTGGCATGCCGGGTACTTGATTTTAAACCAGCGCCCGTCGTTTTTTTGGCTGTACGCTGTCGGTGAGTAGGAAAAAGAAAAGTAGTCAACCCCGATGCTGTTAAGCGCATCCACCAAGTTTGTAACAAATGCCAGGCCTCCGATTGATACAATATTCAAAATACCTAAACCGATGGAACTTGTCAACTTTTCCACGCCGTCAACCTTAAATGAACTTATCACAATGTCATCTAAGGTAGTTTGCCGAACAAAAGCGCCAAAGTCTTGGAAATATTCGCACTCGTTAAACCGGCATGAACAAGGCCCGTCACAACATGCCGATTCTGCCGGGTCGATGGTCAGCATCAAAGGCGTAGCCGTACCGTCATTTGCAAAGTCGTTTATTGCCGTTCCAAGCCCGACAACTGGGAAGCCATCAATAAGGAACTTAAAGCGCGTTCGTAAATCCCATGCTGAATAGTCCTTTTGGGTCATCTTTACCAACATATCTACCGTGTATCCTTTTTTATTTTGGATACCTAAGCCCAAATAAAACAAAACGTATAGATCGCTTTCTGCTTTCCCGTAAACGATTGTACCATCAACTGTCGGCCTAACTGTTCCGGCGGGAGGCAAATAAATATCAACGCTACGTTTTTGCGTCGCGTATGCTACATCAGGATATTCTACGCCTTCAAAATAATGATAAAGGACATTAAATAGGCTTGTATCGGCAGGTCGCTGGAATACCCTACCAAAGGCGTAGAAAATACGCGGCCCAATGTTGTACGATATTTCGCCGTTTGTGTTATCCCAAAGGCGCGGCAGGTATGGAGATGGGTTGGGCGCTACGCCTGCATTTGCCCGGAATTGTTTTAGTGTTGTCGGCTGCCCTTCAATTGTAGGCTCATAAAACGGGTTTTGTATTTCCGTAACCGAATCAGGCAATTCTAAGCCATTCAGTATTTTACGGCTATGCGGCGGCTCCACAAGTTCAAGGCTGTCGATATACGCATCTGTCGACGTGGCGAACTGTAAGCGCGTGTACCTTGTAAGCGTGTTTTTTATGGGCTTTACTTGGATGCTATTTTTTACCGTCTTTTCGGTCAAATCAATCGGCAGGCGTTCGTCAAAAATGAAACCCGGAACACCATTGCCGTAAATGTTCGCCGTTTTTTGCGGGTACACGGTAACGACGCGGCTTGTATAATCCGTTTGAAATCGCCCGTTAATCGTGTGAATAAACCCGGCGAAAAGTTGCCAAAGGGTGTAATCGGGATTAATCAGGCTTGTAATTTTGAAAGAATCGCCCCGGATAAGGGTATTTTGGGTAACGTCAACTGAAAAATAATACCCTTTTTTTAGGGTTACGCTACTTGTTGCCGTTATTATCATCCCGGCCCGTTGCCCCGCCTCCAATATAACAGGAACGCATATTTCCACAAACCCACTAAGGCCCGGCGAAAGTGTCCGCACCTCAAAGTCTTTTACTATGATAACGCCCGTTACAAGGTTAGACGAGTTGAACTCCCAAATATCGACGGACAGGGTTATGTCTATGCCGGTTGGGTTGTTAAATTCCCCCTTTATGCAGAACATGTATTCCGCTTTGTAAGGTAGTGAGTTAACAATATAAGGCGCATATACTCCCGGAGCACCCGGCGCAATCGCGCTGCCTGATGGATCGTAAATTAATTGATCGAAAATAGGAACAAGGCCCGCCCCACTTTCGTCATTGCTTGACTTACCTATGACTTTTAACGATCCCGCGCTTTGTTTATAAAACGTTCGAGAAAGCAAATAGGCCCAACGGCGGCGTGTCCATTCGTCATCAAATATTGTACCTTCAAGCGTCCACCCGATTTCACAAAATCCCTGCTTGAGTAGTGCAACCTCTGAAATTAGCGGGCGCAAATCCTCCAAAAACACACCCTTAACTGGTGGGTCTGTGAATTGTATCGGCTCACTTCTATCTACCCACCCGCCATAGTCCATGTTTGCCCAAAACGTCGGCACGGCTCCATCAACATAAATGGGGTTATTATGGCTTTCTGCTACTCGTTCGGCGCTTAGAGTATCGCTCCCTAAATCAATCGTATTTAGTTTTTTTGCTTTGGCAAGATCCGCCCAATCGAAAGACGAACGCCGGAACTCTAAATCCCATGTTTCCGAATCTTCGTTTTTACCACGAAAATAAACGCGGTCAAATTGTAATTGGCTTTCGTTGTCATACGCCCGGCACTCTAAATACTCGTAGGCGTTATCCAGAACAACCGGGCTGCCCAATACTGCCAAAGCAAGATTATTTTTGCGCGAAAACGGCACGGAAAAGGGTAGGATACCTTCAACTTTTAATTCATTCAGGTTGGTAAGCGCCCCGACATCCTTACTTTTTCGGAATACAAAGCCTTTGCCCAAATCGAGCGTTACCCATTCGGCCCCTAATATTTTGGATGCCGAAAACGATACCCTTACCTGAATTTTTGCCACTTATTTTTTTTGCAAAATTACGGTAAAAATTTGGAGAAATAGCAATAAAAAAGCCCTGCAAAGTGCAAGGCTTTTTGTTTAGCAGGAAACCGGATTTCTATAAAGAAAGCCGAACCTTGCATGTATCTTCAATCAGGCTTTTCAGGCCATCAACATAAACGTCTGATACTTGCTTTACTATATTGTAATTTATTCCGCGCAATTTACCAATTTCAACGTCGTACAAATCAAGACCTTTTAAAGTGATCTTTACATAGTTTGCTGCTGCGTGAACTTTAATTTTAAAACTTACGCCATTTTCAACCGCAAAAACATCTTTCAGGCCAAGCATTGCGTTTAACCGAGACTGTCCGCCTAATTGCTGTAAGATTATTGCTGCTATTTGTTGATTCGTTGTCATGTCGTTTATCTTTTTGCGTTTCGTCTTATTGACCTTACAAAGATAACACATAAATGCACATAAAAAAGCGAGTATCGACAAACAGCACGTTTTTATCGACGAACGTATGCTTTTGATCGACTAACGCTTTTGATAGCCTTCGCTTGCTTTCATTTTTACTTTGATGCAAGTCTTTTTTACAATCGTTTCCGATCTTGCTCTTTTAGCGCGTTCGGTTGCGGTTCCCGGCCCTTCAATTAAAAACGTGCCTGATTTTGGTATTACATAGTCCTCAATGGTCATGCTTTAATGTATCGGTTTCCAATAGGGAAATGATTGATATGAAAATCGGCTCCATGCGGTTCTGAGTTGCGATGGTTTTTTAGGGCCGGACGATGCACGTCAAATCTTCCAGCCTCTACATACACCGCATAGTACACATTTTGAAGTCCATCTTTTACCAAAACGCACTGCATTTCGGCGGGCTGCCGTCTTTAAAAGAAATCCAGTCGTTCTCCATTACTTACAATTTTGAAAGTGAATAGGATTTGTGCAGGTTCCGGAATGGGTAAAAATAGCGTAGTTGCTTCCAAGCCTATCCCCTACATAAACATGCCCGTCATATTCATAATACCGCAGGTGAACATAATCAGGCATAGGCTCAATTGGATTAATCGGCTTAGGTTTTTCAAATCCGATATACTTCACACTGTCTGTTTTCCCTCCACACGACATATATACAAGCGTTACGGTGGCAAAAACAGGCATTAAGATGTGGGCAATTTTATCAATGCTTATCATGGCGTTATGATTTAGTGGCGTAACGAAAGGCGTATTCAAGCGATTTATATAGGCCAATCAATTGAATAGAAACAGATTTAAGTATTTGGAATTGCTCTTTACCAGCTGCCGAAAGATCAACCACTATGTCATCAGCATTCCAGTGTTTAGGAAGTTTATATTTATCGCCCCCAATATAGGTAAAATTTAAATCTAAGGCATTATTATGCCTTTCAACATTGTATGGGTCTTTTTTTTCGTATTCCATTATTGCGTTTTTAAAAATGAACAATGCACAAATGTAACACGTTATTCAGAAACCACCAAATAAAAAAGCCCGCATCTTTCCAGACACGGGCCGAAAAACAACCCCTAAAACCAACTTTTACCGCCAAAGGGTTTGCAGCCCTTCGCTATTTTTTAGCATGAGCGTATCGCATGTGTTTTCATACGGCCAAACTTGCCCTTTTGCATCGTGTATGTTTATTTCATTCGGTGTTATCGAAATGGGGATTGATAGCCGCCCGCTTATGGTCTTGCCCTTGAAAACCGCAATGAGCGAATCTTCTGTGAAGCAATAAACCGCTTTTGTTGTATCGGCCCCGGAAACGCTTAACGTATTCCAAGCGCCTAAAATCGTGCAGTCTTCTTTGTGGCATTGATAGGCAAATGTTATAATGCCAAAGAGAAAAAACACAACTGCAAAAAATGTATAATCGACTTTTTTCATTGTTATTTTTGGTTTGTTCGTACAAATATAGGGTTATTTTGGCAACTGCGTAGGGTAATCCCGCGCAATGCGGCCCGTCAACTTTAATGCGATTGTTTCGCCACGCTGAAAAATCTGTACCCCATCGGTGTCGGGCAAAAATCGAACGGCTGTATATCCAACGTCGGATACTTCCGGCCTTACATCCTGCACTTTTATCCAGTGTTCCGGCGCTGATTTTACCGACTTGAAATATTCCACTTGTGCGGGCGTGTAGTCGTCAACGACCGTAAGCGTATAAGATTCATAACTTTTTAGCCCTTGCGCCGAAAGCCCCTGGTATTTTGCATTTTCGTTTGTAGATGTTGTGCAGGGTACATCTAAGGCAATTTCTGTAAACCCATTTGTTATGGTTTTGTCATCAATATCGACAATGATTGTACAAATCCCGCCGTAAGGGGATACAAAATAAAGATCCGTTACATTGTCGTTATTCGCGCAACTGTGATCGACTGAATAGGTAGTATCTACCGTTTGGTCTAATACCGTTGTCGAGGCCATAACCTCCACCCGGCAAACATAGTAGTCAATTTCGGATGCGGCGTTAATCAGGCTTGAAAGGCTTACCACACGCGATACAGAAACGTTTGCGCAAACGCATTGCCACCAATCGGCAAGGGAGTATGTAACTAAAACAGTATCAAACAGCGATGCCGATCCAACTTTAAAAATGCGGATACGTAGCCGGTAACTCGTGGCCGTTGGTCGGGCATTTACCCAACTATTATACATCCAAAGCCAAGCAAAGGACGTTTCCGTAAGCCGCAAAGTTGACGGCTGGTTGGTCATAAACCCCGGATTTGTAACGAACGACGGCAAATTTGAATCCATGAAACGCCGCGTTTTATACGTTTCCTGAATTGGGAAAATAGCGTTCATAACTAAATAATCCTCCGTTTGCAGAGTAGTTCCATAAAGTACCTGGCACAATTCATCCCGGTAAGTCCACCCGTACTGTAAAGCAAAGCGGCCCGTCACCGTGTCGAGCGTAGACGCGATTTCGGAACTGTCTGTCAAATCCGGCATAGGCGTATAAACTACCTTTTTTGCAGCCGCCATATAGTCTACACATTCAGCATCAACCGTCGAGCATCCCCGCTTAACGTTTATGGCCTCAAATTCGGTAACGGGTATAAATGCGCTTGTTGCGCTATCCCATTTAACCAACCGAACAACCATTTGATACCCATTTGAGTAGGTAGGCGTTACGCCGTTTGTTGCCACCGCTGCGCCTACGCCACCCATTGAAGTCATAGCGGTAAACACCATATTCGCCCCGGTAAAGTTGCCCTGTTCCCGGCAGTCATTCCAAGACAGGGTTACGGTTATGGTTGCGCCCAAAGCGAGTACAGCGCTTGCGGCTTGTGCAAATTTGATATTGCTATTCAGCATATCGCGCAAATTCGCCGCCGTCTCAATACCGTTTGTTGTTACCTTAAACGAATTGCTTGTGTAGTTGCTACCTGATTGAATGGTAAATGTGTACCCCCATACCTTTAATACCGTGCCGTTTGCGGGTATGGTAGGCGTTGCCGGGATTGTAAATACAACCTTTGCTTTTGATCCGGCCCCGGTTATCACATCGGCGCTGTCTGGCTGCAAACACCACTGCAAACAATCGCTTACGGGGATAGGCAGCGGCTTTGTGCCTGAATACGGGTAGCCCACACTTTCGCCGGGATCGGAAATTATTGATATTGCCATTTTTAAACGGTTCTGTTTGTTTGTAGTGCTGTTTCTCGCTCTAATCGGCGGTTGCTATCGTTTATTCCAAGCGCGATGCTGTTTTGAACAACAGGCGCGAGCAATTCCGCAATTTTCCGGCCTGCGATTTCTCCGATTTGGGCGCTTTGAGCATCGGTAAACGTGGCCTGTGAAGGTAATACCTGTACAAGCGACGCTTGTTGAGGTAGGGCAATTTGCGGGGTAAAGTTAAGCGCCCCGCCTTTCTCAAAAAAGTGTGAACCATGCCCGCCATATGCGTTTACCGCGCTTAGTTTGCGAAGCATCGGGGCATTGCGTTTGTTTACCACTGCAAAGACCTCATCCTTTTCAACTTCAACCCGTGTGCCGTCATCAAATACGCCCTTTGTACCGCCCGCGCTGTGCGGCTTGCCCCCGAACGTTCCGAACTTCACCGTACCGCCCCGCGCAAATTTCTGCGATTTGATAATTGCAATTTCCGCAACCGTTGCAACGCCCGCCGCAATCGCGCCCGCAAAGTTGCTTGTTGCCAGCGCTTTAATAACCGCCAAAGCGCCTTGTACAATCGCTTCCTTAATCGCTAAATCCTGTCGCTGCTTTGCTGCTTTCTTTTCAAGTATCAACTTTTTAGCGTCAAGTTCCTTTTGCAGTTTTTCTTGCAAAACGGTGTTCCCTTGCGCCGCGTCTATTTTCTTTTTGTACTCCTCATCGAGTGCTGTTATTGCCGTTTCTTTTTGGCTTTCAATGCGGTTTTTTTCAATGTCAAGGACGGCCCCGGCAATTGACTTCGTAACATCTAAAGCCGCGTCAATTTGATCTTTCCTGCGCTGCTTTTCATCTTCAAGTGCTTTTTTCTTTGCCTCTTTCTCGTTTTCAAGTTCTGTTTTTGTAAACTGTAAACTTGCATCGGATAAATCGGCTTTTAATTTTAGCAGTTCCTCATTTGTCAGTTTTTGGTCATCAACTATCTGCGAGTTTGCAAACTTCGCCCGGTCAACCTCTGCGCTTATCGGATCGGCTCCCAATTCGCTGCCAGCGCCAGGCGCGGGGGCATTATCGTTAAGGGGATTTGTTACGCGCTGAAATATACTGCGTTTATCATCTTTAACGCCCGCTTTTATGCGAGCAACACGCGCATCTATAAACTGCAATTGCGCTTGTGCTAAGGTAAGATCGCCTAATATTTTAGGTATTATGTTTGTATTGCCCGATGCTACGGCAACATTTAGGCTTTCTGTGAGGTCGGAAACTCGCTTTTTTACAAGTTCATATGCGTCTGCCTGTTTTTTAGCGCTTTTATCCGCCGCCGTTCCTACGCCCTCAATTGTCTTTTTTTCTTCTTCGAGCGCCTTTTTTCTTTGCTCACTTAGATTAATTGTTGGCACATTAACCTGTTCGCCAAACAGCCTTTGAGATAGCGCCTCTGCATCGTCTTTGGCCTTTTTTTGTTCGGCTTTCAATTGGTTTAAATCCGCTAATGCCCTGTTTCTGTCCGCCGACCCGCTGCCCGTTATGAGGGTCTGGAAAAAGCCCGGCCCGTTACCCTTTTCATTTGCAATTCTCTTTTCAGCCTCAAAAATCTGTTGCTGAATCGCAAGTTCCCGTTTTGCAAAGTCAATGTTCTTTTCTTTTTGAGTTTCAAGCAGGATACGCTTTAAAAACAGCGCGTTGCCCGCATCAAGTACGCCGTTTAACTGCTCATGTGTTGCTTTTTCAAGATCAACGTTTCCAATATATTCAGGGAAATTGGCGGTAAGTTTTGCCCGTGCAATATTTAGGGTTTCCTGCGAGGCTGTGCCCTGCCGCAATACTTCAACCAAAGACTGAAATTCGGTATTGTCCTTTGCTAATTGTTCGGCAGGGGAAACCCTTACAAGATCGGTAAACCCGCCGACAAGCGAAGTTACCCCATCGACAAGGCTTTTAAGTGTACCCGATAAATTGCCGTTTGTCAAAAAATTAGAAAATGCGTTGCTAAGTTTTTCAACACTTGCCCCAAGCGTTGCGTTTTTCTTTTCAAATTCCTGTGTAACACTGGATGTTTCACCAAGAGTTTTTGTTGCTTGCCCGGCTCTTTCGTTCAATAGGCTAAGGTTTCCACCCAACTTGCCCACTACCTCAACCGTTCCAACTCCATCAAGTTTAAGCCCTTTCAAAACTTTTTCAAGTTCTGTATTAGACAGATTTTTATCGTTGAGTTTGCCTAAAAATAATTGAACAGCCCCAAAAAGGTCTTCGTTTACAAGTTTTGTAAATTCCTGACTTGAAACACCGGCTGCTTTTGCAAATGCGGCGGGCGCTGCTGAAACACGTTGCAATATGCGCACAAATCCAGATGAACCGCGTTCGGCATTTACCCCCAATTCGTCCAGTGTTGCGGATACGCCGATAATTTGCCCGGATGTTAAGCCAAACTGCTCACCAATGCCCGCTATTCTGCCCGCAAAATCTGCAATTGTTCCAGCGCTTGCGGCCCCTTGCGCTTCCAAAAAGTTAAGAGCATTGCCAATCCCTACAATGTCCTTTCCTATGTTGTCGGTCTTAATATCGACTAAAACATTTCTAAGTTTCCCAATTACATCGGTAGTTTGCTCAACACTACCGCCAAATTGATCTCCAAGCGCAACGTTTACTACGTCCACGCTTTCGACAAACCCCTTTAATTGGTCTTGTGCTACACCCAACTTGCCGCCAATTTCAGCAATACCTAATTGGTCAATCAGACTTGTTCGGGTATCCCTCGCCTTGAGCGATTCAGAAAGGCTATTTACAAAGTCTATGCTTACGTTTGCGGCTTTGGCAACGTCCGCTATTTTATCACTAACCTGTGAATTTATGTCAATTACTTTCGATCCTAATTGCCCGAACGCCTGTACAAGCGCGACAATGCCGCCCGTAATAAGCCCGCCCGTAACTAAGTCGCCAATATCAAGCAGCCCTTTTTTATAGTTACCGACCGAACCGGTAAACCGCCCTACGCTTTCCTCTATACTGTTGATCTCGCTTTTTACCCGTGCCGCGCCCGCAATGATCCCCTTGCCAAAATCACTATTACGTTCGGCGGCGCTTAATTTCGTTATCTGTTCGGTTAATTTGGAATACTCTAAGCGAAGCCCCGCCAAACTATCCTTTGGAACTTGGGTAGCCTGAAATTCACGATTAAGCGCCTTTTGTTCGGCTTTTAGGTCGGCTGCCGATTTTTTAGCCTCTACCAAACTTCGTACAAGGTCGGCGTAGCCGTTCGCGCCCTTCGATGCCGCTATTTCCTTGTTTAGTTTTTTGATTTCTTCGCGGTTGGATATGATAGCCGCATTGACCCCGGCATCTTGCGCAACCAGCCGAAACAGTATAGTTTCTGCCATTTGGTTTTTTTGCAAAAGTACGGCATATTTTACAATATAGAAAGCCCCGGCGTACCGTTGTACACCGAGGCCCGATTGTAACCTCATGAAAAGTTTATCTTTAGCCGCCTTACTATCCAAGAATAAAAGGCAACTGCCCCATATCTTTCTTCGTATTCTTTGTCAATTGCAAAGCACATTTCGGCATCTTCCTTTTCAAAACAAAGTTGCCAGATTTCTTCAAGTTCGGTACGCGTAAGTTTATCCATTTTGCGTTTTTTATATTGTGAAAATTATGCTACTAACCGATCAATCCGAAAACTCCGAAACTCGCCAACCTCAAGATCAAAATAAGCAATAACCGCCGGGCCTGTTTTGCGCCCGCCTTTTGCTTCGTATGAAATAGCGTTTGCGTCCAAAGTTCCAACGGCGAAGCGTACCGTACCGTCGGATTTAATGAACTCAAACTTTTCAGCGCCTTTTTGCATTCGAACGCGCAATTTATGCGCCGCCCATGCTTTACGCAAACACCATTAAAAAGTGGCAGTTGGGTTTTGGCGCTGAATGGCCCATGCTGAAGTAAAAATTGCGCTTTTCATTGTGACTTGCGTTTGATCGTTAATGATGTTACAAATGTATTACATAATACAATAGCAAAATCACCGTATCGACAAATGCACATAAAAATCGGACGAACGTCACGTTTTTATCGACGAACGAAATTACCCCACGTTCAAAATCAGATAATCAACACTTACTTCCTGGTTTAATTCAAACGCGATTCGCGCCCCGTAATCCAATTCAAGCATATTTGCAATATCTCCAATACTTTCCTTCAACACCGCTGTAACAAACCCCGTGCGCCGTCCGTTGCGCGCGTGGGCATAACTCCCGCGCGTCGGCATACCTTCGCGTTTTTGCTTTCGCGCTGTGGCAAATGCAGCGCTTTTGGCCTCTCGTTCCCCCTTGCCTTTCAGTTTGAAAAACCTAATCAGCCCTTCGATATATTTGGATGTTCCGCCCCGGCCCCCTTTGCCGCCGTAGGGGATGCGCCCCGCTTTTACTCCTGTCTCTACTATAATTCCGTAACCCAGCGCGTACATGGTTGCGGTCGTGCGGTCCGCCTCAACAGCAACCTCCCAGCGAATCGAATTAGACAGCGCCCCGGTTAATTCGTGGCCCTGCGCTTTCAATTCGTCCTGCAATCGCTTTTTAATCAGGATAAGCGATTTTTCTAAGGATGCTGCTATTTCGTTTTGCATTAAATTTTTGCATTTGGATGGAACACGCGGCGCAATTTGCGGACAAAGTTTTTCAGGCCGTGATTTTTGCGCTCTGATACGGCCTCGTACCGGAATGTAAGGCGGCGCGTAACAGGGTCAATCTCATGTGCGCTAACCGGAAATGTCGGCTGCTCTTTAAGCGTTACGGAATTAGTTTCGGATACCGGGTAAGTACCGATTTCCTCAACCGCCTGGCCGGTACAGCGGCCAATAATTCCGACTACAATGCAAAGAATTAAGGCAATTGTGATTTTTCGCTGTATTTTCATCGCAGACTGTTTGTTCGGGTTAAGTAATTTGCGCCCGAAAAATCGGAAAAAATGCGGTTATCGCCTATATTGTAGATGTACAAAACGGAGCTGCCGGACGGGTAGCTCTGTATCCGAATTACCGAATCCTCGTACAGTTGCATTACACGGGGCGCATCTGTGCCGATTGTTATGCGCAATGTCCCGTCTGGCTGCTGCGTAATAACCGCAGCACGGGTATTTGTGGCATTTGTAAACGTAAGCGATTCGTTTAGCCATTGCGCCCCCTTGTCGATTGCTGATAATTGATCGACAGATTTTCCGGTTGCGGTCTTGCATGTCGCCGATATGCGGCGGATGGTGTTCGTTATGCTTACGCGGTTTCTGACAATCCCGACGGCCGCACCAAATTGACGGCCTTCTACGTTTACGGCATTACGGTACAAATTCTGCACCGCCACGGTATCGCCGATCAGGGACACAACCGCGCTACTTTCGCCGTTGTCGTAAACAATCAGGCGGTTTTCAAAAAATCGTCCGGCGTTGTTGGTAATAAAAGAAGTGTCGGACAATACGTTTCTTTGTGAGAAAGCGGTTGCGCTGCTCAATAGGAGCGCAAAAATGATTGTGTGTTTCATATTCTTAGTTTATAATCCAGAAGCCAACCGAAGTTTCGGCAGTGGCAGCGGCTGTTAAATTAATAGTGAATGAACCGGATGCCGGTACGACGTTTTTAACGACCGCCGTTGCGTCGTTTGTGCGAACCACTGCCATAACAATGCTTGTCGTTTGGCAAAGATTATTTGTTACGGTGAGGCTTGTTGTCCCGGCCGCAAAATTGACCGTTCCGGTTGGCCGGTTAATTGTTTGCGCGCCTGTTGTTCCGGTTGCGGTGTTAGTTGCTAAAACTTCAAAGCGCCCATCATCCCGTATTTTGAACAATTCGGCAGCCGAACTATTGGCAAGCCAAAGCGTGTATGTTACGCTGCTGTTTGTCCCAATAACGTGTAATTTCCCGGAACTTGAGCCTGTGCCACCCAAAAGTAAAGACGAAGCAGCGCCAAATGTTGTCGTTGACCCAGGGTTTACTGTAATAGTGCCGGAACTGCCTATAAATTGCATTGAAGGCACATCGCTTGTTAAATCCCATGCAATTCGGGTAGCCCCGGTTGAGTTATAAGCCCTGAAAATCGCCTCCGTATTGCTCCCTGTTAGAATGCCAAGCCGCGTTGCGCCAAGTGCCGACGGGTCAATGTTTATGCCAATCCGGTTTACCCATGTATTACCATTTACTTGCAAAAGCGCCCCCGGCGAACTGGTGCCGATACCTAAACGCCCTGTACTATTGTTCCAGAATAAATTTGAGTTGCCCGCAAGCGTTGACCCGGCGCTAAAATAAGCCACTTGCCCGGCGCTGCCACTGCCGCCTACCTTTGCGTTAAACGTACTCCAGTCCGTCGTACTTAGTGCGCCCCGGTTTGTTGCGCTTGCTGTTGGTAAATTGAATGTGTGTGCGGCTACGCTGCTGGAAATAGTAAAATCTGTTCCAGTTGTACTTGTTGCAAAAGTTTGCGTTCCGGCAGTGAGACCATTTAGCGATGTTATACCCGTGCCGGTGATTGTTGTCGGCCCCCATATGCTCCCATTCCACCCCAATATTTGCCCGTTTGTCGCACCCATTCGAGCGATGTGTTTTGCCCATACTGCACCATTCGCAATATTACTTTGTTGGATAGCGCCATTCGCTATTTTAAGGCTGTCTGAAACCGCTCCCGCCGCCAACTTTGCAGCCGTTACCGCGCTATTCGTAATCGTAGCCGCAACGCTACCCGGCCCTGTGGCCGTTACGTCACCAGTTAGCGATGTAATACCCGAACTATTTACCGTCGCCGCACCTGCTGTCTTGCTAACCGTTATACCTGTTCCCGCTACTACGTCGATTATTGGCAGCGTAACGCCCGTACCGCTGGAAATTCCAAGCGATTGCCCGGCCAAAGACAGGTTTTGCAGTTCGTTTGTCGCGCTCAAATCGCCTGTGTTGCTTATTACATTGCCGCCGCTTATGCTTATGCCTGTACCAGCCGTGTAAGTAGTTCCGGTATTATTGTCTGTATCAGGCTTCCATACCGTACCATCCCACTTTAAAACTTGCCCGGCTGTCGGGGTTGTAGATGATACATTGTGCAGTTCCTCTAATTCGTATCCGTTTTGGACAGAAACAAAAATAATACCTTGCGTTGCATGTGACCGGATGCAATAGCCAATTTGTACCGCATGGTTTGGAGCCGTAGGGCGCATTGTGGTCATGTCGCCCGCTGAAGATTCGGAAAGCCAAACCATATTACCCTCAGATAGCGATAATGTGTTCAGCCCTGTTACCAAACCAAATGTTGTGCAAAATGCCTTGTTGCCGCCCGTTGCAGATTCGGCCATAATTCCGAACGTATTGGCGCTTGTGCTTTCAGCGTTTGCCAGTGCATACCGAACCGTTTTATTTGTCCCGTCGCTGCCGACAAAGTAAACAACCTTTCCAAGCGTAAGCCCTGTATTGTCCGCGTGTTTAACTAATGTGAGTTGCTCCAATCCTATTTGCTGTACGACAGTACCTCCTTTCATACCGTATTCCAAACACCCATCCGTATCGTTCCATCGAATTGTACCGACGCCGCCGGGCAAAACAGGCGAGGCGGCGAATGAAAGGCGGTCAAGCGTGTCTAATTGGATGGTATTGCCGTAAATATTTACGCCTTCGCCTGCCGTATATGTTTTGCCGCTTGAACAATTTAAGCACTTCCAAGCCGTACCCGACCCAGTGTACTGATATAGGCGCGGCAAAGTGTCGTTATTTACAACAAACCAACTTTGACCGCGTACAGGCGTGTAAGCAGGCGCAACCGATCCAGATATTTGTTCGATGGTGTAGCCTTGCAACTGCCAGTTAAGCGCGTCCGGAGACCACTGGTAAACGCGGCCCGTGCTAATGTCCAATCGAACATGTGTTCCAAGTGCCGACGGCGCGGCGGTCGGAGCCGCATAGTTAAACCCCCAGGGCGCTGTATATGGCGTTTGCGCTTTGGCCTGCGTAAAAAAGAAAATCAGCAAAAGCGCTGCAAGTATTTTTTTCATGCTTTTGTTTTATAATGGAGAAACTCGCTTCAAAATGTTGTAAATCCCACTGTCTGTTTCAACCGAAAAAAAATAGTGGTCGTGTGTTTCAAGCCCTTCCGCCCTTGCCTCCGTGTCGTTGGCGTAATTTGGCAGACTTTCCAAGTATTCAGGGAAACCCTTTGTCGGGAACGGAACGCCGTCGAGCGTTATATTTTCACAAATTTGGCTCATGTTACAATGGAGAAACGCGCTTTAATGTGTCATATATGCCCGTATCGGTTGCAATGGAAAACCAATAGAATTGACCTGTGATTAATCCGTCGGCCCTTGCGTCCTCATCGTTTGCGTAACTGTTCAGCGAGTTGAGAAACGTTTTGAACGTGAACCCAGGTAAGACAGGTGTTCGGCAGCATGGGTCTTCTTGCACCGCCGCCGGGAACTCCTCGAAATTGAAAGTCAGATTATCGAAACATACGTTTTCATGTACGACTAAATCTATACTTCGCCCGTATAGCGACGTTGCCAAACCCTCCGTATAAATGCCGTTTTGCTGCTGGTTGTTCGCGCTAAGCATTTCAGCAAATCCCCGGCCTGTTTCGATTGTAATGCCGCCCACATCTGTAAGCGCTTGTAAATATTGCGAATGGTATAAGCCCCACGGACCGCCGTCAATTCGCGCAACCTTCACGCCTTGCAAATAGAAAATAACTTGATCGAGCAGGCGCGACGTGTCTAAAAATAGGTCATTCTTTGTCCGTTTGTCACACGCGCAACAATCACAATCTTTGCAGTCATTTTTCAGCGCGTCCGTAACAGACAGGGAAATATTGTACAGATTTTTCCATTTGTTTCGGGCAAATGGTTCATTTGTGCGGATAGACTGCACAAAGCAGGAAAGTACCGGGAAATCAAATTCGATTTTATCTTTGGGGTATCCCATATCCGCCCACAAGCGCGACCAAAAGAAGTTTTTGCCCTTATCGCAAATTGTAGCGCCTAAATTCGGCGTTTGGAGCGAACGCCCGCCCTCCTCCGTTTCAACCAGCCAAGTTTGCAGGCGTTTGCATGGTTGATCTTGTACGATAGGGCTATGCCTGACCGCATCGGCCAAAATACCATAAAAATCGTTTAGGTTGAAAACGTAGTCAGACATGCCTTTGCAAAAGTTGACACAAATATAAGGGGATTAAAATAAAAATGGTTCTGCTTTTTGCGTTGGTCGATGAATTTGCTACGTTCGTCGGATTTTTCGGTACGTTCGTCGATACGCACTTGCGCCTGTATATTTATGTGTTATCTTTGTATCGTCAATAACGCAATAAAGAAAACGCAACAATGAAATACGCATCATGAAAATATTTACATTTTACCCGCGTGTTAAAAATGGCACATCACTCCCAGCAGACAGCAATTTGGGGAAATACGTTGACTATGGGGTAATCCATGTCAAAGCTCTCAATATCAATGAGGCTGAAGAGGAAGCTGTTGCTTTCCTCACCTCTAAGGGCATCAAGGAAAGAGCGTATGATTGGTCCCTTACTGGTGTAGATGGACGTGATATTGTACCTGATAATCCACAACATACTGATGTAAGATTCAGGCCAAATGACCTGACCAAACTCGACAAGTATTGCGCTAATCCAAATACTGAGTTCGGTATTGGCTGGTTTCCAATTGCAGGTACATTGATTAATTAAATAAGAGCCGTTACTACGAATTTAAACTTCGAGTTGTTTATCTAAAGGAGCCTGAATTTGCAAACGTAGTTCGTAAATATCAACCATCCAAAAGCAATGCGCCTTCAATCTGTTGGTGTTGTGCTTGGAACCCCCGCCGCTGAAATCAAAGAGGGAGATTTTTTAATGTGGAATTTCGGGTCGGTCTATAAAATAAATAGCATCATTTCTGAAACTGCAAAAACATTGACTGTTTCAACATCTCCAAAAGGGAAAGAAGGCGAAGTTTATACGCAAAAGTTTTTAAAAACCAGGCTTGTTTGCATCCTTCAATCTTAGGCCCGCCGGTAACGCAAATAAAAAGGCCCGCACAACATGCGGGCCTTTTTATTTAAAGTTCGGCGTTCTTGTCACTCATCAACGATATTGCCGTCTCATAATTCGCCCGGCAAGCGCACTCATACAGCGACGGTGTGGAACCAAACCATGCCTGCTCCATTAGCGCCGTCAAAATTGCCCGGTGTCCTACACGGGCAAAGACCGCCTCACTATGTTTTTTCGCTTTGGCTTGCGCTTCTGCCTGAATACGGACATCTCCAAAATTGGAGTTAGGCTGCGGTGGCTCAAAGAAGTAAATACATCGTGCTTTGCGCCTAAGCCCCGCAATGTACTGCTCAAAAAAAAAGCGACATCTAAGGCGGTTTCGCAATCAATGTCGGAAAAGTGTTTCATTCGGTCACTTATGAAGCGCTCCTTTTCTCCTTCCTCAATCGGCAGGCTTTCCCCATGTTTTCGGCATATTACCGCCATAGTGCGCAAATACATGCTAAAAAGTACGCTGCCCGTCGTATCCTCATTTTGCATTTGTTCGGCGATTCGTTTAGTTTCCAAAACTTCTATTGCCTCGATTACCGAAATTCCCGGCATGACATCAACGCCACTAAGCGCGATCTGCTGAATGAACGGAATTTTATATTGTTCACCCTTGTATTCAAAATCACAATCCGATTCGATGCGCTGTTTTGGGGCTATCATTCCGATAACCTTATGCACATGCGCAAAAATTGGCGCTAAGGTGCCGTCTAAGTTAGTATCAGCGCTGTAAATATTCCCGACCGTCGCGTCTATCATTTCGCCGTAATCTACGCCAGTAAGCGCTGAAATTGACAGTACGGCCCGCTTAACGGCGTTATCCGTGCTTTCCTGGGCTATCAGAAAGTCAATGTAGCGGGAAAGTTTTAGTTCGGACGGCTTTGTAGGCAGTTCAATACTTAGAATTTGGTTTCCGTCCTTGTCTTGTAATACGGCGTTAAGCATTGGCTTTGTGTGCGTAGATTGTGGTGTTATGTTCGGTTGAGTGGATTAAGGGTACGTCAAAGTTTTCCCAAACTAATCGCTCAAGTGCCGCTTTAAATACCTCATTTTTGGGTATTGACATATTTTGCCATGCAGTAGGCGCTTTGCTGGATACGGCTTTTTCTGCTTTCTTTTTTCGGCGCTTCGTCTGTATGTCCGTGACAACTACAACCGTCATCAGGATAGCAAAAAATACGCCGTAGCCGCCTAATATGAAAAATAATATGACCATGTTTTAGGGGTTTTTGTTGTTGATTTGATCCTCATAATACTTAATCATTTTATCAGCAAACTTTACATTTTTATAGCACATTACCACCAAAACGCCATTTACAAGCATTGTGACAAATGCTAAAATCTGATCGCTATTCATAGTTTTAGTTTAAAGCGCCTCTAAGTCGGCGGCGGTTAAAGATGTGCGCGGTGCTAAATCTGCGGAAACGCTGGTTACATTCCATTCAAAAGGAGACTCATCATCTATGCTTTTATATGGGGAGAAAGGCATCAATTTTGCTGGTTGCAACTTACTAACCGTAAACCCGCCTCTCCCAAGTGGGTCTATTTCAATTCCCTGTATAAGCGATAATCCATTTTCATAAAAATGAACAAATGTAAGTTGGCAGCAAGCCGCAGCGATCAATTTAGTCATTTTTAAAAAATGCTTATATATGTCATACTCTTCAAATTTTAAAAATAATGTTTGATTATACCGCTTCCTTCCGTTAGCATGCCATAACTCCTGTTCAAAAAAAGAGCCGCCATTTTTTTCAGGTAGTAACATTTTCCATTTGCCTGTATGTGACATAAATATCCCTGAAATTATCTCCCCGTCTACTTTAACTTCCCTTATGTATTCGGCAGAAACATAGTAAGAGTATAGGAAATTTGGTTCAGCCGGATTAAAAAGTGGCCCGGTATATTGATGTGCATCACATTTCATTTTGTGCGTTTTTAAATGGTGAATTTATATTTTTGGTTTGCGCCCGCGCTTTTTAGGCCCTGTCGATTCAACCGCGTCTTTTGCGATTTGATTCCACGATTCCGCCTCTTTCGCAAATGCAGCGGCTTCTTTTGCCAATTCGTCGGACATTTCCAAAAGTTCATCAGGATCAATACCGCTAACCTCCACAGCATTTCCGCTTTGGTCGGACGTATTCAAGTTGTTCGTAAGGTTCGGTTGCGATAATTGTGGGGCCTGCACTGGCAGCGACGGCACTAACGTCGGGTTCAAAGTTTTTTTTTCCGGGTCATAGTCTCCACGGTCGACAGCATTTAGCGTCATCCGGGTATCATTATCCTGGAATTTTGTCGTAACAAACACGCGGAAGTCGCGGCAAATTTGCGCCTCTTTAACGGTCTTGTTTTCTTTCCAGCGCATTTCGTTGTACAGCGCGATAAGTTTTTCTTTGAAATCCATTTTTTATCTGATTTGCCGCCTAAACGGCTTTTGTGAAGTGATATGTTTGCTTGCCCAATATCGGGCCGCGTCAATCGCGTGATTCCATTCGTCTATCGGGTCGCCCGTTGGCTTTCCCGTGCGCTTGTCGATCACCCAACTGTAATTATCAAGTTCTTTTTTCAAGTTCACCGACCGCGCTGTTATGCAAATAGGGTAGTTACCTAATAACTCCAAACCGTTTGCAATACTACCCGGCCCCTTTTCGGCTGCTTCAATCTTTGGGAAACCTAAGCCCGATATTTCCTTAATCGCCTCCGGGTTTCGATCTGCAATAATACGCAATTTTGGCGAAACGGCCCGTTCTTTCATCGTTTTAGCCCGTATATGCGAGGTCATGTTATAATCATACATAATTTCATCTATGTATAACCGACCTTCATAAATGCCACAATGTACAAGCGCCGTCGGATCGGGGTAAAATCCAAAGTCCAAACCGTACCCCTGTTTTTGTGCGTCGGCTGGAAATTCTGGAACGATGGTATATTCCTTAAAAATAAGCCCCTCTGTAAGCGTACCCCATTCCCCAAGCGCGTAAACCAAATATTGCTGATAATTTCGCACCCTCAACCGCTCAAACGTCAAATGCTGGGATTCGGGGCTAAAGTGGTTATCGAGGTAAGTGGTTTTTAAAATAAACGGGTCGTAATCCTTCGCCTTAAAAAAGTAATCGTTTATCCAACTATCCTGCGAAATCGGGTTAAATGTGAAGTGTATGTGATTTGAAGCTTTGGCCGTTCTTACGCGCCGATCAAGTTCCAAAAAGTCATCTGCCGTAATGCTGCCGCGGTTGTCTAAAGGCTCCTCTAGCCAAATATCTGTAATATCAGCAATCGACTTCAACTTGTCCACGTCATCAAGCCCCCCGGATAGCATTACATTGCCATTGTGGCAGCGTATTATCATGGGCGTTTCAAGTACCGTAAAATATGCCTGTAAATTATAACGCGCTATTTGATCCTTGAAAAGTTGGAACTGTGAGTGCCGAACAGTAACGTGATCTTTGCGGACGAACAAAACACGGCAATACGGTTCCGTTAAAACCTTTATGAGCAGTTCCGTTGCTTTCCAGTCGCTTTTCCCAGAATTATGTACAATTATATTGTCTTCGGTTATACAGTAATTGTGATTACCCTCAACACAAAGATCATAAACATAGCCAGTTGGTTCAGAAAAGAAGCAATCAATTACCGAAAAAATATCTATGGTACATGCTTCCAACTCCTCCGCATTACCACATCTTTTATTGTCGCCTGTGTAACGCCAAACCTCTCCGAAAGAATAGCCCTGTGCCCCTTTCTTTTTTTCTTCGCAAACTCCCTTATCTCTAATACTTGCCACTCCTTCAAAATGCTGGTTGCAGAATCTTCCCCCCGAATAATTGGCCTTAATCCGGTTCCCTGATAGTGCGCTATATTGTCTATGTGTGACAACCATTCTAAGTTCTCCACACAGTTGTTTGTCTTGTCGCAGTCTTTGTGGTTCACAGTGTCGAGATTCAAAGGGTTCGGAATCCATATCTGTGCTACAACCCTGTGCATTTTTATTGTCCTGCTTCTCTCGTTTATTGAGATCATTGTTCTTAAATACCCCCGTGCATCTAAGGCGGGCTTCATAAATGCTGCTCTGTATTTTATCGCCTTCGATGTTGCATAATGCCTTGTTGTCAAAAGACGCCCTTTGTTGCTTATATAGTAGCGCCCATTCGTTTCGGGTATCTCCCGCCATAATTCGTTCGGCAATGATTCCAGCGGCAACCCAAGTTCCGTTAATGTAAAATTCATGGTTTGAAGTGCAGACTATTTTATAAGTCGGCATTACAAAGGTAACAAATTTATTACCCAAGTGTACCGCCGAATAGCAAAAAGTATTTAAAACTTCTCTATATTCAGGCTGCCTATTTGTTTCCGAAAATGAAAGTACATGATCGCCCTTTTTTATGGATTCGATTCGCTTCAACCCATTTTCAGTTCTTACCAAAGTTCCGGGAACAAAGCAGCCCGCGCCGCCGTACAATATCTGTATGCGTTCCGGCCTTTTGTAGTGCGGTATGTACGCATCATTGACAACAATAGGCAAAAAGTTACCTATACTCCCAATGTACTGTATTTGTTCGGGTTTTAGCCCTTTTGCTTTCGATGCTGGCAGAAATCGGATATTTTCACTCACTCTTCACTTTTAGGGTCAATTTTTACAATGCGCAAAATTTGCTCCATTTCTTCGGCTGTCACGGCTCCTGGCGCGGTAAATGATTGTACCGTTGCGTTTATTGTTTCGGGCGCTTTGCCCTCCCTGCGATCAACAAGCCACTGTGTAGCCCGAAGCCTTACGGCGGGGTCTGCGTTTGTTGCAGCATCGTTCGCCACCTTAAGCAGCATTGCTTCATATCGCGTTATTTTGCGCTTTTCGCCCGCTTCTTCAACTGTTATTTCAGCGTCAAGAACTTTTGACAATATCGCTTTAAACGAAATAGCCCCTTTGGGCCTGCCATTGGGGTTAACTGTTTCGCCTTTCTCCATAACCTTTAATATACCGCCTCCGTTATTGCCTTTTGTTTGTTTCATTTTCCACTGTTTTCCCACTGTTTTGCGTGTTACATAAATGCAGCCACACGCACATATTCATAGCACAAAAATAGTGCCTTATTGCGGGTTTTGCAAATTAAGTTCAATTTGTTCATTTCGGCTCCAAATTTGAAAGCATCGTTTGAAGCCTACGCCTTACGATTCTTAGCGCCATTTCCTGCGCTTGCTCCAAAGTTGCATCTTCTTTGATTTTCATTTCCTGTGCATCTAAGCGAAGGGCAAAGCAGGTAATAACCCATTTGCCTGGATTGTAGATATGATGCCTTGAAATCCAAATACGCAAGTCGGGCGTTTTGTATTCCCATGCGGTCGGCGTTTTATCCGTTTGGTCGCGTCGGTAATTTGTAGCGTCCTGCCATTGGTGAAACTCGTTTTGCATTTTTATTGATTTAAAATTTGTTCGTTTATGTCATACGCCACAAAATCGCCCATGATATTCGAAGTTACCCCGATAAACTTACCGCATCCGCACTTCATACGAATATATGATTTATCCTGCCTTGCAAACCGCTTTTCGATCTGCTCAAACGATAAGTGCGCTTTGCAATGCGGGCAATATGCCTTTGATTCGACAAGTGTTAAGGTGCCGTTGTGTATGGGGATTATTTTCATGGTTTTTTCTCATCTAAAAATTGATGATGCTTACAAGTATCAATTACGCGCTCAAGCGATTCCCACGGGTTGCCTGGATGACATGATTCATGCTGACAATGGTGATGCTTGACTTCTCCAATTTTAAAAACCTCACCTTGATATTTGCAGTTATAGCATTTTTTGCGTCTTTTATTGGTCATTTAATACAAATTTAGTGCCCACATTGCCCCCCAAAGACCGCCCAAAATGAGCGCCCACTGCGAAGCGGCTATAAGCAAAGTTAACAAAATGTAGTCAACCGGCAAAGGGAATACCAGGACAAAAAACGGCAACAAAAACAACCGTTCTCCCATCCAATACCGCGCAATCAGCAAAACGGCAAAGGTCAAAAAATTTATGCTCCAAAACCACTCCGTACCGCCGTTTGTGTGGCGTATGCCGTGATATTGAAGGCGGCGGAAAGTTCGGTGTAGGCGCTGCTCTATTTGGTAGGCGTACAGCACGGGTAGACCAATCGCGTAAACGGTCGTATCCCCAAACATTGGGCGAAGTTCCGCCTTGATCTGCTCTTTGCGCTGCTTGGCTTCAATACTTATACCAATCTTTGCCCGGCATGGTAAGGCATAGGGGGCAAAGATTATGTATAGGTGTTCAAACTTTGGGAACTTCATTATTTAGTTGGTCGGCTCATACTCCGAAACTACCATTGCTGGCAGTGCTGGAAATTCATCATTATACAATTCGCCATCATCTCCGAACGAATCAAAAAATTTAATCAGGATTTCGCGCTCAATATCGCCAATTGTTTTGGCGGTTATAGCGCTCATGTCAACCCGCGCCCACGGCGACATGCTTATCATTTGGCCGTCATCATACACGCCGCTTTGTACGGCCATGCGGTTGATTTCAACATCAAACGTACCTTCTTCGGCATCGGTGCAGGTCATGGTACAATCGACTGCATATTCCACATCCATTGAAATATTGGAATGTAAAATTTCGGCGTCAAATAAAACTTTCGTAATGAAGTTGTATTTGTTACGGCGTTGTGTTGGTTGGTCAAGCATTGGTTGCTTTTTTATGTTCCCTGTGCAATATGCGCAATCGTGGAAATGATTCTTACATTATTGATTCGACATAATCGAGCCAAACAATGCCGGTCGGCGCATGTAATTTCCCGGAAAATGTAGCCCATTTGTCGCTATTCGGAAAAGAAACAACATATCTACCCTTCCATAGTTTTGTATTAAGGTTTCCAGAAATTACGCACTCATTTATGTATGCCCGCTGATCTGACATTATTGGATAGTCTATGTTAAGGCCATCTGAATGCTTTAGTTTGAATATTTTTGGCATTGCGTTTGATCGTTAATGATGTTACAAATGTAACACATAATTATCAAACTGAAAGCTTTTGATTGATTTTTTATTTGCGTATCTCAAAATTTTACCCATTTATCGACAAACGTAAAAAAATAAGGCCCGAACGACAAGCGAACGGGCCTTATTCAAACCATTTTTTTTATCTTAGTTACTCCCAATGGGCCACCGCTTAATCTGAGAAGCATTAAAAGCGGATTTATTGCCTTTCCCGTCGTTGCCCTCGATTGACAAGATCCGCACTGTCTGTTTATTGTCTTGGGTTAGGCTCATATCCAAAAAATAAGCAGCCCAATAAATCGCATCTGCAAAGTCGCACGGATTAGGTAGCAAAAACCCGCGCCCAGCAAAAAATGCTTTTACGTTTGTATTTATGTCGGCGCTGGCTTTTTCGGCAAAATCCGTTGTTGTGTATTCAAGTTTTACGGACGTTATTTTTGCCGTGCTTGTCGCCAAGCCTTTAGCCTTTTTACTTGTCGCTTTTAGCGTTGTCGGCTCTGCTACATTGCTACCTGACGGCCCCCAAAATATCGACCAATCCCCTGTTATCGTGTATTCGATTGTTCGGATTTCGCGTGTGACAGGCGGATTTGGGTCGGTTGGGTTTCCGGTGCCAGGATTATCGTTAAACGACGGCGGGATATTTCGAGGATTGGTATTCAGTATGCCACGGACATAATCAATGCCCCATCCGGTTAAGTTATCGCGCCCCTGCATTTCCAGGTCGGCGGCAACGTAGCATAAAAAACGCCGCATTGCCTTGTAATCAGGTATAGCCGTTCCATATTTACTCTTTGCAATCGCCGCACACGCTGTTAGAAATGGGGTTGCCATACTTGTACCTGATAGCGTCGCATATTGACCGTTTAGGTAGGTAGATAAGATATTACGCCCCGGCATTGCGACGGCTACTTCTTTGCCCATCGTGCTGTAAGATGAGCGCTTTAAATTGTCATCCAACGACGCACAAGCGATTGTATAGGGACTATTGCCCGGATAGTTAACACCCTCAACGCCCGTATTGCCGGCTGCAATTAAGTAGACAACGCCCAAATCAGTCGAAGCGCGTAACGCCGTTTCTACGTTTGGAACAAGTGCCGTACCGCCGCCAAACGATCCATTGCAAACAATACCATACCCTTGCGCGATTAATACCCGGTCTTCGCTTGTTTCCCCGGCCACCGCATTGCGGAACCAATCGAATGAGCCGCTACCATTGTCGCTCAAAATTTTGACGGGCTTCCACCTTATTATGCCATTGTCGATAAGTGCATCAAGTACCCCAAACCCGTCGGCGGCAATAATACCCGCAACGTGTGTACCGTGTCCTTGCGCATCGGGTAGGCTTACGCTGCCAGTGTAGTTACTACCTGGCATTTGGCCTTGTTGCAGGGCAGGGTGGTTTGTGCCGCCGCTTGTATCGTAAACCTTAACGACCACTTTGTTTTTGCACTCGTTCTGCAAACGCTGTTTGATTGAATCAGGTAGCACAAGGCGAACACCCCAATTATCAGGCGAAGCGGCGGCAAAGGTGTTCGATACGTTTTGCGGCACGCGCTCAATCGGGTCAATCACAATGGGCCATTGTTGTTTAAGTTCATCGGTCTTGTCTTTTTCGCGGTTGATCGCGCGTTTGTAGGGGTTAAATATTTGGGCATTGCCCGAAAAAGCAAGCGCCAAAAGCGAGAGAATCAAAAAATGTTTTGTGAATTTCATGTATGTTTTGTTTAAAAATGGCTTTTATTTTATGCAAATATAGGCAGATTTGCAAAATTTAGCCAATAAAAAAGCCCATACCGACGTGGCATGAGCAATGTATTTTTCTAACTGTTGCCTGCCGTAAACCGCTAAACGCGCGGCGCGGCAGTCTTGGAGTTCGATGCAAGCAGAATAAAAAATACTACCCTGCCCACAACGAACAGAAAAAGCCAAACTACTTGCCTTTTGGCTTCGGTTTTGGCATAACCATTGGTTTCATATCCAAAATTTTTAAATTGTGAAAAAATAACGTTACTTCAATTTCACTTCGGCATTTGTCAGCCATTTGTGATTATTCATTTTCATACCATCTTTCATTGTAATATCTGAAAGCATCGCAGGAATTGAATAAGATTTAACAATTGCAGTTGAGCCTTTCATGCCGTCCATGTGATTTACAAGAACTTCGACTTTTGACCCCTCTTTAATGATTTGACTTTTTGCGCTATCGCTGTCATAATCAATTGAAAAAGTGTCTTTAATTTTCTTTTTCAAATCTTTGATACGCTCTTGTGCATCAAGTGATTGTAGAGTAAAATATGATTTCAAATCTTCGTCAGAATAACCGCTTCTTGCAATAGAAACTATTGTTTCATTCGCTTGAATGAGGTTAGCAATAATCTGTTTTGATGCGTCTTTTGCCGCCATTTTATATAAATTTAAGTATTAAAAAATGATAAAATACTGAGGGGTATTTCATGCAAATTTATAGTTTTAAAATCCGGTATCAGGATAGCCGGTGTGAAAGTTCCAATGCTTACCGACCTTAAAATATTTAGAATCATCGGTCGGGGCTGGTTTGGCTTTTGGCGTGGGCGCTGCCTTTGGGCTATCCTTTGTCTTTTTGGTAAGCGCGTAATTTGGTTGCGGCTGTTTCTTTTTTTGCATTGTATGTGTTTTTAGTGTGAATAATTGAAGCACAAATATAACACACAATTAAACAAACCAAAACTTTTATCGATAAAATACAAAATAAAAAAGCGGCGCGAAATACATCGCACCGCTAATACATTCAAAACCAACTTCTTTAACTACTATTCGGCAGGCGGTACGGCATCCAAATCAGCCAATGTATTCAGCGCTTGGATAGCGGCGTTTGTATCAACAACGGTATTGAACAGCGTTTCGAGCGCCAATTCTTTTTCCGGCGTGTCCGATTTGATAATCAAGGCAAGGGTAGCCTTTACTTTTGCGGATTCGTCAGGATTCAGATTACCCAGGGCTTTGCCCAAAGTATAGCCGAGGTCAACCAACGCGCCCGCCTGGTCGGTGTAATCGGCGTTTTCTTCACCTGCCAAGCGGTCAACCTCTAATGATGCAATTGCCAAAGCGCCGGATGTGTTCAAAACATTTTCAACGGCTGCTTCGAGTTCGTCGTTTTTAAAATCGACGGTTTGGGTAATCAGGCCCGTAATTTTTGCAAAAATACTCATGTGTAAGTTTTTATTTAAACGTTTAAAGTGGCCCCAAAGATAAAGGATTAGACGCCTAAATCCAATGCTAAACAAAAATTTACGCATGTTTAACATTGTTTATTGGTTGTCGAGAAACTCCCGCAAAACGGCAATGACAATAAAGAAAATAATTACAATCCAAATCATGCGCACAAAGTTACTTTTTTTTGGCTTTCATGTGTAGTTTAAATTCCTGCTCTGCCATAATCGCAAGTTTGGCCGCGTCGCGTTTGTCCTGTTCCGTTTTGTTACCTTTGTAGTTTTCGGCTGTCAGGGTATTGGCTTTTAACCATGCCTGAAAAATGTTCAAGTCTGCAATTTTAGTACCCTTTCGTTTTGGCGAAACCTCAACTGGCAATTCAAGCCCTAATAAAGAAACAGCAAGATCAACCGAAATTTGAGAAACGGCCATGTTCATGCCAACGTTTTGTTTTTCCTTTGTACTTGCGCCCTGCCTGAATTGTGCCTTTTGCATGTTGCTGTTTTCGATTAGGATGTGGTCAGGCTTTTCCCATATTAGCAAGTTCGCAAAATCGCCCAAAGTTTTACACTCGACAAAACGAATCGTATTTTCCGGCCTTTCGATAATCGCGCACCAAAACCCATTTTTTCGGAACGCCGGGTCAACTCCTATGAATTTCATCTTTTTTCTTGTATTGTTCGTGACAATGTTTTACTCCCTCTAAAAATGCGTGTTCGGCGCGTCGGTCGACAATGCCTTGTATTTGCATCCTGACCGGTTTTGATATGCCTGATTGATCGCAAAGTTCCTTTAATTTGTTGGCTGCGTGTTTTTCTGAAAATGGTCTGCTCATATTGCAAGGCGATAAACAGCAAAGGTAACATTATGCCCCGCCGCATTTTTGTAAGACTTTTTGTCTGTGATAATTTTTACCCCGCCGTCACGCAGGTTTTTTATCCGAGCGGCAAGGCGCTCGCATCCGTATAAAATACGCGCCTGTTTCGGGTTGATTTCGCGGTATTGCAAAAGGTGTTCGGCGATCCGCTGGTTTTGGCTTTTGGTTGATTCTGTTTTTAAGTTTGCCATTTTATTGCGTTTTTTTGTGACGTGCAATTGTTGCAAATATGTATTGATCTACCATTTTGCGTTTTCTTTTGGTAGGCTTTTTTATGTGCTTTAGTTTTTTTAAAAAAAAACTTTCTAATCTCTTAATGTAAGCAGATTTGCCTTTTGGAGAAGACGGCTTATCCGTAGGCATAGAAAGGGCGCATTTTTCAATCAATCCCTGCATTTCGGCATCATTTGCATCCCTCCACCGTTCAAACTGCCTAAACTCGTCAACCAGACCTTTGTAAAGTTTTGTCAAAAAATCGCTTTCCATTTTATTGCGTTTTATAAATGAATGATTTTGTTTCCCCATTAATCCCAATCCCGCCCGCTTCGATTATTTCACCGCGATTTTGAAGTGCGGCAAAAAGTACGTGCGCGTCGGCTTCCATTATTTCCATCGCCCGGCATACCCGCAAAAACGTAGCAAGTACAAACGGTCCTTTAATGGAAAATTTAGGCTGTGCGGGTTTGGCGGGTGTTGGGGATTTTTTAGCCATTTGCGGGTTCAAACTTTTTACAGGCGTTCCAATTTACCCGAATATCCGTTTTAGGCCCATGTGTTATTTTGCGCAAGGCGCATTTAAAATACTTATTTGCACCCGGTTGGATTTGTACGCAATGCTCACAGTGTTTACATTTTTTGCCTTCACCGTAAGCGCCAAGCGCAACGACCATCGGGTTGGGGTCGGCTAATTGAAGCAGGGAGGTATCAAATAAATCGGTCATATTTTTGCATTTAAAATGGTACTGATTTTGCCCATTCAAGATACGCAGCCGCGCACGTTTCCGAAAAATCCACGCCCCTATGCCGTCCGACGCTTGTCCAAACCTCAAACGAGTTATGCTCAAATATAACGATTACCCGGTCAATAATTTGCCGAATTATTTGGTTCCCGGTTGGCCTAAATGCAATATTTGGCGACGCCTTTTGATGCTCTTTTGGTTGCGGGAATCCGGCTTCGCGCAATAATTGGGCTGTTGCTTCGGACACTGTTTCTTGTTTCATTATCATGGCTTAATTTCAAATGATTGTTTCCAGTCGATGTTGGTCATGTCGGTGATTTGTCCGCATGGCCGGCGCGATTCAACCCATGTCGATGCCTCGAACAGTCTAATTTGAGGCGTAAGCATGTAATGGTAACACCTTCCATCGCTGTTTACCGCGCGGGCGTATGTACCTTTCGGCGCGTTGCTCCAGTCTGCTTCGGCAGGCCACGGGATAGGAGGGGCGTCAAATTCTCCGTTTTCAGCGCGGGTGTGAATGTCGGCCCAGTAAATAAATTCATCATCTGAACAACCCCAATGAAATGCGTTTCTAATAGCGTTTGCAACGGGATTTTTATCGTAACGATAATTATTTTTAGGGTCAAAATATTCGGGGTCATATTTTTCAATCGCCTGACTTTTATATGGCTCAGGAAGGTGAGAAAGCCATTCAAGAACTGTTTTTTCGTTTTTCATTGTTTTAGATTTTAATTAACTTAAAGGTGAATTTTAATGCCCAAATGTTACCTACCGTAAATCGCTAAACGCGCAGCGCGGCATGTATGAGGCTATGCGGAATAATCATACTAATTGATCCGCGTATTCTTTTGCTTCTTTAACAGAATCAAAATTTCCAACGTGTTGTTCGTTACCTCCAAAAAGAGGAACTTCATATAGTTTGTAAAAATCAGTTTCTTGGCAGAATCTAATAATAAACCCGCCGCCTTGAGACCAATTGTATAGTATATCTTTCATTGTTGCCGCTTTTTGCAGGCGCTCAATATGGGCGGCTTGGTTGTCGCGCTCGGCCGCGCGCTCATTAAGCAGTTCAACCATGCGGCTAAATGAAATCTCGCCTTTATTGCATTGGTTTTCAAGTTTGCGCAATAGCGCTACTGTTATTTTTGCCATTGTTTTTGATTTTAGTTAACGCTATTTGTCGAACAAAGAACCAATAATAGCCCCAACAATTGCGCCTGTCAAAATTGGGTCTTTATCCTCAAGACGCTTTACAAGGCGCTCCGAGTTTTTATTTTTTTGTTCAAGATACTCAAGCCACGCGGCCATAAGTTCGTCATTATCGCTTTTAGCAATAAGATTTTCAATTTTGTTTTCGATTTCTTTCATAGTTAGCGTTTTGATTCCCCAGGCATCAAAATCCCCGTACACATGGCACGGAGGCGGTCTGATACCATCGGTTATTTTGTGAATTTTGCAAGTGATTCTAAGACCAGCATTTTTTCGTACACATAAACCGCATAAGCCTTTAATTTTTCGGGGAAAACATCAGGATTTTTACTAAGTTCAACCCGCACCTTTTCAACCTCATTCGCGCTCAAAAAAAGCCCGGATACTTCGCGCTTTGCTTTCGACACCGCAATATTCTTTGCCTGCAACCAAAGAGGCGGCTTATTTATGCCTTGCTTTATCCATCCTCTTTCATCGCAAATCCGATACCACCCCCCAGGAACTTGCTCCCATTTTTCAATCATATCGTTTTTTTCAAGCAGCGATTTTATCCGGTTAACCTCAAACTCAAAATACTGTTTTTGAGCCTCAATGCGTTCCGCATTTTCTTGTTCTGCTTTTACCGCCTCTCGCTCCAAAATTATAGCAGCAGTGATCTTTTGGCGATATTCCATGTATGCCGCCATGACCCGGCCCAAAATTTCCAGCGTAAACACGCCTTTGTATGCTATTATGTTTTCGCCTGTTTTCCCGGCGGCTGAAAGCGAAAAGGCATTGCGCACTTCCTCAACTCCGATGCCTGAAAATTCACGCGCTAAGAATCGCGCACATTCAGACCAAAAGGCGGGGGTTGTTTGCTCGACATTTGCACCGCAATAGGCCCGCGCAACCGACTGCATTACGACAATGGCGGCGGCGGTGTACTTTTGCGCATCCATGCTGCGTATAGGCATTTGCATACCCACATAAACAGCCTCAATATCCTGTACTGCCACCGAATTGCCCTGCCTGTTGAGCGTATTCAAGAGCGCGGCGAAGGGAATCGTTTGCAAGTTGTTCAGCGCTTGAGTTTGTATTTGAAGTTCCATTTTTGAAATTCTTTGCTTTTGAAATCCATCCCGGAAACTTTGTTTTAAACCAAAATTCAGGGCGCGTTATACTTTGATGTTCGGGGCTTGTCGATTGATAGTAAGAAAAGAAGTCTCTGAACTCGTTGATAAGTTTTTCCGGCGTTCCCGACCATCGGGCATTATCACACCAAATTTTTACCGTGTCTGTGTGGCGCTGCATAAAATCAACTGCTATTTGCGTCGCGGTTTCGACGGGATTCGGGTCATCAGCCTTTATCGTCGGCGCTGTAAACTTTAAATATTCGTCAATCGCGCTATTGTATGCCTCCTGCGTCGGCCCGGCCCCCGGTGCATCCTGTTCCGTTTTCTCAATTTTTAATGAAATAGGGCTTTCCGGCGGTTCAATCACTCCGATTTTTTTAAAGTCAGAATCCGTTTCATTTTTTGAAAAATTTGCGGGGGCACTACTCTCATTTAAACTTATATTTAAACCTTTTCTTTTATCTTGTATTTCGGGTAAACCCCGTTTACCCCCCCCCTCCCTCCCCCTTACCCCTTCCCCTAAACACCCTTTTCCCCCCCCCCCCCCCCCCCTTCTCCCCTCCCCCATCCCCCCCTTTCCCCCCCAAACACATTAAAACACCCACTCTTTTTAACC
>Ga0116193_1000619_pt1 | contig 32740 bp, 24 predicted proteins | sample AD_UKC115_MetaG_FD_89892 | JGI IMG/M metagenome (GOLD analysis project Ga0116193, IMG submission 89892) | Active sludge microbial communities of municipal wastewater-treating anaerobic digesters from Hong Kong - AD_UKC115_MetaG | ecosystem: Engineered > Bioreactor > Anaerobic > Digestate... | reverse complement strand
GGCGAGACCTAAATACAAGCACAGATTGCTTCGCCGTGTTATGGTGATAGCATGGAATAAGCAAAGAAACGAGCACGCTCGAGCAGGAGCAGTGCTCGTTTCTTTGTGCTCATCCAAAAAAAAATAGGTACTACCTATGCATCTGAGCACGCGGGGCAAGGACAGCGCGATATTATTTTATCTGAAAAGCAAATTTTTTCGGGCGTTTCGATACCTCGGGACGTAATAGCCAGACAAAATGTAGGATAGCCCCAGCATTCGCCGTTTTCGGAACCGTAATTCTAAAATAGTGCTCGAATGAGGATACATCGAGCTTCCGCTACCACATACTCGGGACGGCCTACAAAATTTCAATAATATCTATCATTTAGAGCATTAGGCAAATCGAAAAGAAAGGCAAAAATAACGCCCTCGGTCGCAAAATACGAAAAGCGGCCGGAGGTGGGGAACGGGCAGAAGGTACGACAAAACCGGTCTCTCGCACGCGCGAGGAAAAAATGGCCGAAAAGGGGTCAAAAGGGGGCTGAATTGGATGCCATTTCCGTTGTGTCAAATAGGCTTAACGATGGGAAAATCTTGAATAAATACGTATTTAAAAAGCACCTCCTTTTCGAATGAAAAAGAGGTGCTTAAATTATGACTTTTTCGGGCAAAAAGCCGCAAAAAAACGTGCGAAAAAATATCATATAAGTAGCCTTTATCTGCTGTTCATTCGATTGATCGAGACAATGTTAGACTGTTCCGGTCGGTGGCATGTTGAATCAGAGCAGTCGAAATTGTCGAAAGATGCTTCCGGCTTTTATGCTTCTTATGCAGGGAGCTCATGATGAGATGTCTGATATCTTTTCTTTTGCAGCTGATTATAATCACCCGCAGGATCTGGCCGCTCGTCCTTGATACGAGAGGCGTTTGGAGGTATAATTTTTACAGCAAATCAGACAAGACGGAGGGATCTCAATGAAGCGAATTCTGGTCGTGGAGGATAATCCTGCGCTGGGCGAAGGCGTCTGCCTGGCGCTGCGGAGCGGCGAAACCGAGGCAGTGCAGGCACCGGATTTACAGACGGCCGGACGGATGCTGGCCGCGGCCGGAATGGATCTTGTGATCCTTGACGTCAACCTGCCGGACGGCAGCGGGCTGGAGTTGCTCAAGGAGCTGCAGCGCTCTTCCAGTATCCCCGTCATCCTGCTCACCGCCAACGATCTGGAAACGGACATTGTCGCGGGGCTGGAGCTTGGAGCCGATGACTATATCACGAAGCCCTTCTCGCTTGCCGTTCTGCGGGCGCGTGTCAACACGCAGCTCCGCAAAAAAGACAGCAGCTCCAACCGTGTGGAGCTGAATGGCTTTCTCTTCGACTTTGACCGAATGGAATTTTTGCGGGATGGGCAGCCGGTGGAGCTGAGCAAGACGGAGCAGAAGCTGTTGCGCTGTCTTGTGGAAAACAGAGGGCTGACGCTTACCCGCGAGATGCTGGTGGACCGCATCTGGACGGACGGCGCGGAGTATGTAGACGAAAATGCCCTCTCCGTGACGGTCAAGCGCCTGCGGGATAAGCTGGAGAAGACGCCCGCCAGGCCGGAATACATCAAAACCGTCTACGGCGTTGGCTACACCTGGGCGGTGAGCTGATATGAATACCCTCGACTATATCCTGCTGGCCGCGGCGGCGGCCGCCGTCTGCGCGGCCGCCGTTATTCTCCTTCTGGAACGCCGCCGGGAGCGGCGGACGATGGAGGCGCTGGATAAGATGCTAAATGCCGCCATAGACGGCAGCTTCACCGAGTCCGCTTTTGACGAGAGCCTGCGTTCCGCCGTGGAGACGAAGCTCGCCCGCTACCTCTCCGCCTCCGAGGTCTCGTCACGCAACCTGAACGCGGAGAAGGAGAAGATCAAGGAGCTCATCTCGGATATCTCTCATCAGACCAAGACCCCCATCGCCAACATTTTGCTATATGCGCAGCTTTTGGGCGAGCAGGCTCTGCCGGGGGAGAGCGCGTCCTGTGTACGGGCGCTGAATGCACAGGCGGAGAAACTGAGCTTCCTCATCGGCGCGCTGGTGAAGACCTCCCGGCTGGAAACCGGCATTCTCACCTTCTCGCCGAGCCCCGGCGGCGTCGGCCCCATGTTGCAAAAAGCCGTCTCCCAAGCAGAGCCGCGAGCACGGGAAAAAGGCGTTGCGCTCTCCCTCGCCGAAACGGACGCCTCGGCGGTGTTCGACCCGAAGTGGACGGCGGAGGCGATCTACAACCTGCTGGATAACGCGATAAAATACACGCCCTCCGGCGGGAAAGTTTCGGTTCACGCGGCGGCATATGAGCTTTTTTGCCGCATCGACGTGATCGATACCGGCATCGGCATCGCGGAGGCGGAACAGGCAAAGATTTTCACCCGGTTCTACCGCTCTCCGGCGGTTGCGGAAACGGAGGGCGTGGGTATCGGCCTGTTCCTCACCAGGCAGATCGTCACCGGGCAGGGCGGCTATGTGAAGGTGTCGTCCGCGCCGGGCAAGGGCGCGGCGTTCTCCGTATTTCTGCCCCGCAAAGAGTGATTCTTTCAAAACCGTTAGAATGTTCCGGCATGCGGAAAGAATGTGGAAAGATTTCTCTGCTAAAGTCTGTATCGTGAAAAGCGATGCAGATTTTACTTTATCGGGAGGTAGCAAATATGACGATCTTGCAGACACAGGATTTGAAAAAAATATACGGCGCCGGGGAGACCGCAGTGCACGCGCTGGACGGCGTGAGCCTGAGCGTGGAAAAAGGGGAATTCATCTCCGTAGTCGGCACTTCCGGCAGCGGGAAATCCACCCTTCTCCACATGCTGGGCGGGCTGGACAGGCCGACTTCCGGCACCGTCACCGTTGACGGAAAGGATATTTTCTCGTTGAAAGACGAGGAACTGACCATTTTCCGCCGCCGGAAGATCGGATTCATCTTTCAGAATTACAATCTGGTGCCGGTACTGAATGTATATGAGAATATTGTGCTTCCGGTGCAGCTCGACGGAAACGAGCCGGATGCCGCGTATATCACGAGCATCATGGAGACGCTGGGGCTGGAAAAAAAGCTCGACAGCCTGCCGAACAACCTCTCCGGCGGCCAGCAGCAGCGGGTCGCCATTGCACGGGCGATGGCGGCCAAACCCGCCATCCTTCTGGCCGACGAGCCCACCGGCAATCTGGACAGCCGCACCAGCCAGGACGTGATGGGCCTTTTGAAGGTTACCGGCCAGAAATACATCCAGGCTATCGTCATGATCACCCACAACGAGGAGATTGCGCAGACGGCCGACCGCATCCTCCGCCTCGAGGATGGAAAACTGACGGGCGGTGACCGGGCATGATCAAAGTCAAGAACGGCAGGGCCATCACGAATCTTGCCAGAAAAAGCCTGCTCACCAACCGGAACCGCAATCTCGTCGCGGTCCTTGCCATTGCGCTGACGACTCTGCTTTTTACGGCGCTGTTTACGGTTGCGGGGACGCTCCTTGACTCTTTTGAGCAGCAGACCTTCCGGCAGGTGGGTGGCGATATGCACGGCACATTTAAAAATATCACATGGGAGCAGGTTGAAGAACTGCGGGACGATCCGCTGATTGTCTCCTCCGGGGCGCGGCTGCTGATGGGTATGCCGGAGGAGGCGCCCTTCAACAAAATGCACACGGAAGTCAGCTACATGGATGAGACCTGTGCAAAGGGCTACTTCTGTATGCCGACCCACGGCTCACTTCCCAAGGAGGGCACGGATGAGATCGCCTGCGACACCCGCGTGCTGGATCTGCTGGGCGTGGAGCCGGAGCTGGGCGCCAAGATCACGCTGCCTTACGCCGTCGGCAGCAGAACAGATAACTCGTTTTCCGTAACCGGGGAGTTTACGCTCTGCGGTTGGTGGGAATTCGACGAGGCGGGGCAAGCGGCCATGGCCATCGTACCTCGCTCCTACGCCGAGCAGATTCTTTCGGGCTATCAAAGCTTCGGCGGCGACACCACCGGAACATGGGACCTGAATGTCTACCTGAAATCCAGCGCCCATATTGAGAACGATCTGGAAGAGGTTCTTGAAAATTTCGGTTATCAGAACACGGATGAGCAGGCGGCGAACTATATTAATACCGGCGTCAACTGGGCCTATCTCGGTGCGCAGTTCTCCAGCAAAGCCGACCCCGGCACCATCGCCGGCATTGTGGCGCTGCTGACCCTGATTGTGCTCACCGGCTATCTCATCATCTACAATATCTTTCAGATCTCCGTCTCCAACGACATCCGCTTTTACGGCCTGCTCAAAACCATCGGCACCACCGGCAGACAGCTCCGCCGCATCATCCACCGGCAGGCCCTGACGCTATGCATAATCGGCATCCCCGCCGGCCTTATCCTCGGTTGGTTCGTCGGCCGTTCGCTCTCCCCGTCGGTCCTTTCGACGCTCAACACCTACAAAGCGGCGAAAGCCTCCGCAAATCCATTGATCTTTATCGGCGCGGCGGCATTTTCTCTTGTGACCGTGCTGATCTCCTGCGCAAAACCTGGCCGAACCGCCGGAAAAGTCTCGCCGGTGGAGGCGGTTCGCTGGACGGAGGGCGGTACCGAAAAGTCCGCGAAAAAACTTCGACGTGCCCATACCGTTACGCCCCGGAGCATGGCGCTGGCCAACCTCTCCCGCAGCAAAAAGCGGACGCTTCTGGTCGTGCTGTCCCTCTCCCTGGCCGTTGTGCTGCTGGAGCTGACCTGCACCTTCGCAAACGGTTTCGACATGGATAAGTACCTCGAGAAATTCGTCGTCTCCGACTATATCCTCGGGAGCGCAGAGTACTTCCAGTCCTCAAACGGCGCCGCGGGGCTGCCTCCGGAGGATGTTCAGGCCGTGCAGGGGCAGGCCGGCATCACGGCCGGCGGCTGTGTATATGGCGGCGGCGGCGTGGAGGAGTTCGTCTCCGAGCAGCGCTATCGGGATCATTACGGCAAATATAACGACATCGAGACGGTGGATAGCCTCGTGGAAAGCGCGGAACGAAATGACAAGGGCGAATATGCGGATTTGCTCAATCTCTACGGCATGGAGGACTATCCGCTCAGTAAGCTGACGGTTTTAGACGGCAGTCTAGATGCACTGAGCGACCCGGCGCAAAACGCCATCGCCGCCGTGCTCAAAACAGACGACTATGGAAAGCCCATTGAGGATACGAACTGGGTGAAGGTCGGCGACAAGGTGACGCTCCGCTATGTGGAAGAGTATGCGTATTATGATGCGGTAACCGGCGATCCCGTCGACCCGGCCACAACAGAAAATGGGTCTTATAAGCGTGCTCTCAAATACCACGAAGTGACCTATACGGTCGCGGCGGTCGTAACCATGCGCAGCGGCATGAGCTATCGCTTCTACGGCAACGATGAATTCGTTCTGGGTGCCGATGAGTTTCAAGAAGAAACAGAAGTCCAAAACCCGATGATCTATCTGTTTGATGTGGACGAGGCGCACGATGCCGCGATGGAGCGCTTTCTGAATACCTATACGTCCCAGATCAATCCGAACCTCGATTTTGAATCCAAAGGCAGTTACACCGGTGAGTTCACCGGCATGCGCGATATGTTCCTGCTTGTCGGCAGTGCGCTGAGCGCGGTCATCGGCCTTGTGGGCATGCTGAATTTCTTAAACGCCGTACTGACTTCCATCCTCAGCCGCAGGCGCGAGCTTGCGATTTTACAGTCCGTCGGCATGACGGGCGCTCAGCTTCGCAAAATGCTCATCTGGGAGGGTGAGCTCTATGCGCTGATGGCGGCGGCCCTATCTTTGGCTTTGTGTTTTGCCGCCGGGCCTCTCATGCAAAATACGGTGGGCGGCGTGCTGTGGTTCTTCACCTACCGCTTCACCATTGTGCCGGTGCTAATCGTGCTGCCGGTGTTCACCCTGCTCGGCGCCGTGCTGCCGCTCATCAGTTATCGCCGTGCTGCTCGCCTAAGCCTTGTGGAGAGGCTCAGAGAGGCGGAATAGAATGCGCCGGTTTCGTCCGGATACGGCAGGCATAAAGAAAGACCACGGATTGGATAATCTAGGGATCAATACAGCTAGAACCGCGAATTGAGCAGTACAAGATACCACAAGGGCCCCGAAACGAGAAACGGATTGTTTCACGGAAAGCATACTTCCTTTTATCCGAAAGTGGAGATGAATTCCTTCATCGAACTTAGAAAAAAACACGAATTGATTTTCAAAAAGCGACGGCAATCATGTTATTTATTTCTGCGAGCTGCGGCTGCCACCGACCGCAACCATCCCGCCTTTTATTCCGCCTGTTTCAACCTAGCAGCGATGTTTGACGAGCCAAAAGAAGAACCTGGGGACTTGTAAACACCCGCACGGAAAAATGGGATCTCACCTGATAAAAAGGGCCGCGTCTGCGGCCCTTTTTATGTATTACTGGTGAAGCGCAAGATAGGAGGAAAAGGAATCTGCACCAATCCACCGTCCCTTTTCAATCATGGCAGTCCACAGGCGATTCACTTCGGCTTGAGTGATGACACTACGTCTGAGGGCCTCCGTAAGGATACATCTGCCAGGCTTCCGTCATGAAAGCCGGCGGCCAGGGCGACCGATACACGGTGATAATAGACGGTCATCAGAGCTATCTGTGACGCTGGTTCGTAGAACGGCGCACAGCATGAAATAAATCGAATACAAAAAACGGGTCCACCTACAATGACGATGTTGCAAGTGGATCCGCTTTTTGATGCCCATGCTATTTTACGCCACCCGTGGAGTAAAGGGTACTTTCCTTACCATGACGGCGGACCTCTCACCTGTTCAATAGCGCCAAAGGTAATGATCGGTTGAAGGTGTGACAAAAATGGTGCAGCATCCGCAAGAGATGCTCACAAGGTTTGTGATTGTGAGCTATTCGTTGTATAATGTAAAATAGTGGTACTATAGGGGTTACTTGTACTGATGGTGAGGAGAGAGTTTATGGAGACCATGCTCCGTTTTATGAAAGATATATATAGGTGGGTGCTGCGGTTACCACGAGCAGGTAAAAAACAGACTTCCAAAGCGCAGAACGCTGAATTTCTATTTTTAATCAAAGACTATCTTGACGAGCGCGGCCTATTGTGTGAAAGCTCTATCGATAAAGCTATATGCGAACGGGAGAACGGAAAAACATATAACCTATCAGACCACGTCCGGGGTCTCATATATTCATTGCTGACAAATCAAACTTCGTGGAAACGCATTGTACCCCATCTCGAAGAGGTAGATGAAATCTTTTATCAATACGATATCAAAAGAATCAAGGCATGTCCGAGTTCGCATTTCAGCGACGCGCTATTTAGCATTAAGTGCGGAAACCGAAAGACGTCCGCACAAATGGATGCCCTGCATGATAATATCGCGGTGTTCGAGCGCATCATTGCGGAATACGGAAGCATGGACACCTTTGTCACCTCCGCTCCGGCACACGAAATAGTAACTGCTCTTTCGGCGAGTAATTCAGAATACAAGCTCCGTCAAGTCGGCGAAGCCCTTGCATGGGAATACATCCGCAACGTGGGGATTGATGGCGCGAAACCAGATCTCCATCTTCGCCGCTTCTTTGGAAGGAACAGGCTCGCGGCTTCCGCACATGATTCAGCTTCTGTTTCGGAGGTTATAAACGCAGTATCAGAGCTTTCTAAGGCAACCGGACTTTCAATGGCAGCGATTGATAATTTAATATGGAGTTATTGCGCCGATGGCTATGGGGAGGTCTGTACGGCGACCCCGTTTTGTGCGGAATGTGTGATAAGAGATTATTGCAAACATGATTGAGATGAACCGATTGCAACTGCCCATAATAGCGGAAACCTATGTAATTCGGCGGATCCTTCGGCCATCCGTTACCTCCGAGAGGGCAAAAATACTTGTTATGCTTTTGAACAATATCAATCCATAAAATTGAGCAGTTATCGGGATTCGTTATACTCAATGCGACTACGTACACCAAATTTGAATCTTTCTTTTGCATGGTCATTATCCTCCTCATATACTCGCTAAATTCATCAAGCAGGTGCTTTTGCTCGTGGTTTGAGCCCGGGATGGCTTGCTCCGCCAGACTGAATACTTCCCGCCAAGCCATGTGAGAAACAGGAATCCCGTTGATAATTGTAAACGAAAGATATGCTTCCGCATAGTCTTGAGTGCTTTCGAAAGCGTCACAATGCACTTATTCGGTACGACGCTCCTTCAAAATCATCACACATACTGTGAAGACCGGGAAAATATTTCGCAATGGTCGGGTGTGGGCAATGCTTGACACTTTGCTCACCTGCAACTCCATAAGCGATGCGAGAGACCTGTCACAAGAACGAATGAAATAAGGAAATACCAGAATGTTTCAATGCCGTGCGTTAGAAGAGAGATTGTGTGTGTGGATGACAACCTTGGCATGATATTTAACAACAGGCGGCAAAGTCAGGATCGGGTGTTGAGGGAATATATCCTGAAACTTGCCGAAGGCCATAAACTTTGGATGAACCACTACTCCGCGCAGCAATTTGAACTCGCCTCGCAAATCGATGTAAATGATAATTTTTTAGACGAGGCGACGCCCGGCGAGTATTGCTTCGTGGAAGATATCGATGTAAAGCCTTATAAGCAGCAGGCCGAAAAAATCGTTTTATTCAAGTGGAATCGGCGATACCCGGGCGACCTTCGTTTTGGCATCGATCTATCCTCTTGGAATCTTAATCAAATAGAAATTAATAAAAGCGGGTCCACCTACAACGACGATGTTGCAAGTGGATCCGCTTTTTGATGCTCATGCTATTTTTCTGCGTCCGTTGGGTAAACGACATGTATTTAGCTTTGTCGAGGTGATGGGGCCCTTCCTCTGTTCAATAACGTCAAGGGAAATGATTGGTTAAAGTCGTGACAAAAATGGTACAGCGCCTATGTGATATTGTTTATAATGCTTGTGAGCACAAGTATTTTGCTATATAATGTAAAAATAGTGGAAACTTATGCCAGCGCGTGAGGAGCAAGGTTATGATACTTATTGCGTGTGTGGACGACAACCTTGGCATGATGTTTTAACCGCAGGCCGCAAAGTCAGGATCGGGTGTTGAGGGAATATATTCTGAAACTTACATAAAAAGGTGATAATACTACATGGATATTTCTATGCCGTACAACGGTACCTTGACTGCTGAGCAATTCCTGTTTTACGAGATGAGAGTTGTGTCGAAGCAGTATCTTGAGCAAAAGCCCATTGAAGAGATTATCGCATTTCTCAAACGAGACAATTTGTTTCAGTATCCGACGGAACGCATGGTGATAAGGATCGCCCGCGCTTGTCACAAGCGGCTGGTTGCACTTGATAACGAGAAACTGGTCTACGAGGTGGCGAATGCACCTTTTGAGGTAGCCAAACAGATTAACCTCTACGCGATGATGCGCTACAATCGCCTTGTCCGCGAGTTTATGGAGGGAATAGTCGGCGAAAAGTACCGGCAGCAGGACTTCTCCTACACCAAGAAGGATATTAACGTATTCTTTTCTCGCTTGCAAGAGCAAAACGACGATGTGGCGGATTGGAGTGAGCAGACGATTATAAAATTAAAGAGGGTGCTGACCAGATGCCTAGTTGAAACGGAGATACTCGACAGCGTAAAGGATACTACGCTAAACCCCATCTTCATCTGCGCAGAGCTGGAAGCAGGTATCCGTGAAAATAACGACTTGACTGCGCTCGCCGCGTTCAATTGTTTCAGGTAGGAGTATGGCTATGACTGACATTAAACAAGATCTTGATAGAATTAAGGGGCGCATTTCTGACGCGAACTTCCTAGCCAACAAGGGGCTTTCTAATGAGGTGGGGATTCACGTCTTTAAATATGCGGCGCAATACGAACTCATTGTACGAGACTACATTGAGCGGCTTGTAAATACGCCGTCTGAAGACTACAGGGTCATTGAGCTTGATATGTACAAAATCCTGCTTGAGATCTTGGATGAAAAACGCGTGCTTGGTAGCGTACCGTCTTTGGAGGAAAAGAAAGGAAAGGATTACCTCCTCACCCAGCTTCAGAAGATAGCCACGCCGGTGGCGTTCCTCGATAAGATGAAATATGAACCGCACCAACCCGGCGATGTGCTATTTCTGACCGGTGTGGGCAAAGTATACCCTTTTATGCGGTCACACAAAATGCTCGACAGTATGCAGCAGACATTTTCGGATGTGCCGATTGTAATGTTCTATCCAGGAGAATTTAACGGTCAAAACCTAAGTCTATTCGATAAGTTTCATGACGGGAACTATTACAGGGCGTTCAATCTAATTTAACCGGAGGAAATTACTATGAAGATTCAAAGTATGTTCCAAAAGGATATTAACCGTGAGATCAACGGTGTTATCAAAGTGGCTCAGGATGACGAACAAAATCTCGTACAGGAACTTAGTGAGTATATCATCACGAAGGAACTCCGCCGCCACTTCAATACTTTCTTTGATAATTACTTGAAAGCTATTGACCATCCAACCGATAAAATTGGAGTCTGGATTTCAGGTTTCTTCGGAAGTGGTAAATCCCACTTCCTTAAAATGTTGTCTTATCTGTTATCCAACAGAGATGTAGCAGGCAGACACGCCGTGGTTTTCTTCAAAGACAAATTTGATGATCCTATGATGTATGCCACGGTCGTCCGTTGCACCAATATCCCAACAGAGTCAATACTGTTCAATATCGATATCGAGGGACCTATTAACAAAGATAAAACGGCAGTTCTTCGTGTGTTTGCCAAGGTGTTCTACAACCATCTTGGCTTTTATGGTGAAGACTTAAAAATTGCGGAACTGGAACGTTTTATAGATAAGCGCGGCAAAACCGAAGCTTTCCGTAGAATATTCGAGGAGGTCAACGGCGAGCCGTGGGTAGAAGCCAGAGCTTCCTATGCTTTCTTTGAGGACGACATTGTGTCCGTTTTGCAGAGTGTTCTCGGCATGAGCGAAATAGCGGCCCGTAACTGGTTCAACGGTGAAGAGAATGCGGATATGAGCATCAAGCAGCTTGTTGAGGAAATCAAAGAATATGTCGATTCTAAAGGTAAGGATTTTCGGCTTCTGTTCTGTGTGGATGAGGTAGGCCAGTACATCGGTGATGATGGCGACCTGATGATAAACCTCCAGTCTATCGTTGAGGAAGTCGGCAGCAAATGCCAAGGCAAAGTTTGGGTGATGGTCACAAGCCAAGAAGCGATTGACTCGATCGTAAAAATCAGCGGTGACGACTTTTCCAAGATCCAAGGACGTTTCAATACACGCTTGTCCTTATCCTCCGCTTCGGTGGATGAGGTTATCAAAAAACGTATCCTTGAAAAAACTGAGGATGCGGATGCGCTTCTACATATGGTTTATGATAAGGAACGCGCCGTATTGAAAAACCTGTTCACATTCAACGATGCAGTTCTGGATATCAAGGGTTACGCAAACGGGGCGGAATTCTCTGCGGCTTATCCGTTCGTACCATACCAGTTCATCATTATACAGAAGGTACTCGCCGAAATCCGCAAGCACGGCAATTCCGGCAAGCACCTATCGGGCGGTGAGCGTTCGATGCTCTCCGGCTTCCAAGAAGCGGCACAAAAGGTACAGGGGAAGGACGAAAATGCCCTAGTGCCTTTTTCGCGGTTTTACGATACGGTACATACGTTCCTCGAGAGCCCGATACGCCGGGTGATTGATCGCTGCCAGACTGCAGCTGACAAGCATGACGGCTTGGAACAGTGTGATGTAAGCATTCTTAAACTGCTCTATCTTGTGCGCTATATTGACGATTTTAAGGCGAATATTGATAATATTGCAGTTCTGATGGTGGACGACATCCGCACGGATAAAATAGCCCTCCGTCGTGAAATTGCCGAATCCTTGGAGCGATTGGAAGCACAAAACTATGTCGCCAGAAACGGAGATAATTATTCATTCCTGACCGATGAAGAACAGGATATTGCCATTGACATCCGCAATACTTCCGTCGATAACGCGGCTATCATTCAGAGCATAGGGCAGACGATTTTCGGCGAAATCTACCCGTCCAAAAAATATAAATACAACAAATACGACTTCGCATATGACCAATACATTGATGAAACAATTGTCGGTGCTGCAACGGGCGGAGTTCGTTTGCGTTTTGTGACGGTGGCAAACGATTATTACAATGTTCCGGAAGCTAAGTTGATTATGGACTCACAGGTCAACAACGAGGCTATAGTTCTGCTATCTAATGAAGTCCAGTATTTCGAAGAGCTTGAAACAGCCGCGAAGATTCGCAAATACATCAAGCAAAAGAACGTGTCCCAGTTTCCGGAGAGCATTCAGGATATTATCCGCAAGCGTCAGGCGCAAGCGCGTACCCTGGAAGAGAGCGCAAAAACGCAGATAGATAAAGCAATCGTCGGCAGTACATTCTTTATCGCCGGTGAAAAAGTTGAAATTAAGTACGGCGATACCAAGGCCAAACTTGACGAAGCCCTGAAACAACTGATAGAGAGCGTCTACTCCAAACTAAACCTCGTGAATACATTCATTGAGAGCGATGCCGACATTCTGACCATTCTCAACAGCGAACCGCAGCTGGGCGGTTTTGCAGGAAGCGGTGCAAACAATGAATTTGCCCTGAACGAAATCAGCCAGTGGCTTGAGGAACGCCACATGAGCCACGTCCCCATTTCGATGGGCGATGTGCAGAGGCGATATCAGGCGATTCCTTACGGCTGGCGAGAGATAGATATCGCCGCGCTTGTGGCAAGGCTTATCGTATCCCAGAAGGTTGAAATCCGGTATGGCGGCGCGGTCTCGGGTAAGGACGACAAGAATATCGTACGCTACCTGCGCACGAAATCCGAGGTTGACAAGGCAAGCATAAGCCGCCGCATTGCACCAAGCGAAGAGGATATGCGTAAAGCGATCAAGTTCCTGCGCGACTGGCTTGGTCAGATGAGCATTGCTGAGGACGAGGACGGTTTGCTGACATTTGTCAAAGACACGTTAACTGATAGGAAAAATCGTTACGAAGCACTGATTGCCGAATATAACCACGACCGCTACCCGCAAAAGGAAGTGGTAATCCGCGCCCGCGACTTGATGGGCGAGATTCTCTCACAGAAGAACGATAACGTCGCCCTTTTAAAGCGTCTGCTTGCAAAGCAGGATGACCTGCTTGATGTTACCGAAGATATGGAGGAAATTGAAACCTTCTTCAAATCCCAGAAAGGTATATTTGATGCTGCAAGGAAACTTCAAGTCAATCTGCAAAACGAGCGTGACTACCTTGCCACCGACCCTGAAACAGAAAACAAAATCAGTGAGATTAACGCTATCCTCGGTATGCAGAAGCCTTATGGAAGGATTAAAGATCTATCTGACCTGATGCAGGGGGTCAAGACTGCCTATGGTGCTCTATTGGAGCAAAAGAAAGAAGAAGTGTGCGGCATGATTACTTTATGTATGGGTGATGTACACACACTCGCGGGTGTCGGAAGCAAAGCGGGCGACGAAGTAAGAAAGTCTGATGACCGTTTCATAGAGTACAAGCAGAAAGTTGCTGACGCGGCAAGCCTTACCGTGCTTGACGCTATGATAACGCAGTTACAGAACTACAAAGATCAAGTTTGCAGGCGCGTGGAGACTCTGCTCCATGAGGATCTCGTATCACATGAAGTGGGTGCTGAAAAGCCGATACATCAGAAAATCGTGCAGGTGCGCCGCTATGAGGTATTCCCTGTCAAGCGGCTGACCTCGCGCGAAGAAGTGGACGACTATCTAGAGGATATCCGTAGGAAACTGTACGACACCCTGGAGGCAAATGACGGAATCCAGATTAACTAAGAATACATCGAAAGTTGGTTTGTGTGATGGAAGCTGCGATTTTGATTGGAAATGGGCTGAATAGATGTTATTCACAACCCATTTATTGGGGTAATCTCTTACTGAAAATTGCTGATTATTACCAAGTCACATTTAATAGTGATAACCCCTTCCCTTTGGAATTTGAGAGTATCGTAAATCAGATACTCTCTGGAGAAGATGCTCCGTCAGATAGTATTTATAGGGAGTTGAAGCAAAGGATCGCAGAGGCTGTCAACGAGCAGAAGCCTGAAAGGGAATCAATTCACGAACTTTTTACCAACCAACTTTCCGTTAATCATATATTGACTACTAACTATGATTACATGCTCGAACGGTCGTATTCAAACATCTGGACGAGTTATCAACTTGATAAAGAAGCGAAAGAAAAGAAGTACAGTTTATACAGGCAGACAAAGATAGGACCCAAAAGTTTCTATCATGTTCATGGAGAGGCGCGGTACCCCTCAACGCTCTGCCTTGGATATGAACATTACGCAGGTTATCTGACAAAAATGCGTGAATATTTACGTGCGGCACCAAACATGTCCGATAGGGTTAGAAATATCGAACAACGAAGTGAATGGTCGTGGCTTGACCTGTTTTTTACACATGACATTTATATTGCCGGGCTTAAGCTCGACACTTGTGAAATCGATCTATGGTGGTTGCTAACATATCGAGCATATTTATATTACTCAAACGATAGCGGTTTGAAGGACATAATGAAAAATAAAATTGTGCTTTATCATACCGATTCTACAAGCCGCAATGTGGATTTGTTTAAACACTTGCACGTTGAGTGTATACAAGTTTCAGTACACAACGAAGATTATCTTTCTACTTACCATGATATTTATCAACGAATTCAGGAATCCATTGTTAGCCGCGCAGAAATGGGATGAGAAGCAATATGAACAAGAACGCCATTCAGAAATACGCAATCTGGGCGCGGAACGAGTTGATCGAGCAGGTCAAGCAGCGCGCCTACCAATACGGCATAAACGAGAAGGGCCATGGCGACAATTACCCCGCGGTCATCGCGGGGCGAGTGTTGACCGCAGATGAAAAACAACAGCGTCAGGATTTTCTTGATGAAATTAAAAAGAACGGTTACCAGCAAGCGGTAGAGGAAGTGGCATACACTTGGTTCAACCGCTTTGTCGCCCTGCGCTATATGGAGGTCAACGACTATCTGCCGGCCCATGTACGTATGTTCTCGGACGCGAACGGCGGCTTTAATCCTGAAATTCTGAAAGACGTTCTGCACCTCGATTTGCCCGGACTGGATAAAGCAAAAGTATCCGATCTCTTAAACGCCAACAAGACAGAGGAACTCTATCGCTACCTCCTGCTGACCCAGTGCAATGCATTAAACGATGCTTTGCCGGAGATGTTCGAGCGGCTCGGCAGCTACACCGAAATGCTCCTGCCGAACAACATTCTCAAACAGGACAGCGTGCTTGCCCGTCTCGTGAAGGACATTCCCGAAGAGGACTGGAAAGACCAGGTGCAGATCATAGGCTGGCTCTATCAGTATTACAACACAGAGCCGAAACAGGCGGTGTTTGACGGTTTAAAAAAGAACATCAAAATCACTAAGGAGAAAATACCGGCCGCCACGCAGCTTTTTACTCCTGATTGGATTGTGCGGTATATGGTGGAAAACAGCCTGGGACGGCTTTGGCTGGAAACACTCGAAGCTCAAAAGACTTTTGATTGGAGCCATTTAAACTGGGCCAATTTTTCTTGGGGCGCAGACACCTCGCCCAAACAGGAGGCTCTAAAGAAAGAATGGAAATATTATTTGGATGAAGCACCTCAGGAGCAAGAGGTTGCTAAACAGCTTTATGAATTGAGGAAGACCAGCAGAACGATTGATGTAAAGAACATAAAGCTGATTGACCCTTGCATGGGCAGCGGCCACATATTAGTTTATGCCTTTGACGTGCTGATGCAGATATACGAGAGCGAGGGCTACAATCCCCGCGATGCCGCAAAATTAATACTTGAGAAAAATATCTATGGCCTGGACATCGATTGTAGGGCGTATCAGCTTGCCTACTTTTCTCTGATGATGAAGGCGCGACAATACAATCGTCGTATTTTCACCGAGGACATCAAGCCACAGGTTTACCACCCCGCAGGATTCCCCGACGGAGAGGAATACGGTTCGCTTGTGAAAGTAGATACGCTCCCAATGAAGCCTGTTGAAAAGACAGGACAATTGAGCCTTGAAGATACCAACTATGATCTGCGACTGAATGCTTGGAACTTCAAGCGCCTGTTGGTACAAAAGTATGATGTGGTTGTCACCAACCCACCGTATATGGGAAGTAAACAAGGAATGAACGACACGATTAAGAAGTATCTTAGCCGTTATTATAAGGAATCGAAAAGCGATTTGTTTGCTGCTTTTATGTCTATGGCATTCAGTGTACTAAAGAAATCCGGGTTCTTAGGAATGATAAATCAACATAGTTGGATGTTCTTATCCAGTTTTAGTGAGTTGAGAAAATCAATTGTGGACTCTAAATGTATCATCAATATGATTCATTTGGGTGCCCACGCCTTTGAAGATATTGGCGGCGAGGTGGTTCAATCAACCTCATTCGTGATGCGAAATGACTACTTTGATTATTCTGGAAGATATGTTCGTTTGGTTGATGTAAAAACAGCAATAGAAAAAGAATCAGAATATCTGGCACTCGCTAATGGAGGTAGCAATGCTGAAGTAGACTATCAGTTTAATATGCGCTATTTTAGCCAGTTGCCAGACAACATTATCGGTTATTGGATTGCTCAAAAGTATATAGATATATTTGAGAATCAACCGTCCTTGACCGACGTATCAAAACCACGGCAGGGGCTTTCCACCTCTGACAATGACCGCTTCTTGAAGTTTTGGTATGAACCATCCATATCCAACATCGGTATTGGATTAACACGCGATGAAGCAGCAAAAAGCGGATTGAAGTGGTTTCCGTACAACAAAGGCGGCGAGTTTAGGAAATGGTTTGGCAACAATAATTATGTAATCAACTGGCAATACGATGGAAAAGAACTTCGTGATTGGGCAGATTGGCTAAATACACATGGTACTTCAATGGGACGTTTAGTAAGTCAAGAATTCTATTTCATGAAAGGACTAACGTGGTCAGGAGTTGGCGCATCAAGGTTTGGTGTTAGGTGTTTTGGTATCGGTATGCTGTTTGATGTTGGAGCAAACGGATTGTTTGTAGACGGAGAACTGTATTATTACCTTGCAGGTTTTTTGAACACAAAAATCGCAGATGATATGCTTAAAATTCTCAATCCAACAATCAATACTGGCTCTGGCACTGTCGGAAAACTGCCGTTCATATCATCTTCCACCTCTGTTATCACTGGAATCGAGAGCGATGTAAAGAGGTGTATTAACCTCTCAAAATCTGACTGGGATGCTTTTGAAACCTCATGGGACTTCAAACGTCATCCGCTACTCTGCAGAGAGCGGACAGTTGCTGCGGCGTTTGGCAAGTGGGAACGTGAGTCTGCGGAACGTTTTGACACGCTCAAAGCCAACGAAGAAGAGCTCAACCGCATATTCATCGGCATTTATGGCTTGCAGGACGAGCTCACCCCGGAGGTCGAAGACAAGGACGTGACCGTGCGACTCGCCGATCTGGGGCGCGAGATTCGCAGTCTCATCAGCTATGCTGTTGGCTGTATGTTCGGACGGTACTCACTTGATATCGAAGGTCTTGCTTACGCGGGCGGCGACTGGGTCGCGGGTAAATATAAGACGTTCATTCCCGACAAGGACAATATCCTCCCTATCTGCGACGACGAGTATTTTGACGACGACATTGTGGGCCGGTTTGTGGACTTCGTGCGCGTGGTCTACGGTGCGGAAACATTGGAGGAAAATTTGAAGTTCATCGCCGACGCGCTCGGTGGCAAGGGCACGCCGCGTGAGGTTATTCGGAACTACTTGCTGAACGACTTCTATGCCGACCACTGCAAGATCTACCAGAAGCGCCCGATTTACTGGCTGTTTGACAGCGGTAAGAAAAACGGCTTCAAGGCTCTTGTCTACCTGCATCGCTACTCGCGTGACCTGCTCGCCAAACTGCGGACGGATTACGTTCACGAACAGCAGGAGCGGTACCGTACACAGCTGGCGCACATCGCAGCTGCCCTCAACACCGCAGCGAGCACAGAACGCGCGCAGCTCCTGAATCAGCAGGACAAGCTTACAGAGCAGTTGAAGGAAATCACTGGTTTCGAGGAAAAGGTACATCATCTCGCCGACCGGAACATCGAGATTGACCTCGATGATGGCGTGAAAAAGAACTACGAGATTTTCGCCGATGTTCTGGCGGAGATATAGGGAGGGGTGAATGGATATGCCAGGGTATAACACGATAGAGGAATTACTGAACGCGCCGGAGGGAGAGCATTTTGAATTCAAGGAGGCAAAGACTAGCTTTAGCTCAAACGAAGCCGCCCGCTATTGCTGTGCTCTGTCAAACTGGGGCGGCGGAAAGTTTATACTCGGCATCAGCGACAAGCGTCCGCGCCAAGTGGTCGGTAGCCGGGCATTTGACCAGCCGGAACGCACCCGCAAAGGATTGATGGATAAACTCCGCGTCCGCGTGGATTTTGACATTTTGGAACAGGACGGCAAGCAGGTACTCGTCTTTGACGTGGCGGGGCGCCCGTCGGGCCTGCCCGTTCAGGTAGACGGCATCGCTTGGTGGCGGGACGGTGACAGCCTTGTGCCTATGCCGGAGGATGTGCGCCGCAGAATATATGCTGAAACTGGCTTTGACTTCTCAGGGAGTGTCTGCCAAGGCGCAACCATGAAAGATTTGGACGAGGGTGCAATTAACGCTTTCCGAAGTAAGTGGGCTGAAAAGAGCGGTAATACCCGAATTAAAAGCCTTTCGGCAGAGCAACTCCTTATCGATTGTGAGGTAATCTCGGATGGGGGCGTAACCTATGCGGCTCTGGTACTCTTTGGAACAAGAGCCGCCCTTGGAAAATATCTGCCACAATCGGAGATTGTGTTTGAATACCGCTCGTCAGACGCTTCAGGACCGGCACAGCAGCGCGAGGAGTTCCGTGTAGGCTTCTTTTCTTACTACGACCGTTTATGGGAACTCGTCAATTTGCGAAATGATAAGCAGCACTATCAGGAGGGGCTATTTGTCTTTGATATACCGACATTCAATGAGCGGGTAGTCAGAGAAGCTCTCCTAAACGCCGTTAGCCATCGTAACTACCAGTTGAGTGGGAGCGTGTTCGTTAGGCAGTATCGCGACAGGCTTGTGATTGAAAGCCCCGGTGGATTCCCAACGGGCGTGACCCTTGAAAACTTCCTTGACAGGCAATCACCGCGAAATCGGCGAATCGCCGAGACACTCGCCCTTTGCGGCCTGGTGGAGCGTTCGGGGCAGGGTATGAACCTGATTTACGAATTGAGCATCAAGGAAGCGAAACCTCTGCCGGACTTTCGAGGCACGGATGACAACTTAGTCAGCATCACGCTGAACGGCTTAGTGCTGGACAGGAAAATGCTATCATTGATAAACGAAATTGGCAACGACCGCCTTGAAGCGATGTCTACCAACGATTTTCTCGTGGTAAACGCTTTATTCCATCAACAGCCGTTGGCTGATGTCCTGCGTCCCCGCACGAAGCGATTGATTGAGATGGGATTGGTCGAACACGTCAGCCGTAATAAGTATGCACTTGCTCGCAGTTTATATGAAGTCGCGGGCAAATCCGGCGTTTATACCCGTATCGTGGGGTTGGATCGTGACACCAATAAAGAGTTAATTCTAAAGCATATTCGTATGAACGGCAAGAAAGGAACACCGCTTAAGGAGTTAGCACAAGTTCTACCGAACCATTCGAGAGGTCAATTGCAAGTTTTACTACGGGAGCTCCGCAAAGATGGTCTTATATATTGTGAAGGCAAAACCAATGCAGCAAAGTGGTTTTGCAAGATTTAACGGGCGATAGCGTCGATGATCGATTGCAACAAATTGAAACTTAATTGCGACTTAATTGCAACCGAAATCGTGACGTGAGTCAATGGAGGTACACGTATGCTGTCAGAAACGATAAAACTAAGGCTCGCTGAACGGTTCGCCGCGCCGCAACCGGAATTTCATAAACGCCGAATCGTCTTCTGGCATGACGAGGACGGCGAGTTTGCGGATTCGATTGATGAACTGGATCTGCCGGGTGTGAATATTATCAAGCTCACCGGCACGAACAATTTTGCTTTTAAGAAGCTGCTCTCATCGGACGATCTTACAAGCGATTACCTTGTCTATGACCCGCTATCCTACGAGAAAGACCAGCACGATGACTGGCTGCTGGATATCAGGCTTTACAGCGAGGAGTTCCGTGCCGACCTTGTGTCGCTCCAAATGGAGGAGCTGCTCGTCGAGCCGTCATCAGCAATGCGCAAGACCATGAAACTGTACGCCAAATTCCTCGATAACAAAGACCGCAAGGCGAAACTGCGCCGCATAGGGCGTACATATCAGACACCACTCCAACTGCACATTGATATCATGGCGGTGTTGTGCGGCCTGAACGGCGGTTCGGCTCAAGATGTCATTATCGCCGTGTTGACAGCAGGCTTGGAGAAAGAAAGCAACGATGCGCTGATAAATATTGAGAAGTTCGGTAACATCGACGCGTTTTGGCAGCTTGTGCAGAAATTCACAGGCTACGTATATGCGGATGATCGCCCGCTTTCAGATCTTGCTGCGCATATTCTCATCACAGCCTTATCGCAGACGATGCCCGCTTCCGCTCTGCGCGGCTTGGAACGGTTTATTTCCGATTCCTGTAAGGCGTACTGCTATCAGCTTGTGCATGAGTGGCAGCATGGCGACGGAGGCGAAACCTTGATCGAGATTTGCCGCTGTGTTGAACATGAACTGCGTCTTGCCGACCGCTTTGATAAGATTGAGATAAACACTCTTTTAAAGAGCGATACGTTCCCAGCAATCAACGAGAGCATCCTCAAGCGATTCTTTACTGAGATTATTGAAAACGTCATTAAGGTGGATGATATTATCAGTGTGGTGGAGAACCGCCGCACCGCCGCTTGGTTTGCCTTGACGGAAGATTACCTGGAGAGCCTATATTATATTGCCAAAATGCAGGAGTTCTATCTGGCGCACATTGATGGCTTCCATATCATCGAGCCTGCGAAGGTCTGGAAACTCTATACGACCGACGCTTACGAAATGGATAGTCATTACCGGCACTTTCATTTCCGTTTTGGCAATACGCTTAAATATCCGAATGCCTTTTTAGAGGATGCTTTGAAGAAGTGTTCCGACGTGGTAGAAGGGTTATACCGTGAGTGGTTTTTAACGCAGCTCACTTTAACTTGGACAAAAGCCATAACGAGCGATTTGGAAACGCTTGGCTATGTTTCAGAGATAACTGAGCAGCGCAGATTCTACCACCGTTATGTTTCGCCGAATGTGAGCAAAGGTAACCGCGTGTTTGTGGTGATTTCCGACGCCTTGCGCTATGAAGTCGCTGCCGAGCTGTCTGAAACCCTCAGCCACGTCACCAAGGGCAAAGCGACCCTTGATGCGGTGCAGGCGGTATTCCCAAGCATTACGAAATTCGGGATGGCAGCACTCCTACCCGGCAAAGAGGTTTCGTCCAATGAGAAGATAGAGGTATTTGTGGATGGAAATCTGACAGTTACCACGCAGCAGCGAGGCGCGATACTGAACACCGCTAACCCCGACAGCGTAGCGGTAAGCTACAAGGAACTGCTCCAGATGAAAAAGCAGGAACGGCGTGATTTGGTTGCCGGAAAAGAAATCATCTATATCTATCATAATGTGATTGATGCTATTGGCGATAAGGCTCCTACCGAAACAAAGGTGTTTGAGGCGTGCAACGATGCGATTGACGAATTGACAGCCATAGTGAAGATTATCGTCAATGACTTAAGCGGGATCAACATTTTCATTACCGCAGACCACGGCTTCCTATATACCTACAAATCGCTCGAAGAAAGCCAAAAAATTAGCCGTCAGACCTTTGACGGCGAAGTATACGAACTTGGCAGACGTTATGCGCTTACTGCTATGGATACGACTGCCGACTATCTGCTGCCCATTAAAACGGAGCAGATGATTGGAGGCACTCCGATGAAAGGCTATGCTCCACAGGATACCGTCCGCATCAAGGTACAGGGCGGCGGTGAGAATTATGTGCACGGTGGTATTAGCCTGCAAGAGATGGCTTTGCCTGTCATCGTATATAAAGGTATGCGCACTGGTTACAAAAAGTATGTAGAAGTGCAGAATCCGGGGCTTTCGCTCATTTCCGAAAGTCGTAAAGTGTCAAATTTGATGTTTTCACTAGACTTTCTGCAAAAGCAGCCTGTGGGTGAAAAGGTGCAGCCTTGCGATTACAATCTGTACTTTACAAACGACGAGGGTGTTCCGGTCAGCGACTTCCAGACAGTAATCGCCGACAGAATGAGTAACAATGCGTCTGACCGTGTATTTCGTGTGAGATTTACACTGAAACAAATACAGTACAGCCGCAATAATATCTACCGTCTTGTCATTGCCAACGATACCGACGCTCCTGAAGAAGTCGAGTTTCGCATTGATATAGCTTTTGCTGATGATTTTGGTTTTGATATGTAATTATGCGAGGAGGATTCCGTGATGGACTTAGAATCAACCCAATACACACCAGAAACGGATGACAAAAATGAGGTCATCTATCGTAAACTGCGTCAGCATTTTGACGGGAAGATTGTCCGCAAAGACCTGACCAAGGCAATCAAGGAAGGCGCAAATGTGCCTATCTATGTCTTGGAGTTTTTACTTGGGCAGTATTGCAGTTCCGATGACCCGCTAATAATTGAGAGTGGCGTACAAAACGTTAAGAGAATCCTTTCTGATAACTTTGTGCGCCCCGACGAAGCGCAGAAAGTACTGTCCGGCTTACGCGAACGCGGCAGTTATACAGTCATCGACCGTATCACTGTGAGCCTGAACATAAAGCAAGACCGCTATGAAGCCGATTTTTCAAATCTTAGTGTACGCAGCATTCCTATTTCGTCTGACTATGTATCGAAATATGACCGCCTGCTTTGCGGTGGTATTTGGTGCATTGTCGGACTTGAATATGAGTATATCGAGGAAGACAAAAAATCCACGCCCATCCGTATCGTGAAATTAACACCGATTCAGATGCCGCACATCGACATGGAGGAAATAAAGAACGGTCGCCGTGCATTCACTAAAGATGAGTGGATTACTGTCCTCCTGCGCTCCACGGGAATGGAGGCCGACCGTTTCACAAAGCGCGAGAAGTGGCTTCAACTCGCCCGTATGCTCCCCCTTATTGAGAACAATTTTAATCTCTGCGAACTTGGACCCCGCAGTACAGGTAAGTCACACCTTTACAAAGAAATCTCGCCAAACTCCATACTTGTCTCCGGCGGACAAACCACAGTCGCAAACCTCTTCTACAATATGTCGAGCAAGCAAGTCGGCCTTGTGGGACTTTGGGACTGCGTAGCTTTTGACGAAGTAGCAGGTATCACTTTCAAAGACAAAGACGGCGTTCAAATAATGAAAGACTATTTGGCTTCTGGATCGTTTGCCAGAGGCAAGGAGGAAAAGGCAGCTTCCGCTTCAATGGCCTTCGTGGGTAACATAAACCAGAGCGTGGACGTGCTGCTCAAAACCTCTCACCTTTTTGATCCGTTCCCTGAAGCAATGGCGTATGACACAGCGTTTCTCGACCGTATGCATTGCTATATCCCCGGTTGGGAAATACCAAAATACCGTCCTGAATCGTTTACAAACGACTATGGATTTATTACGGACTACCTTGCTGAGTTTATGCGAGAAATGCGAAAAGAACCTTTTGGCGACGTGTGCGACAAGTACTTCCACTTCGGCAACAACTTAAATCAGCGTGACGTAATCGCCGTCCGCAAAATCGTGTCAGCCTTTACCAAGCTGCTTTATCCAAACGGTGAATTTACGAAGGATGAGATTGAAGAAATCCTGATCTTCGCCCTCGAAATGCGTCGCCGTGTTAAAGAACAATTGAAGAAAATCGGAGGCATGGAGTTCTACGACGTTAATTTCTCCTATATCGACAATGAGACCTTTGAAGAACGCTTTGTTTCCGTGCCGGAACAGGGCGGCGGCAAGATTATCCCCGAAGGGCTGACTAACCCAGGCAACGTCTACACCATTTCGCAGGGAAAGACGGGGATGATAGGCGTTTACCGCCTTGAAACACAGATGCTTCCCGGCAACGGCAAGTTTGAACGCACTGGTCTTGGCTCTGACCGTGACGCGAAAGAAGCCACGAACACGGCGTTCAACTATCTAAAAGCCAGTGGCAACCAAATCAGCGGTTCGATTAGTACGACTACCAAAGACTATATCATCAACTACCAAGACTTAAACGGAATTGGGATGACGAAGTTTCTATCCTTACCAACTGTGATCGCGCTCGCATCCTGTGCTCTAGGCAAGCCAACGCTGTCAAGCCTTGCGGTATTGGGCGAAATCAGTATCAGCGGAACAATCCTTAAGGTCGAGGAATTGGCAAGCGTCCTGCAAGTCTGCCTCGATGCGGGAGCAAAGAAAGTCCTGATTCCGATAACGTCCGCCGCCGAACTTGGCACAGTTCCGTCAGATCTTATTGGTGCGTTCAGCTTGATATTTTACAGTAACCCGCAGGAAGCCGTATTTAAGGCTTTGGGCGTGGAATAAGGAGGTACGTTTGCTAATGGATAATCAGAACGACCAAATTCAACTCTGCCATAAACTAGGAGCAATAGTCCAAAGGGTACTCAGCAGCAGTAGGGAATTACTGTATATCTTGGAAGAAGTTATTGAATTGTATAAACCGAAAACACGTGAAGAAGCTGATAAGTTTAACTGTTTAAGGTTTGATTTGCCGGATTCTGTAGGATTGCTGTGTGATCTGCGTAAAATTGATATGCCGGATGATGACGAATTTTATGATGCAGTTGCTCCACTAAAGAATATGGCCCTTGATGTTGCAGCCCGTATGGTTGGTGCCAATATTTTAACTGGAGATATCATTAACATGTATGTTGAACCCCATGATGATGATACTTTTATTCTTCTTTATCTTACAATATTGCATCCGGTTTCGAATAGTATTTTCTACTTACATGATGAACTGAGTAAGCTTCTTAATGAGAAAAGCTTGCAGTGGCCAGATCTATTAGTATTGGACGATGATACAGTCGAGAAAGACAATCTCGTTCTCGTTGAGGAAGAGGATATAGTTGAAGATGAGGATGTAGGTGAGGACGAAGAATCTGTTTTACCAGGAGAGGTTGATAGCTTTCAGCTAATGAGAAGCATCCTTATAAATACTCTTAAAGAATATTCCAAAGATCATGAATCACAACGTATTTCCAATTTCATCCAAGCCATTCAAGATTACCTTGAAAACTTTGCAAAAGGAATTGAGCCAGATAAAGAGTTCGATTTTGATTTCGTCTTGAGAACAGATATTGGTGATAACCATGACATGGAGTATATGGGCTTTCACTTTGAATCGGAAATGATTCAAATATCATCTGGTGGTAGTGTTTACGATAAAGCTATAGGAAGTGATAGCTATACGAATTGGGATTACAATATTTGGTTGAACGGTTGGGACGAGGACAACCATGACTATAGGTTCGACACAATGCTTTATTTGGTTCTGAGCGGAGCAAAATTGTCTATCGAAAGCCCAGATGAATTTGCCGACGATGCTGAAGATGAACAATAACCATAAATTGAAATGATAAATTTCAAATTTCATAAGAATTATTGAAAGTACCGGAGTAAAGGCTTTCATGGATTCGTTTTTGAACCTTTTAATTTTATTTATATTTATTAATTTGCCGCTGAAAGCACCTCAAGGGGGTGTGGGAATGTATTCCGGTTTTTACGAGGAGCTGTTATGAAATCTATCCGTGTTGAAAAAATTACTATTCCTTATGAGAGAGCCTTGCTCAATCAATGGAAACAACGAGATCCCGAGATCGTTCCTAAATTCGTGTTAGCAAAAAAAGGCCCTGGGACAAGCAATGGATACGGCTTCGGGGAGTGGACAGCAGAAATATATTTTAGAAAAAACGGGTATTTTGTCTTCACTAATGACTTTGATTTGCTTTCTAAGAATTCTAAATATAAACGGTTCAACGATATGATTGAAACATTAATAATACCAGCTCAGTTATATGCATTTGAAGAAGCTTGTCATGAAGCTATGCGACAAGGATATAAAATTGAAAATCCCGACTTGTTCGTGTTTAATATTGAAGATTGTTTCTTTGCTGAAGTTAAAAAAGAGAAAGACCAGCTAAGAGAACCTCAAATGAGATTCTTTTACTTAGCTAAAGAAATACTTCGTATTGATAGTAAATTGATCTACTTATGCGATAAGACTTCGGATGTTGTTACGGAGGAACTATTCTTTAATTTTGAATTGGCGGAATAAAGCGTATGAATTTTTTAGGACATACGGTCAATTGCTTTCTTCCCTTATAAAAATATAGTGGATAGGAAGTACACTTGACAACGCGGAAAATTGACATGATGAGGGCTTTATATGAACAAAAAAAGTATCGGGAACGATTTTCTGGAAAAAGTTCAATCCGCCTCAAAAAAAGTATCTAATGCGATGGCAGATACTGCATCCAATATTTCTGAAAGCACCTTTGACGCGGTTACCTTTGCATCGGAGAAAATCAACGGTGCAATCGACGAGAAGAAGGCCGCCGCCGAAAAAGCACGTCGGGAACAATTTGAAGCTGCAATACTCCCTATCAGGGGTACAGAAGCCGAATCGTTTGTTGCCGCGCTCGGTGATTCCCCTGTGAACCTGACGAACGCCCGGATTAACCAGATTAAGGCCGCCTTCCCGATTCCGCGCGAGCAGAATATCCTGTGGGCGGATGCAGAGTTTGACCTCCGTCCAAGTGGCATCGTGGTCACCGATAGGGGCGTTTTTATCAGAACGAATGTTGGTATGTTGGATAGAAAAATTGGCGTAAGTAATTTTATGCTCGATGAATTAAACGGTGAAGAACAGCAAGCATTTTTGCAGAATCACGCCCAGTTTCATAGCGGAAAAGCCGTGTTGATATACTATAACTGGGACGATTTTGAGCCGGGGTGGTTTGTCAGCGAATCCGAATTGGACAATAGAGCGTTGCTGGTTGAGCCGCAGTGCTCAAAAAGGTTTATAAATGTCTGTAGAAATCGCTCAATTCAGTCTCCCGCGGATACCTGTATAACGGCTCACATCGGTGAAATTCAAGATGATGATAGACCGGTTGCAAAGGCAAGTATTGCAGCGGGCGCAGCAATAGAATCGGCACAGGTTGCTGTTTTCGCAGAGCAAAAGTCATACATTAATACTCCGGCAGGCCACGGCGAAATGGCTGAAGAAGCCATTAACATGATGGATAGGCTTCACGGTTTAGATGCGAAGGTAATAGGCCGTGATAATGCCAGGAACGGGGCCGACAGGCAGATCGGTGACATACTCATTCAGACAAAGTACTACAACTCCGCACGAGGTTCTCTAGAAGCCTGTTTCGATCCGGAGACCGGTAAATACCGGTATATAAACGAAGATACTAAAAAGCCCATGCAGCTTGAAGTACCGAAAGACCAATATCAGCAAGTACTCGATGGCTTTAAGAAGAAAATCGAAAGCGGAAAGGTGCCAGGTATCAAAGACCCAAATGATGCAGTAAATATTGTCCGCAAAGGGCGGTTAACATATCAAAAAGCGGTCAATCTTACGAAACCGGGCACAATCCAATCCCTTTCTTATGACGCATTAACAGGTGCTGTTACTTGCTCCTGTGCTTTTGGCATCACTTTTGTAATTACGGTATTCTTGACTTGGCGCAAGACAGGTGACCTAATGCAGGCAATCCAAGCCGGAGCCTCAGCAGGTTTGCAGGTGTTTGGTATCTCATTTATACAGCACATGGTTGTGTCACAAATAGCCAGGACTGGACTTGCAAACTCACTATTAGGGCCGAGTCAATATGTTGTAAGTAAACTGGGATATCAAGCCTCGGCAACGCTTGTTAACGGGATTCGGACACTGTCTGGCAAGAGTGCTATTTATGGTGCTGCGGCAGCAAAAAATCTTGCCAAAATATTGAGAAGCAATGTCTTAACCTCAGCATTATCTTTTGCCGTGTTTTCAATACCGGAGACATACAATGTTGCTTCACGCAGAATATCCAGCGCTCAATATTCCAAGAACATGAGCATCCTTGCGGGTTCTATTGCTGCCGGTACTGGCGGTGCAGTAGCCGCTGGTATTGTTGCTGCTAAAGTGGCTGGCGTCGCCGGAACCGTAGTAGCTCCGGGCATGGGAACGGTAGTTGGTATCGCTGGGGGGTTCATTGGCGGCGCGGTTGGCGCAAAGGCAATCGAGTTTGCCGGCGATTTTCTGCACGAAGATGATGTTGAGACTCTCGGCAGAATGTTCAATGCTTATGTATCCTGTATGATTGGAGAATATTTTCTAGATGAATTCGAAATTGACAAGCTGGTTGCTCGGCTCAATAAAATAAAACCAAAAGAATTTAAATCACTATTTGAAAGCATTGAAAAATCAAAAGAGCAAGAGGCTATAGTGAGAGGCTTTTTGATTCCGCATTTTGATGCTGTTGCGGCGGAGCGTTCTCAGTTCATGTTACCGTCCCCAGAAAGCATAGTAGAGGCAATAGCTGAGCTTGTTGAATAGAATATCAAAAATGCCTGCAGGCCAAAACTTGCAGGCAATGTTTATATGCGGCTTATAGTGTGATCGTACTCCGCTATTTGTTCTCTTGTTCCTTGAGCTTCTCCGCCAACAGTCTTTCTATCGCCTTGATCGCCATCTCGTCGTCCGTCTCTGAATTGTCTGACATCGGATAGAGTATCCGGGGATTCGATGAGGGTGGGGTGTTGTCCTTTTTTGACGTCGTTTGAGTAGCATGAATATCCATCGAACAAGCCTCCTATCTGTCTGAGCGTCTCATAAGTCTGTGGTACGGCTATGAGCATCAAGGATCGCCTTGGCACACTAGCGGCGGCGGTGCAGTAGGCGCAGGTGGGGCTAACGGTTCCTGTGGAGGTGGATGAGCATCTCCACGCGGAAGTTCGGGGTCCTCATCAATGGTGAAGTCTTCCCATCACCGGGAGCCTCGCCAGTTGCGCCGGAGTCAGAAGCGACTGTATCATTCGCCGGTTCTCCTTTCTTTACGCAGGCTTGTGTTTTGATACCCTTCGATTTGCGTAGAGGCATGGTTGCCCTCGGTAGCTACCTATTTTTTCTCTTGCGCTTTGCGTTTTTCCGCCAATTCTTCTAACGTTTTGATCGCCATCTCGTCCTCTATTTCCCAATACTTGTCCGGCATCGGATAGATCTTCTGAGGATTTGATGAGGACGGGGTGTTGTCCTTTTGGGATGTCCTTGGAGTAGTGTAAATACTCATCTCACAATCCTCCTTTCTATTTATAGTATCATATTATATCTTTTTTCTATTTTTGACAATTCCAGTATAGCTTCCGAGTTCATTAAGTTTGTATTCAACGCCTCATAAAAAATTCATCGCTTTCCGGCGTGTTGAAATTTGTGCTCCACCATTGATGTTCCGTGTCTGGCTTCTGCTATCTGCCGTTGTCATAGCCCACGCCCTGCAGTCTTTCCGTTTACCGCATTAACTCTATATAAAATAGCTTCCCGTTTTCGGGAAGCTATTTTCGGGCGACGAGGATCGTATACACAAAAGACGTGCTTCCGCAGGCTTTTAGTCTGTATGCGGCGGATGACACGGTAGATGGGTCGTACCATGAAACCGAGCGGGATCTTTCTTCGGAATAACCTGATTGGATCGTCAATCCTTGGGGTTCTCCAGTTTTTTCATAAAGATGAGAAGTGAGACAAAGCTTCCCACCAAGCCGCTGAGAAGCCCGCCGAGGCCGTTGTGATTGCGTTGACCATTGCCTGATCAATCTCTGCATTGACTCTCTATATGCGTGGAGTGTATTTGCCTCGCCCATGGCGGCGTATCTCAGCAAGATCACTGGCAGCGAGATCACCAGCCTTGCCATCATTTTCACGGTGGCGAATGCCGTCGGGCCGATCACAATGATATCCGGCGGCTTCATTAACGACAAGCTCGGCCCCAAATGGGTCATCCTTGCCGGAGGACTACTTTTTGGCAGTGGAATGATTCTATCCGGTTTTGCAAAAAGCGTGCCGATGCTGATGCTGACCTATGGGCTTGGTGTTGGCCTGGGTGTGGGGCTGGTTTACGGCTGCACGATTGGCAACTCGGTCAAGTTTTTTCCGGATAAACGCGGGCTGGCCGGCGGAATTGCCACTGCCTCCTATGGAATCAGCTCTGTGTTGATTTCGCCGGTGGCCAACGCCCTCATCAGCAGGATGGATGTGACCGTGGTTTTCACGTGGCTGGGCGTGGTTATGCTGGCGATCATCTGTATCTCGGCGTTTTTCATCACCGCCTGCCCCAAAGGGTTTAAACCGGACGGATGGGAGCCTCCGGCTGCTCAAAAAACCGCGCCCGCGGGCAAGGATTGGAGAGGCATGCTCCGCGACCCCGTGTTTTATGTGATGATCGTGATGATGTGCTGCGGCGCGTTCTCGGGGCTTATGATCATCTCCCAGGCTTCTCCGGTGGCCCAGCGGATGGTCGGCCTGAGTGTGACGGAGGCGGCCGCGGCAGTCTCGGTGCTGGCGCTGTTCAATACGGCCGGGCGCATCCTCACAGGGTTTTCCTCGGATAAACTCGGCACGATCCGGACAATCCTACTGGTGTTTGCCGTCTCTGCGGCCGGCCTGTCGGCACTCTCCTTCTGCGGACCGGGCGGTAAAACGCTGTTTTACACCGGCCTCTGCGCGGTTGGACTGGCCTTCGGTTCCATCATGGGCATCTACCCCGGCTTTACGGCCTCGCAGTTCGGCGCCAAAAATAACAGCGTCAACTACGGCATTATGTTCATTGGTTTCCGCAGCTGGATACTTCGGTCCCACCATCATGTCCGCGCTCTATACCGGCACCGGTGGAGACAATGCCGCCTTTCTTACCGCTTTCATACTAGCAGCCATTGGATTTGCACTTACATTTCTCTATGCAAAACAGATAAAAACCCAGAAATAAAAACAGGAGGTTTATTATGTCAAAGAAAGCATTTTTAAACTCGATTCCCGCCGGGCTTGCAGGCTGTATCCTGAAGCCGTTCCAGCAAGGGACGCCGGTGTACTCTTTTGCCTCTTCTTCGCCGGAAAGGACGCGGGCGGCACCTGCAGCCATGGCCTCCAGTTCCAATTCACCCGGGTATGCATAGACGGGAGCAATCCATGAGCACGCATCCGTGACCTGATTTACAAGGTCTTCGTCGTGCACCATGCCACCCCCGCCGAGCAGGATGCCGTCCACCTTGCCTTTAAGCACGGTGCTCATAGCACCAAAATACTTGATTATTTGAAAGATCATTGCATCCCAGACGCGTTTCGCCGCCTTGTCGCCGGCTTTTGCACGCGCGGTTACCTCTTTTGCATCCGCGGTGCCCAGGTGGCTCACAAAGCCGCCGGTGCGGGTGCAGAGGGCCTTAACTTCCTTCGGATCCTTGTCCTTTATGTAGCGTAGCAGTTCCGAACCCGGAAGGGCTCCGCAGCGCGTAGGTGCCATCGGACCTTCTCCGCACAATATCGTTGCCGTCGAGCATTCTGCCGTGGTCATGGGCCGAAATGAAGATCCCACCGCCGATATGGCAAACGATAAAGCAGCACTCCTCGTATTTCTTCCCCATGGATGCGGCATGACGGATGGCGGTCTCCTTCAGGTTCAGCGCATGAAGGTGCACGTTCCTGTAAATACCCTTTACGCCCGTCATCTGGGCCAGGCCACAGAGCTCGTCGGTATCCGGCGGGTTGACCACGAAAGCCGGCTTATTGTACTTAAGCGCAAACTCATGGGCAAGCTGGCTGCCGAGCTGAGCGGAATGCTGTACGCCGTTCGCTCCCCTGCGGGCGTGATCAAGGAGGATTTCGCCGACGCCGTAGACGCCGCCCTCAACCGCCATCAGGCCGCCGCCGCGCCCGACAAACGCGTCCACATCCGAAAGGTCGATGCCCTTTTCCTCAAGGATCGCGTTGATGGTGTCGCGCCGGTACGGAAGTTGCTCGCTGATGCCTGCGAATTCGGCGAGCTTGTCGGAGTCGTGGCTGACGTTCTCCATAAACAGTGCTTTTTCTCCTTCAAAGAGGCCGATTTTCGTTGGGGTGGAGCCGGGGTTAATGGTGAATACCTTGTATGCTTTCATCTCATTTACCTCCCTGGGCCCGCACACAGCTCATGGCGATGTTGCCGACGATCTAGCTGACCGGTGCCCCTCTGGATATGTCGGACGCGCTCCGCAGAATCGGGAAGGACGATCCATGGAAGGACTTCTTTCTGACCGATCAAGTGCTCAAATGATAGGGATCCCGGAAGGCTGCCTGCACCTGCCTGGTTTACGGTCTTCAAAAGCATGAATTTACCCACCCACTTTTCCACCCACTTTTGATTTTTTACCCGCAAAACGGCATTATCCATTTAAACACTACAATCGCATTAGCATGAGAAAAAATACTCATTCAAGTAACGCCGTTATCCACCTAAAAAGCGTACTAAGAGGGTTCGAATCCTTCTGCCCCTGCCATAAAATAACCGCATTACTATGCCATTAGTGATGCGGTTTTGCTTTATAATAACACACAATATAACACACTTATCATCTGGCATCTGATTTTATGG
>Ga0116193_1000618_pt1 | contig 32824 bp, 34 predicted proteins | sample AD_UKC115_MetaG_FD_89892 | JGI IMG/M metagenome (GOLD analysis project Ga0116193, IMG submission 89892) | Active sludge microbial communities of municipal wastewater-treating anaerobic digesters from Hong Kong - AD_UKC115_MetaG | ecosystem: Engineered > Bioreactor > Anaerobic > Digestate... | reverse complement strand
GGGCCGTCGAGCTGCCCGCCGGAGGTCAGCATGCGCGGTGCGCCGACCTCCGAGATCGTCAGTTCGCGTAACTCTTCGATGTGGTCCTTCAGCGCCTGACGCAACTGCCGGATACACCGGACCCGGAGCTCGGTGTTGCGCGACCAGTCGGTGTCGTCGAAAGCGCGACGGGCAGCCTCGATGGCGTTCGACATATCCGTGGCATCGGCGTCCGCCGCGGTGCCGAGCACCTCTTCGGTGGCCGGGTTGATGGTGGTGAAAACACCGCCCGAGCCGCCGACCAATTTGCCGTCGATGAGCAGCTTGCTTTCCCTGTCGGCGAGCAGCGCCATGGTTGAGATTCCGTCCTGCTGGATCCGGTGAAGTCTGGACAAGTGTCTGATGGCTGTCGCCCGAACATAGCCTTTCTTTACCTTCGATGACAAGGGGTCACCGCGAGCACGGCCTCTAATACCGACCTGAAATGCAATTATGTTGCACCGTCTTGCCCAGCGGACGGTCGTTCGGATAGGTTGGACATGTGTCCAGCAACTCCGCGGTGGGGATCAGCCCCACACCGTCGCGCAACCGGCGCCAGGAGGAAACCTTCCGCCGCGTGCTCGTCGCGGCCCGGGAGATGCTGCGGGAGAGTTCGTACGCCGACCTCACCGTCCGCGCGGTGGCCAAGCGCGCCAACGTGGCCCCCGCCACCGCGTACACCTACTTCTCCTCCAAGAACCATCTCGTCGCCGAGGTCTACCTCGACCTCGTCAACCACGCGCCGTACTTCACCGATGTCAACGACACCCTCAGAACCCGGGTCGACAGCGTGCTGCGACACCTGACCCTGGTCGTCGCCGACGAACCCGAGGTGGCCGCCGCGTGCACCACCGCACTGATGTCCGGCAACGACGACGCCGTCGTGGCCGTCCGCAACCGCATCGGCGCCGAGATCCATCGCCGGATCACCTCGGCGATCGGACCGGATGCCGACGCCCGCACGGTCGGGGCACTGGAAATGACGTTCTTCGGTGCGCTCGTCCAGGCCGGCAGCGGCGCCTTCACCTACCGCCAGATCGCAGACCAGCTGACCTTCGTGGTCGGCCTGATCCTGGGAGAACCGACACCCTCATGACCGTCCAGACCGACCAGCCCCCGGTGCTCGACCCCTACGACTACGACTTCCACGAGGATCCGTACCCCTACTACAAGCGGCTGCGTGACGAGGCGCCGCTGTACCGCAACGACGAACTCGGGTTCTGGGCGCTGTCGCGGCACGCCGACGTGCTGGCCGGGTTCCGCAACAGCACCACGCTGTCGAACAAGTTCGGTGTCTCGCTCGACCCGGTCTCCCGCGGACCGCATGCGTCGAAGACCATGTCCTTCCTCGCCATGGACGACCCGGGACACCTCCGGCTGCGCACGCTGGTGTCGAAGGGCTTCACCCCCAGGCGGATTCGCGAACTCGAGCCGCGCGTCACCGAGATCGCCCACCGGCACCTGGACACCATGCTGGAACTGGCGCGCTCGAACCCCGGCGGCACGGTTGACTACGTATCCGAATTCGCCGGCAAGCTCCCGATGGACGTCATCTCCGAACTCATGGGCGTGCCCGAGCCCGACCGTCAGACGTTGCGGGCCTGGGCCGACGGCGTCATGCACCGTGAGGACGGCGTCACCGACGTCCCACCGGAGGCCATCGAGGCATCCATCAACCTGATCGTCTACTACCAGGACATGGTGGCCCAGCGCCGCAAGAAGCCGACCGACGACCTCACCTCGGCACTGCTCGAGGCGGAGATCGACGGCGACAAACTCACCGATGACGAGATCCTCGGCTTCATGTTCCTGATGGTGATCGCCGGCAACGAAACCACCACCAAACTCCTTGCCAACGCGGCGTTCTGGGGACACCAGAACCCCGACCAGCTGACGCCCGTGTACACCGATCCCGAGCGCGTTCCGCTGTGGGTCGAGGAGACCCTGCGCTACGACACGTCCAGCCAGATCCTGGCCCGCACCGTCGAGGGCGAGTTCACGCTCTACGACACCACGATCCCCGACGGCGACATCGTGCTGCTGCTGCCCGGCTCGGCGCACCGCGACGAACGCGCCTTCGAGAACCCCGACGACTTCGTCATCGGCCGTGAGATCGGGCCCCGTCTACTGAGTTTCGGCAGTGGCGCCCACTTCTGCCTGGGCGCGCACCTGGCCCGGATGGAGGCCCGGGTGGCGCTCACCGAGTTGTTCGCACGGATCCGCGGCTTCGAGGTCGACGAGACCAACTCCGTGCGTGTGCACTCCAGCAATGTCCGCGGCTTCGCGCATCTTCCGATGCGGCTCGACATCCGCTGAAACCCGTCCGTATCCAGGTCCGCCGAGAGGAACCTACATGGCTCGCTTCGAACCGCATCCCGCCCGCCGCCCCGCCATCGTGGCCGGAGCATCGTCGGGAATCGGTGCCGCCACCGCGACCGAGCTTGCCGCGCACGGCTTTCCGGTCGCACTCGGGGCGCGCCGGGTGGAGAAGTGCCAGGAACTGGTCGACAAGATCGTCGCCGACGGTGGTGAGGCCATCGCGCTGCCGCTCGATGTGACCGACCCGGACTCGGTCAAGGGCTTCGTGCACGGCGCCACCGAAGCACTCGGAGACATCGAACTGCTGGTGGCCGGAGCCGGTGACACCTTCTTCGGTCAGCTCCATGAGATCAGCACCGACGACTTCGAGCAGCAGGTCCAGATCCACCTGATCGGCGCCAATCGCCTTGTCACGGCGGTGGTTCCGGACATGGTGGAACGCCGGCGCGGGGATGTCATCTTCGTCGGCTCCGACGTATCGCTGCGCCCGCGGCCGCACATGGGCGGGTACGGCGCGGCCAAGGCCGGCCTGCTGGCGATGGCCCGGACCCTGCAGATGGAACTCGAGGGCACCGGCGTGCGGGCCTCGGTCGTGCATCCCGGTCCCACCAAGACCGCGATGGGCTGGAGCGCCGACATGGACAAGGTCGGCGCTATGCTCGAGGACTGGGCCAAATGGGGCCAGGCCCGCCACGACTATTTCCTGCGCGCGGCCGACCTGGCCCGCGCCATCACCTTCGTCGCGGAAACCCCGCGTGGCGGTTTCATCGCCGAGTTGGAGATCCAGCCCGAGGCTCCGCTCGCCGATGTCACCGACCGTCAGAAGCTGCGAGTGGAGCCTTAGGAGAATCATGACTAGCCAGGAACTCAAAGAGGTACAGCGGGTTTCGGGTGGCCAGGAGGAGCACGGCCACCTCGAGGAATTCCGCACCGACCCGATCGGCCTGATGCAGCGCATCCGCGACGAGTGCGGCGACGCCGGCTGGTTCCAGCTGGCCGACAAACAGGTCATCATGCTCTCGGGCGCGGAAGCGAATGAGTTCTTCTTCCGGTCCAGCGACAGCGAACTCAACCAGGCCGAGGCCTACCCGTTCATGACGCCGATCTTCGGCGAGGGTGTGGTGTTCGACGCCGACCCCGAACGCCGGGCCGAGATGCTGCACAACACCGCGCTGCGCGGTGAGCAGATGAAGGGCCACGCCGCCACCATCGAGAACGAAGTGCGGCGGATGATCGAGAACTGGGGCGAGAGCGGAGAGATCGACCTACTCGAGTTCTTCGCCGAGCTGACCATCTACACCTCGACGGCGTGCCTGATCGGACTGAAGTTCCGCAATCAGCTCGACTCGCGGTTCGCCAACTACTACCACCTGCTCGAGCGCGGCACCGACCCGCTCTGCTACGTCGACCCCTACCTGCCCATCGAGAGCTTCCGCATCCGCGACGAGGCCCGCGCCGGGCTGGTCGAGTTGGTGCAGGAGGTCATGAGCGGCCGGATCGCCAACCCGCCCAAGGACAAGAGCGACCGCGACATGCTCGACGTGCTGGTCTCGATCAAGGACGAGGAGGGTAATCCGCGGTTCAGCGCCAACGAGATCACCGGCATGTTCATCTCGCTGATGTTCGCCGGTCACCACACCAGCTCGGGCACCTCGTCGTGGACGCTCATCGAGCTGCTGCGCAATCCCGACTTCTACGCCAAGGTCCAGCAGGAGCTCGACGACCTGTACGCCGACGGTCAGGAGGTGAGTTTCCATGCGCTGCGCCAGATTCCGAACCTGGACAACGCGCTCAAGGAGACCCTGCGCCTGCATCCGCCGCTGATCATCCTGATGCGGGTGGCCCAGGACGAGTTCGAGGTCGCCGGCCATCCGATCCACAAGGGTCAGATGGTGGCCGCCTCACCGGCGATCTCGAACCGGATCCCCGAGGACTTCCCCGATCCGGACGCCTTCGACCCCGACCGGTACGAGAAGCCGCGCCAGGAGGACCTGATCAACCGCTGGACCTGGATCCCGTTCGGTGCCGGAAAGCACCGGTGTGTGGGGGCGGCGTTCGCACAGATGCAGATCAAGGCGATCTTCTCGGTTCTGTTGCGCGAGTATGAGTTCGAGATGGCCCAGCCGCCCGAGAGCTACCAGAACGACCACTCCAAGATGGTGGTCCAGCTGGCCCGGCCGGCCCGGGTGCGCTACCGCCGGCGAGTGCGAGACTGAAATGGGTTGCTACCGAGTCGAACTCGACGATGACCTGTGCCAGGGTCACGCCATGTGCGAATTGGAGGCGCCGGACGTCTTCAAGGTGCCCAAACGCGGCGTCGTCGAGATCCTCGACCCCGAACCGCCCGACGAACTGCGCGACGACGTGGAACGCGCCGTCGAGATGTGTCCCACCCGAGCACTGTCCATAACCGAGAAATGAGGAGCCTCCGACAATGGCGTCACGAGAAGAACTGGAGAACTGGGCCGACCGCTGGCTGAAGGCCAACCGGGACGCCGAAGCCGCCGGCGACTGGAAGCCGCTGGCCGATTTCTACACCGAGGATGCAACCTACGGCTGGAACATCGGCCCCAAGGAAGACGTCATGTGCGTCGGACGCGACGAGATCCGCGACGTCGCCCTGGGTCTCGAGATGGAGGGCCTGGAGAACTGGGTGTACGAGTACCAGAAGGTGCTCATCGATGAGAAGCAGAACGAGATCGTCGGCTTCTGGAAGCAGATCGCCAACAAGTCCGACGGCACCACCGACGAGATCTACGGCATCGGCGGCAGCTGGTTCCGGTTGAACGATCAGCTGCTCATCGAGTGGCAGCGCGACTTCTTCGACTTCGGCCACGTGCAGAAGGCGTTCGTCAACCTGATCTCCTCCGGCGACCTGACGCCCACCATGCAGAAGCGCATCGAGCGCAGCATGGCCGGCGAGAAGCTGCCCGGCTATTACCCGCTGGGCCAGGCACCGGTCAAGATCTGGTAGCGCAGATCGGTCCCGAGACCACTCCACCAAGCGGTTGCTTCGGGGTGGTTGTGACGCACTTAACTAGAGCCTCTAGTCTGTTGACCAGAGGCTCTAGTTGCTCTAGTCGAAAGAGGTACAGATGAAGACCAAAGGCGCTCTGATCTGGGAGTTCAACCAGCCATGGTCGATCGAGGAGATCGAGATCGGCGACCCCGTCAAGGACGAGGTCAAGATCCAGATGGAAGCGTCGGGCATGTGCCATTCGGATCACCACCTGGTGACCGGTGACATCCCGATGGCCGGATTCCCCGTGCTCGGCGGCCACGAGGGCGCCGGCATCGTGACCGAGGTCGGACCGGGTGTCGAGCACATCGCCCCCGGTGATCACGTGGTGCTGTCGTTCATCCCGTCGTGCGGTGAGTGTCCGGCCTGCCAGGAGGGCCTGCGCAACCTGTGCGACCTCGGCGCGGGTCTGCTGGCCGGCACCGCGGTGTCCGACGGCACCCACCGCATCCACGCCGCCGACGGCACCCCGGTCATCCCGATGACCCTGCTGGGCACCTTCAGCCCGTACATGGTGGTGCACAAGAGCTCGGTGGTGAAGATCGACCCGACCATCCCGTTCGAGGTGGCCTGCCTGGTCGGCTGCGGCGTGACCACGGGCTACGGCTCGGCGGTGCGCAGCGGCGACGTGCGCCCCGGTGACGACGTCGTGATCGTCGGCGTCGGCGGTGTGGGCACCGGCGCGCTGCAGGGCGCGCTGAACGCGGGCGCACGCAACGTGTTCGCGGTCGACCCGGTCGAGTTCAAGCGGGACAACGCGCTGAAGTTCGGCGCCACCCACGCCTACCCGGACATCTTCAGTGCGATGGCCGGCGTCGCCGAGGTCACCAATGGGCGGATGGCGCACAAGACCATCGTCACCGTCGGTGAACTCAAGGGCGAGGACATCGACCACTACATGAACATCACCGCCAAGGGCGGCACCGTCGTGGCCACCGCGGTCGCGAACATGGCCAGCAGCGACGTCAAGCTGAACCTGTCGATGCTGACCCTGCTGCAGAAGCGCCTGCAGGGCACCATCTTCGGCGGCGGCAACCCGCACCACGACATCCCGCAGCTGCTGAGCATGTACAAGGCGGGGCGGCTGAACCTGGACGACATGGTCACCCGGCAGTACAAGCTCGAGCAGATCAACGACGGCTACGCCGACATGCTCGAGGGCCGCAACATCCGCGGCGTCATCCGCTACACCGACGCCGACCGGTAACCGGCTTCCTCCCGCGAGCAGACGCAAAGGACCCCTTTTCGGCGACGAGAGGGGGTCCTTTGCGTCTGCTCGGCAGCTTAGGGTGGTGCCATGGCCTCCATCTTCACGAAGATTATCAACGGCGAGATCCCGGGTCGGTTCGTCTACGAGGACGACGAATTCGTCGCCTTCCTGACCATCGAGCCGATGACACAGGGCCATACCCTGGTGGTCCCGCGCGCGGAGATCGATCAGTGGCAGAACGTCGACCCGGCCGTGTTCGCCCGCTGCATGGCCGTCGCGCAGCGCCTCGGCCGCGCGGTGACCAAGGCCTTCGGCGCGCAGCGGGCGGGGCTGCTGATCGCCGGACTCGAGGTGCCGCACCTGCACGTGCACGTGTTGCCGGCCTACAACCTCACCGACTTCGGCTTCGCGGGAGTGGACCGCAATCCGTCGCCCGAATCCCTGGACGAAGCTCAGGCCAAGATCAAAGCCGCTCTGGCAGAACTGGATTGACCAATTCGGCGTCGTCGGCCACATCCCCGAAGTCGTCGGTGTCCTCGGCGTGCTCCGCCGCATCCGCCACCCGCGGCAGCGCCACCCGGAACCGGCAGCCCCGCCCCGGCGCCGTCGTCACCGTGACGGTGCCGTTGTGGGCGTGCACCAGCGAATCGACGATGGACAGGCCAAGCCCCGTGCCGCCGCTGCTGCGGGTGCGCGACGAGTCGGTGCGATAGAACCGCTCGAACACCCGCTGCGCATCATGCTGATCCATGCCCGGCCCCTGATCGACCACCTCGAGCACCGCCTCGTCACCGACGGTGCCCACCCGCACGGTGATCCCCGCCCGTACGGGCGTGTGTTGCAGTGCGTTGGCCACCAGATTGCCCAGCACCTGTCGCAGCCGGGCCTCGTCGCCGACGACCTCGGGCGTGCCCGGCCCGTCGAACACCTCGAGGGTGATGTTGCGCTGTGGCGCAATGGATTGCGCGTCGTGGACCGCGTCAGTGGCCAGGGTCAGCAGGTCCACGCGGTGCTGATCCAAGGGACGCTGGGCGTCCAGGCGGGCCAGCAGCAACAGATCCTCGACCAGCAGGCCCATCCGCCGGGATTCGCTCTCGATGCGTGACATCAGCATCTCGACGTCGCGCGCTGCGCCCTGGCGGTACAACTCGGCGAACCCGCGAATGGTGGTCAGCGGCGTGCGTAGTTCGTGACTGGCATCGGTGATGAACCGGCGCATCCGCAGCTCGGAACTGCGCGCCTGCTCCGCGGACTGGTCCGACGACGCGACCGCCCGCTGGATCTGCGCCAGCATGCCGTTGAGCGCGAGCGAGAGCCGACCGACCTCGGTGCGTGGATCACGTTGCGGCACACGGCGATCCAGCTCACCGGCGGCGATCGCGGCAGCCGTGCGCTCCACCTCCACCAGGGGCCGCAGGCTGCGGTGCACCACGGCATAGCCGACGATGCCGAGCACCAGCAGCACCGCGGTCCCGATGCCGAACTGCGCATACACCAGCGACCGCAGCGTCGACTCCACGTCGGAGAGGTCCATGGCGACCGTGGTCAGCTCACCCTCCGGGCCGCGGACCGACACCGCCCGCCACCGCACGTGCGAACCGTCCATCGAGCCGACCGTCGTCGGGTCCGGGCCGACATCGTTGTCGTCGGGCAGATCGGGCTCTGCGTCCCGGTCGTTGACGGCGATCCAGACCTGGCCGTCCTGGCCGATGCCCCGCACGTAGAAGTTCGACGGCGGCCGCCCCGGGTTGGGCACCTCGGTGGCGACCGGAGACGTCCGCCGCGGCGCCTGCGCCCAACTGTTGGACGCGTCGATGAGCGTCTGGTCGACACGGTTGATCAGATCGGCGCGCAGGATGGTGGTGACGGCGATGCCGGACGCCAGCAGGCCCATCGCCACCAGCACCAGGGTGGCCGCCACCAGCGCCACCCGCAGCGGAATGCCGGGCCGCACGGATCGGGACATGGCGCCCATTGTCCGCTAGCGGGGCTCCCGCAGGACATAGCCGACACCACGCAATGTGTGCAGCAGCCGCCTCTCCCCCGTGTCGATCTTGCGCCGCAGGTAGGAGACGTAGGACTCGACGACGTTGACGTCACCGCCGAAGTCGTAGCGCCACACGTGGTCGAGGATCTTCGGTTTGCTCAGCACGGTTCCGGCGTTGATCACGAAATACCGCAGCAGCGTGAACTCCGTCGGCGACAGCGACACCGGCTCACCGGCCTTCCAGACCTCATGGGTGTCCTCGTCCAGCTCGATGTCGGCGAAGGACAACCGCGACGTCCGGACCTCCTCGGCGCCCCGATTGGTCCGGCGCAGGATGACCCGCAGCCGCGCCACCACTTCCTCGAGGCTGAACGGCTTGGTCACGTAGTCGTCGCCGCCCAGGGTCAGGCCGGTGATCTTGTCCTGCAGGGTGTCGCGGGCCGTGAGGAACAGCGCGGGCGCATCGATGCCGTCGGCGCGCAGCCGGCGCAGGACCCCGAAACCGTCCATCCCCGGCATCATCACGTCGAGGATCACCGCGTCGGGCTTGATCTCGCGCGCACGGTCGAGCGCCGCGGGGCCGTTGTCGGCCGTGTATACCTCGAAACCCTGGAATTTCAGGCTGACCGACAGCAATTCCACGATGTTGGTCTCGTCGTCGACGACGAGCACACGGGCTTCGGGCGTTGTCTGAGTGCTCACGGGCGCAGCCATTCCTTCAATGTCCTCCCAGTTCCTTCCCCATCGTCTTCCAGGTTCCTGCCAGTTTCCTGTGAATGGCCCGCCGGCCACTCCCTAGACTGATTGCCATGGACCTGGGCAAGAACCTGGTGAACTTGGCATTCGCCCCGGTGCGCGCCGGTGCGGCCGTTGCGGAGGCCGGCCTGGGCATCGCCGAGAACGTCATCGGCCGGGCGCGCCGGACCGCCGACGAAGCCAGCAAGCAGGCCGCACCCGTGGTGCTGCAGACACTGGGACTCGGCGACACGGTCGACGGCGTCAACAAGGTGGCCCGGGTCGCCAACGAACTGCTCGACGACGACGCCCCCCTGGGCCGGGCGATCGCCCCGGGCGGCTCGCTGGACCGGCTGTTGCGGCCCGGCGGCCTGCTCGACCGCATGACCGAACCCGGCGGCCTGGCGGACCGGTTGACCGCCGACGGCGGCACCCTCGAACGGGCCCTGAAGCCGGGTGGCGTGCTGGAACGCCTGCTGGCGGAGGACGGCCTGTTGGAGCGGCTGCTGGCCGACGACGGCCTGACCGACCGCCTGCTCGCCGAAGAGGGCGTGATCGACAAGCTGACCGCCGCCAACGGGCCGTTGCAGCAGCTCGCCGACCTGACCGACACCATCAACCGGATGGGTCAGGGATTGCAGGCGATGGAGCCGACGGTCGAGGCGTTGCGCGACGCCGTGATCACCCTCGGCTCGGCGATGAATCCGCTGAGCAATTTTGCCGACCTGATTCCCCGGCCCGGCCGCAGCCGCCGGTACAGCACCCGGCCGACCACCTCGCCGCGCGTGATCGACCACCACGAATAGGCCGACAGGCTGTCAGACGCTGGGCAGCTGCATCGTCAGTAGGACTGGCCGTCGGCGTACCGTTGTCGCCGGTAGTAGCGACCGCTGCCGCGGTTCCTCGCCTTGTACGTCGGCAGCTGGCTGTCGCAGTTGGGACAGATCAGCCGCAAGTTCTCGCGATGATCATCGTTTGGGTCTCCGTTGATGTGATCGACGATCAGGACCAGGGACGCACCGTTCCAGCTGTTGTCCATGCCGCAGATCGAGCATCGACCGTCCTGTTGCTCGAAGAGGTAGTCCCGGACGTAGTGACCTTGATACGACGTGCGACCACAGACTCCGGTTTCCAGCCAGGCAGCCAAGAGCAACCGCCGGCGGTGTGACTGTTGGCATGCATTGGTGCAGAACACCTTTCGTCGCCGACCTTGGAGATTGAGTCCACACCCCAGACACGTGATCGACATGCGAAGACGTTAGCCATCAGCTCCGACAAGATGGAGCCCCCGGTCGGGATTGAACCGACGGCCTTCGCTTTACAAGAGCGGCGCTCTACCACTGAGCTACGGGGGCGTTCACCAACGTCTGCAGCAGATTATCAGCGATGCCCCTTGTCCCAGTTATCCACTCCGACCAACCGCCCGCGGTCACGCTGATCACAGCGGCATGGTGCTGGACCGCACCGGCGTTCTGTCCACGGGACCACGAACACCCCGGCCTGCCCCGTTGCGCGCCGTCACCCCTCAGAGACGGCGCGCAACGGCGGGAAGCTGTCGCACAGGTCCGGGTGGTTCAGCTGCACCACCCGCTCCGGACGCGTCATCCCACGCAACGGGAAGTGCCCGAGCTCGTGCAGTCGAGCCCGATCGGGCAAGGCCTGCTCGACCAGATCGCAGGTGGCGCCGGACAGCAGCACCTGACCTCCGTGGCCCAGATCGCGCACCCGCGCAGCCCGGTTGACCGTGGGCCCCATGTATTTGTGCTCATCGCGCAGCTGCACCGTGCCGGTGTGCACCCCGACCCGCAGCCGCAATGGCGTGAGCGGTGCCTGCTGTAGGGCGAGCGCACACGCCACCGCGTCCGCGGCGTGCGCGAAGGCGATGACGAAGCTGTCACCCTCGCCCTGTTCGACCGGGCACACGCCGTGATGAGCCGGCACCAGGTGGCCGAGCAGACGATCCATGGCAACCAGCGCCGCCGCCATCACCACGGGCCGGGATTCCCACAGCCGGGTGGAGCCCACCACATCGGCCAGCAGCAGCGTCACGGTTCCGGTGGGTAGTACTGCGTCAGAGTTGTTGGACGCCTGCGTCTTTCGCGGCGAGTAGATCACGCGCTCCGACGGCGAGGATCCGGCCAGCGAGCGGACGACGAGTGACATGCGATCCCCCGATCACGAGAACTCAGCGAGGTGATTGGTTTCGATTACGAGCTCAATCCTGCTGTGTCACAGCCGCTGTCGCGATCATGCCCACAACACAGTCGGGGGTGGTGTGTGCACCCCTCGGCGATCAGACTGCGGCGGTGACGACGGCGACGATGCGGGTCCCGCGCCCGGCGGCGCTGTCGACTGCCAGGGTGCCGCCGATCGATGACAACCGGTCGGTCATGTTGACCAGACCGTGGCCACGCAGCGCAGGATCGAATCCGCGCCCGGTGTCGGCGATCACGAGGGTCAACGTCCCGTCGACGTCCCGCGCGGTGATGGTCACCGTGGTACCCGGGCCGCCGTGTTTGGTGGCGTTCTGCAGCGCCTCGCTGCAGCAGTAGTACAGCGCCGCCTCGGTCGGCGCCGGATACCGTCCGACGCCATGCAGGTCCAGCTGCGCCGGGACCGCGGACCGCGCGGCCAGGGTGGGCAGCGCTTCGGGCAGACCGCCGCTGATGAGCAGTGCCGGATAGATGCCGTGGGCCAGGCGGCGGATCTCGACGATCGAGGTCTCGACGAGCTCGGAGGCCTCGGCCAGCAGCGCGCGTGATTGGTCCGGTTCGGCGTTGCGCGCGAGTCCGAGCAGCACCGACAGCGCGACGAGATGCTGCTGGGCACCGTCGTGCAGATCCCGCTCGATCCGGCGCCGCTCTTCGTCGGCGGCAGTCGCCAACCGCGTCCGGGACGCGGTGAGTTCGGCGGCGCGCTCGGCAAGCCGTCCCTCGGAGGTCCGCAGCGCCGCGGCGTTGTTCCACACGATCACCAGCAGGTGGAACGCATGCACCGGAACGGCGCCGACGATGAACGCGACGCCGACCCACCGCGGTGCCGCCGCATCCGCGGCCGCGGCGGGCATGAAGCGCGCGCTGATGGACATCACGGCCATCGCGAGCACGCACAATCCGGTGATGACGGTGAAGACCAGGCCCTGCTGCCAGCGCATGTAGGGCTCGGCGAAGACAACGGGCACCAGTGCGACCAGCACCATCACCGGCAGGAGGCCCGGAAAGACGAAGGTGACGATCGAGGTGGCGATCCAGGTTCCGATACAGACCAATGTGATCGAACGCTGATAGTCGCCACGGCGGGCCAGCCGCAGGGCCACGGCGAGCACGACGCAGTGCGCGGCGCAGATCGCGGCGAGCACCAGATACCAGATCGAGCGCAGGATCCAGAAGTACTCCCAGACCGGGAGCGCGACGCCGGCGCCGGCCCACATGGCCATGTGCGCCAGGATGAACAGCTGGAATCGGGCGGCGGTGAACTGGTTGACCAGCTGGTGGCCCAGGACCGAGGACGACCGGACCGCCAATGTCAGCAGCACCTTGGGCACCCGCCAGTGCGGCATCAGCTCACCGGGCAGCGGGGCCTTCAGGTCGCGGTTGCCCATATCCGGCCCAACACGTCCGGTGCGAGCCGTTCCTTGTGCAGGTACGCGGTCGCTCCGCAGCTCGACGCCGCGGCCGGCAGATCTTCGAGGTCGTAGGTCGACATCAGAACGACGACGACGTCGGGGTTCGCGGCGCGGATCTGCCGGGTGGCCTCGATGCCGCCCATGCCCGGCATGTGGATGTCCATGAGCACGATGTCGGCGGCGCCGTCCCGGAGCGCGGCGACGGCCGATTCACCGGTTTCGCATTCGCCGGCCATCACAAAGCCGTCCATCGCAGCCAGGGTCGCGGCGGTCGCCCGCCGGAAGGTGGCCTGATCGTCGATGACCCAGACCCGCACACACTCTCCTGACACCGTGTCATCGTGGCCGACATGTTTGCCCCGCGCGAGGGTGTACACACCACCATCGGGGGTCGATCGGTCATGGCGATCCGTCGTCGCCGAGGAACATCAGCACCGCCTTGACGCGGCGGTCAACGGAGTCGTCAACGGTCAATTCGAGCTTGGCGAAGATCGAGTTGATGTGCTTCTCCACGGCCCGCTGGGACAGCACCAGACGCTGCGCGACCGTCCGGTTGCTGAACCCGGTCGCCAGTTCGCTGAGCACTTCGCGCTCCCGCGCGGTCAACCGGCTCAGCATCTGGACGGACCGCGGTTGGGCCAGCAATGCCTCGACGACCAACGGGTCGAGCACCGTACCGCCGTCTGCCACCTGGCGAACCGCGTCGTGCAGTTCCTCGAACCGGGCCACCCGTTCCTTCAGCAGGTAGCCGCGGCCGGCCGTACCGCGCTCCAGCAGACCTGCGGCGTAGCCGGGATCGGCGTAGTTCGACAGGACGATCACCCCGATGTGCGGATGCGCGGTGCGCATCCAGCGCGCCAACCGGATGCCCTCATCGGTCGACGTGGGCGGCATGCGGATGTCGGTCAGGACGATCGTCGGCGAGTGTTCGGCGACCAGGGCGACCGCGGCATCGTAGTCCTCGGCGACGCCCACGACGGTGACGTCGGGATCCGTCGACAGCGCGCGCACCACACTGTCGCGGACCAGCAGAGAATCCTCCGCCAGGACGACCGAGATCCGATCACTCACGTTGCGCGCCCCTCCCCGGGCCCTGTCTTGCCCCAAACGTACGGAAGGGCGGAAAAGATCGAGTGGATTTCGCCATTTCGTCCGGTTGGCGGCGCATGGCCGTCTCCGGAGGTGATCCGACCCAGGGGTGTGGCCCAGATCACTGTCGAACCCTCGCTCAGGCGTTCTTCAGCCAATACCCGCATACTGACGCGATGTCCAGCAGCCGCCACCGCATGCCTCCGGCACACGCCGGATGGCGGCGGCGTGCGGTACGCGGCTTCACCGCGGTGGCCTCCACCGTGGCCCTGCTGGCGACCGCGCTGGGCTGGTATTCGGTGCACGGACTTCTCGGCGGGATCAACGTTTCGCAGGCCCTCGGCGCCGACGCGCCGCGCTCCGCCGGCGGCGAGATGAACCTGCTGCTGATCGGTCTGGATTCCCGGAAGGATCAACACGGCGACGACCTGCCGCAGGAGATCCTCGACCAGTTGCACGCCGGGGACTCCGAGGCCGGCGGCTACAACACCAACACCCTGATCCTCGTTCACGTCGGCGCCGACGACAAGGTGGTCGCATTCTCGATCCCACGCGACGACTACGTCCCGTTCAACGGCATCCCGGGCTACCAGAACATCAAGATCAAAGAGGCCTACGGCCTGACGAAGGCCCACACGGAACAGCAGCTGGCCGACGAGGGCGTGACCGACCGCGAGGAGCTGGAGACCAAGGGCCGCGAAGCGGGCCGCACGGCCACTCTCAAGGCGGTCCGCAATCTGACCGGAGCGCCGATCGACTACTTCGCCGAGGTCAATCTGGCCGGGTTCTACCACCTCACCGACAATCTCGGTGGCGTGACGGTGTGCCTGAATCAGGCTGTGCACGACGACTATTCGGGTGCCGACTTCCCCGCCGGGATGCAGACCCTGAACGCGTCGCAGGCATTGGCCTTCGTCCGCCAGCGCCATGGCCTGCAGAACGGCGACCTGGACCGCACGCATCGTCAGCAGGCGTTCCTCATCTCGGTGATGCACCAACTGCAGGAAGCCGGAACATTCGGCGACATCGGCAAACTGCGCAGCCTGGTCGACATGGCGCATGAGGACGTGGTGCTGTCCTCGGGCTGGGGCGAGCAGCAGTTCAGTCGGCTCTCCGCGCTGGCCGGCAGCGATGTCGAGTTCCGCACGCTGCCGGTGGTGCGCTACGAGAACGTCAACGGTCAGGACGTGAACATCGTTGACCCGGAACAGATCCGGACCGAGGTGGCCACCGCGTTCGGGATGAGTGCGCCGGCGACCAGCACACTCGCCACACCCGGGTCGGACACCGTCGTCGACGTCGTCAACGCCAGCCGCACCGTCGGCCTGGCGGCCACGGTGTCGGCCGACCTCACCGGCCGCGGCTTCACCACCGGCGAGGTGCGGGACCCGACGTCCACTGAACCGCACTACACCTCGGTCGCCTACGGGGCCGGCGCCGACACCGACGCCCACAGCGTCGCCGCCATGCTCGGCATCGAGGCGGGCGCCTACCGCGACGACAGCTTGGCGCCCAACCACATTCGCGTCATCCTCGGCGAGAGCTTCGACGCGTCGGACATCCAGAGCACGTCGAGCTACTACGGTTCAACCTCGTTGCCGACCACCACCGCGGCGGTCGATCAGCTGGCCTACGAGACCAGCACGATGCCGACGCCGGAGGTCGGGCACGCGGTGACGGCCGGGGCGGGCGGCAGTATTCCCTGCGTCAACTGACTGGCACGATGAACCGATGATCCGGATAGCGACCATCGGGACCAGCACCATCACCCGGACCTTCCTCGACGCGGCCGCCGCGGTGCCCGAGGTCACCGTCACCACGGCCTATTCGCGCGACGGCGACCACGCCCGCCGGTTCGCCGCGGAGACCGGCATCCCCGGTAGCGCATCCGATCTGGACGCGCTGCTGGCATCGGCCGATATCGACGCGGTGTACATCGCCTCGCCCAACGCCATCCACTTCGCGCAGGCGCTGCGCGCGGTCGAAGCCGGCAAGCATGTGCTGGTGGAGAAGCCCGCGGTGCTCACCCCGGCGGATTTCGCGACGCTGGCGGACGCCGCCGCCCGGACGGGTGTGATCGTCCTGGAGGCGATGCGCAATGCGTATGACCCCGCCCTGGCGGCCATCGCGGATCTCAGCGCGCAGCTGGGCCCGGTTCGTCGAGCGTCGTTCGCGTACTGCCAGCGCTCGGCCCGCTACGACAAGGTGCTCGCCGGGGAGCGGGTGAACATCTTCGATCCGGCACTCGGTGGCGGTGCGCTCTACGACCTCGGCGTGTACTGCGTGAGCGCAATGGTGTCGATGTTCGGCGAGCCCGAGCGGGTGTCCGGTTGGGCCGTACCGATCCCCGGTGGCGCCGACGGCTGCGGTGCGGCGCTGGCGTACTACGGCGAGTACATCGTGGACCTGTCGTACTCGAAGATCACCGCCTCCGCGCGCGGCGGCGAAATCCAGTGCGAGCGAGGCACTCTGACATTCGACAGCGTTGCGGAGCCCCGGTCGGCCCGGGTGACGATGCTGGACGGAACGGTGACCGAGCATGCCTTCGACGGTCCGCGCAACAACATGGTCCACGAGATCCGGCGATTCGCCGAACTGATCGACGGCGACGGTGGGGTCGCCCGGGATCACGCCCGCACGCTGGCCACGCTGCGGGTGGTCGAGGCGATCCGGGCCTCGCTGTGACGATCCGCGGTCAGACGACCCCGCGTAGCGCGTCGGCCCCGAACAGTGGCTCGAACATCGCCGAGTAGTCCGGCCCGCGGCGCACCTGCATGCCGCCGTCGACGTTGATGATCTGCCCGGTGACGTAGCTGGCCGCGTCCGACAGCAGGAACAACGAGACGTTGGCGATGTCCTCGACCTCGCCGATGCGCTCGAGCGGCGTGCAATCCCGATAGTCGGCGCTGACCTCCGGCGACATCAGTACGGCCTCGGTCAGCTCGGTCCGGATGAGGCCCGGCCGGATGCCGTTCACGCGGACCCCGGACGTCCCGAGTTCGTCGGCGGCGAGTTTGACCATGTGGTCGACGGCGGACTTCGCGGGGCCGTAGGCGCCGAACCAGCGGTGGGTGTTGCTGGCCGCGATCGACGAGATCCCGATGAAGGATCCGCCGCCGCCGCGCACCATCGCCCGCGCCGAGTGCTTGAGGACGTACATCATGCCGTTGACATTGAGATCGATGACGCCGCGCCACAATTCGGAATCGATCTGGGTGATCGGACCGACGGTGTTGCTGCCGCCGGCGCTGTTGACCACGCCGTCGAGCTTGCCCTTCCAGGCCACCACGGCGTCCACGACGCGCGCGACGTCGTCCTCGTTGGTGATGTCGGCGGCCTCGCAATTCACCTGGCCGCTGCCGCCCGCCCGGATCTCGTCGGCCGCGGCGGCCAGCCGATCCGCGGTCCGGCCCATCAGCATGACGTTGGCGCCAGAGGCCACCAGCGCCGCGGCGACACCCTTGCCGATCCCGCTGCCCCCACCGGTGATCAGATACGTCCGATTGTCGAAGGACAGCTGCACAGCGACCCCTTCAGAGAGAGAACTGGAACACGTTCCAGTATGGAACCACAGCCGGACTGCGGTACGTCAGGGAACGTCCTTGCGCGACGGCTGGGTCTTCGGCGCGGTCCGCCAATCCTGCACATCGGGCGGCTGCGCCACCGGGAAACGGTTCTCATTCTTGGCGGCCCAGTGCGCGTGCCCGAGCTCGTGGATATGGAACGCATGCCGCAGGGCCTCACTGAAGCCCATCGCGTCGGAGGCGGCGTTCACCGAATCCTTGATCAGCAGGGTGGCCATCGTCGGGCGCTCGGCGATCCGCCGGGCGAACTCCAGGGTCTTGTCCTCGAGTTCGGCGACCGGGAACACCTTGGACACCATGCCGAGGCGGTAGGCCTCGTCGGCGTCCAGCGAATCACCGGTCAGCAGCAGTTCCTTGGCCTTGCGGGGGCCGAACTCCCACGGATGCGCGAAGTACTCGACCCCGGGCATCCCGAGCCGGGACGCCACCACGTCGCTGAACTTGGCGTTGTCGGCGGCCACGATGAGGTCGCAGGCCCAGATCAGCATCAGCCCGGCCGAGATCGCGTTGCCCTGCACCTGCGCGATGGTGATCTTGCGCAGATCGCGCCACCGGACGGTGTTCTCGAAGTAGTAGTGCCACTCCTGCAGATAGAGCGATTCGACGCGGCCCTCCCGGGTGGCGCCGTCGATGCGGAAGCTCGGGTGCTGGTTCGGCCCGGGCGTGTAGTCCCGCAACTGGGCGTCCGAGCCGAGATCGTGTCCGGCCGAGAAGTTCTTTCCGCGGCCGGCCAGGATGATGACCCGCACCTGGTCATCGGCCTCGGCGCGCCGGAAGGCGTTGTCGAGCTCTACCAGCAGGCTGCGGTTCTGGGCGTTGGCCTCGGCCGGCCGATTCAGCCAGATGCGGGCGATACGACCCTCGTCGAGGGTCTCGTACTCGATGAACTCGGCAGCGTCGGTATCGACGGACTCGTCAGGCCTGGCCATGCCTGCACATTACAACTGACCCCCGGAATGTCACGCGGTGGGGGCGACCTGGCCGACGTCCCGTAAAATCGAACAATGGCTGCAAAGAATGACCCCGCCGAGATCGACGACGTCGAGCCGTTGGCCGACACCACCGCGAGCCAGGCGCGCCGCGTTGTCGCCGCCTATGCCACCGACGCCGACGAATGTCGGGTGTTCCTCGCCATGCTCGGAATCGGTCCGTCGAAACTCGAGGTCTAGTGGCGGCCGGAGGGCTCTCCGGAGAATCCGACTTCGTCGTCGTCGCCAACCGGCTCCCGGTGGACATGGAGCGCCGACCCGACGGCTCCACCACCTGGAAGCGCAGCCCCGGTGGGCTGGTCACCGCGCTCGAACCGATCCTGCGCCGCCATCGCGGGGCCTGGATCGGCTGGCCCGGCATCGCCGACGAGATCCCTGGCGACGGCGAACCCGAGCCGATCGAACAGGACGGCCTCACGCTCGTTCCGGTCGGGCTGAGCACGCAGGAGGTCGCCGACTACTACGAGGGCTTCTCCAACGCGACGCTGTGGCCGCTCTACCACGATGTCATCGTCCGGCCCGAGTACCACCGGCACTGGTGGGACAGCTACGTCGAGGTCAACCGGCGCTTCGCCGAGACCACCGCACGCACGGCCGCGCCCGGCGCCACCGTGTGGGTGCAGGACTACCAGCTGCAGCTGGTGCCCAAGATGCTGCGGATGCTGCGCCCGGATCTGACCATCGGCTTCTTCCTGCACATCCCGTTCCCGCCGGTCGAGCTGTTCATGCAGATGCCGTGGCGCACCGAGATCATCGAGGGCCTCCTGGGCGCGGACCTCGTCGGCTTCCACCTCGCCGGCGGCGCGCAGAACTTCCTCGTCCTGGCGCGCCGCCTGATCGGCGCCAACACCTCCCGCGCCACCATCGGTGTGCGGTCACGGTTCGGCAGCATCCAGGTCGGCTTCCGAACCGTGAAGGTGGGTGCCTTCCCGATCTCGATCGACTCGGCCGACCTGGACCAGAAGGCCCGCAACCGCGACATCCGGCGCCGGGCCCGCGAGCTCCGCACCGAGCTGGGCAATCCGCGCAAGATCCTGCTGGGCGTCGACCGCCTCGACTACACCAAGGGCATCGACGTCCGTCTGCAGGCCTTCGACGAACTCCTCGAGGACCAGCGGATCGACCGCACCGACACCGTCCTGGTCCAGCTGGCCACCCCGAGCCGCGAGCGGGTGGAGAGCTACCGGTTGCTGCGCGACGACATCGAACGGCAGGTCGGCCGGATCAACGGCGAGTACGGCGACGTCGGCCGGCCGGTGGTGCAGTACCTGCACCGGCCGGTGCCGCGCAACGACCTCATCGCGTTCTACGCGGCGGCCGACGTGATGCTGGTGACACCCCTGCGGGACGGTATGAATCTGGTGGCCAAGGAGTACGTGGCGTGCCGCAGCGACCTCGGCGGAGCGCTGGTGCTCAGCGAATTCACCGGTGCCGCAGCCGAACTCAGGCAGGCCTACCTGGTCAACCCGCACGACCTGGACGGGGTGAAGGACGGCATCGAGGCCGCCCTGAACCAGCAACCCGAGGACGGCCGGCGGCGGATGCGCGCCATGCGCCGGCAGGTGCTGGCCCATGACGTCGACCGCTGGGCGCGCTCGTTCCTCGACGCGCTGGCCGGCCGGGCGTCCAGGCTCGACTGAGTCGCCGCCCGCACCGACCCAGCGCCCGCTGCGACATTGTTCGAGAAGGCGTCGCAGGCAACGCTTACTCGATGCGGCAGCAGCGTCAGATCGGCCGGATGTAGTTGATCAACCAGTGGCCGTCGACCTTCTGATAGTCGACCTGGAGCCGACTGCCGTCGTAGGCCGGCTGCCGGGACTTGTCGGTGATGGTGCGATTCATGTACACCAGCACCGAACCCGAATCCCGTTGGGCATCAAGCAGACCCACGCCGACGACGTTGGCCTGGGCGACCACCTGACGGTCGCGGGCCTGCGGGATGATGTCCTTGTTGACCCGATCCTCGAATTCCCTGCGGTACTCCGGCGTCAGGTAGTTGGCCGCGTCGCCGAGACTGCGTTCGACGGTCTGGTAGTCGTAGCCGAACACCTTCGGGATCTGATCGGCCGCCATCGGGATCAGTGCGTCCCGGGTGGCCTGCTGCGCACGCACCAGCACACGACCCCAGTACAGCGCGCCACCGATGGCGCCCAGGGCCACGATCCCGGCCGTCGCGACCACCACCAACAGCAACGACAGCGTGCTGCGCAACCGGCCCATCAGTTACCACCGTCCGGATACTTGAGGTCGTAGCCGGTCATCCGGCCGTTGTCGTCCTCGTGCACGATCACCCGCAGCCGGTAGGCCTGCGACGGCTTGTTGACCCCGTCGATGTCGGTGACGGTGACCCGCACAGCCACCAGAACGGATGCGTTGTCGCTCGTCTCGTCGATGCGCTCCAGCGCGGCACCGTTGACGACGGCCTCGGAGCTGGCGCGCGTATCGCGGAACATCGCCTTGAGATTGTCGACGTTCTGGTTCTGGCTCAGCATGTCCCGCAGCGGTCCGCTGGTCCCGTCGACGAAGGTGTTGACGCTCTTGTCGATGTCGTCCTGGGTATAGCTGAACATGTTGACGACGGTCTGCTGCGCGGTGTCGACGAACCGCTGCTGCCGGGCCTCGGCCGCCGCAGCAGCGTGCCGCTGATTGTTCAATTCCCATACGCCCCAACCGAGTCCGGCCGCCAACACCAGGGCGCACAGCGAACCCACCAGCACGGCGGCCGCCAGATTGGGGCGGCGGCGCGGCGGCGGCGCGACGGTCATCGACACCTTCGGGGCCCGCGGATTCGCCGTCGGCGCATCCAGCGCGGTGGTCAGCGTTGCGGCCGCGGCGTCGGCCGATGCCGGGCCGGCGGCCCGCGACGCGCGGCGGCGGACCGGCCGTCCGGGCTCGACGAGATGCCCCGAGCCCCCGGAATCCGTTGCGATGTCCGGAGTATCGGCCATCAGGCCTGCCTCGGGTCGCTCATGAGATCCACCCAGCTTTCCGCGGGCGATGTCTTCGCGGCGCCTCCGGTGAAGACGCCGATGTTGCCCGACGGGTCGATGAACTTACCGTCCCGATCGTACGTGCCGAAACCGGGCCCGCTGGCCTGCGGCTGCGGGGCTTCGGCCGGCAGCGGCGGGGCCGCTGGATCCGGCACCGGTCCCGGCGGCGGCCCGGGCGCCTCCAGCGGCGGCCGCGCGTACGGCGGCACGATCTGATCCTGGGGGGCGAAGAACGGCCACGGCGGTGGCGGCGGACCGTCGACCGGCGGCACCGGGAGCGGGAACGGCGCATTCGGCGCCGGCCCGGGCCCGGGCACCGCACCGGGCGGCAACTGGACCGACGGCGGACCCGGATCGTAGTCCGCACCGGGCGGGATGAACGGGAACTTGTTGGGCGGCAGGATATTCCGGCCGTCCTGGACCGGCGTGCCGTAGGGGATCGGGGCACCGCGCCACGGATTGGCGGCCAGCGGCACGAACCCGACCGGGTCACGGCACAGCTGCACGGTCGGCGCCCGCTTACCCGGGTACTCCATGCACGGGTAGTTGCGCGCACCGCGCACCACCGTCGGATCGTTCTGGGCCGCTTTGCAGTACATGTCGGTGGGCAGATCGCGCAGGGTCTCGTCGGCCGGCGAACGGATCTGGGTGGCGGGCAGGAAACCGACGTTGCAGGTGGGCGGGTCGCCGAGGTCGATCTTGAAGTCCAGCTTGCCGCCCTCGTCGGGTGGCAGGCCCTCGCCCACCGTGAGCAGGGCGCTCATCAGCGCCGGGAAGATCACCAACGCCTGCTCGAGCGACTTGTGGTAGATCACGCCGATCCGGCCCAGGTTGGCCAGGTTGGCCGCCAGCATCGGGAACGTGGGGCGGATGCCGCTGAACGCGGTGTCGACCTCTTGGGCGGCGCCCGGTGCGGTCTGCAGCAGCGACCGGAACTGCGGATCCGCGCCGTTGAGGTTGTTGGTCAGCCGGGCCAGCCCGTCGGCCAGGCTGCGGATGTCGTCGCCGCTGCGCAGTTGCGCGTCCAGGAACGGACCCGCCTGGTCGATGAGTTTGGTGGTCTCGTCCACGTGCGCGTTGGCCGTGTCGATGATGACGCGGGACGACTGGATCAGCCGGGCGAGTTCGGGCCCGGATCCGTTGAACGCCTTGAAGGTCTCCGACAGCAGGTCCTTGAGCCGGGCGTTGTCGATGCTGCTGACGAGTTGGTCGGCCTGCGCGAGCAGGTCGGCGACGTCCTGTCCGACGAACGTCCGGTCCTGCCCGATGGTGTCGCCGTCGCGCAGGATTGCCGCCGGGGCCTGCCCCTGCGCCTGCTTCGGGGGCACCAGGTCGATGTACTGCTCGCCGACCGCGGACACGCTCTTGACCGTGGCGGTGACGTTCTCGGGGACCGGCGTGCCGCTGTTGAGCCGCATGTTGGCCACCACGCCGTCGTGGTTGAGTCCCAGCTGCTCGACACGGCCGATCGTGACACCGCGATAGGTGACGTTCGCGTTGGGGTAGATGCCGCCACCGGTGGCGAACTCGGCATTCACCTTGTAGGTGCCCAGTCCCAACTTCGCGGGCAGGTGCAGGAAGAACACCGAGATGGCGCCCACCGCGAGCACCGTGACGAGGGCGAAGATCGCCAGCTGGATTCGGGTCAGACGGGTCAGCATCAGTGCGGCTCCGACGTCTGGGTGGCCGTGCCCGGCGGAATCTTGAACGGATCGGCCGCCTGACCGGACAGATTGGCCATGGCGCCCAGCAGCATGTCGGGCGGGTTGACCACCTCGGAGAGGCGCTTCATGTTCGGGTCGAGCGCCGGGTTGGTGGTGAACACCGTCTCGCCGAGGCGGCGCAGCGTGAGGTCGAAGGTGACGAACACGTTGAGGTAGTCACCCCGCACCGCCTGCCGCAGGTACTTGTAGTGGAACGGGAACGTCGGCAGGAATGACAGGTCCTTGATGAAGTAGTACGAGTAGTCGTTGAGCGCCTTGACCGCCGGAAAGAGGTCCTTGAAATCGGCGGCGAAGTCGTCCTTGGTCTTGGCCAGCACGTCGGCCGCGACGATGCCCACCCGGCGCAGGGCCGCGAAGGCGTCGACGATGTTGGCCCGGTTGGCGTTGAGGACCTGCAGCGCACCCGGCAGCGTGTCCAGTGCGCGGCCCAGGCTGTCCTTGTTGGACGCCAGGATCCCGGCGAACCGGTTGAGCCCGTCGGCGGCGGCGATGATGTCGTTGGTCTGCTGCGCCAGCGAGTCGGTCAGCTGCGCCAGCTTGGGGATCAGGTCGGTGAAGCTGCCGGCGCGGCCGGCCACCGCGGCATACGCCTCGTCGGTGATGTCCTGCAACGCCGCCAGATTGCCCTTGTTCACCACCATGCCCAGCGAGGACAGCACCTCTTCGGTGGTTGGGTAGCGGCCCGTCCGGGAGAGCGGGATGGTGGCACCCTCGGCCAGCCTGCCGGTTCCGGCTTCGGTTGTCGGCGCGGACAATTCGATGTGTTGCGAGCCCAGCAGGGACGTCTGCGCCACCTTGGCCATCGCGTTCGCGGGCAGGTTGACGTCGCGATCCAGCGACACCTTCACCGACGCATAGAACGTGCCGTCGGGCCGCTGCACCGCGTCGATGCCGGACACACTGCCGACCGTCACGTCGTTGACCATCACCGGGGAGTTCTGCGGCAGCGTCGCCACGTCCGGGAGTTCCACGTTGACGGTGTAGGAGCCTCGGCCGTGCCCACTGGTCCCCGGCATGTCGACGGAGTTCAGGCCACCGAACGAGCAGCCGGCCAGCAGGACCGCCCCGCAGCCGACCGCCGTCGCGCGGTACCCGATACGGAAAGCCTTGGCGCGCACTACCTTGCACGTGCCGGTCATCGGCCACCTCCGGTTGCCGGTGCGCCGGGCGCCGGTCCGGGGGGCGGTCCGGACCCCAGCACGGTCGCGGGTCCGGGCGAGATCTGGCCCTGCACCGCCGGCGGCGGGAGCACCAGGTCGCCCAGCGTCGCACCGGGCGGGATCACCGGCGGGGCCACCCCGGGCGCCGCCTGCCACTGCAGGTACGGCACCGGCGTCTGGGCCTTGGCCTGCGTCTCCGGTGTGTCGTAGATGACCTGACCCTTGTACGCGGTGATGCTGTTGATCGGGTGGAACAGCACCGGCGGGAAGTTCATGGTCAGCCGGCGCAGCACCGGGGCCATCCGCTCGCGGCAGATCTCGGCCCGCTTGTAGTTGTCGGGATTGGCGCCGGTCTCGAAGTTGCCGCCGCAGATGAACTGCACCGGGTTGGCGAAGTTCGGCAGCGACAGCACGCCCGCCACCGTGCCGACGGACGGGTTGTAGATGTTGTAGAAGTTGGCCAGGCCGTTCGGCGTGACATGCAGGACCTGCTCGATGTCGTCGTGCTGGTCCGAGAGGATCTTGGTGAACGACGCCAGCTGATCGACCGAATTGATCAAAGCGGTGTTGTTGTCCTTCAACAGGTTCCGGACATCACCCAGCGCCTTGTCGAGGGTGCCCAGGGTGGCATCGAGGCCCGTCGTGCTCTCGGCGAGCACCTGCGACACCGAGGCGACGTGGTTGGAGAACTGCACGATCTGCTCGTTGCTCGCCGACAGGGCGTTGACCAGGATCTGCAGGTTCTTGACCGTGCCGAACAGGTCTCCGCTGGAATCCCCGAGGCGCCCGGCGGTCTGCGACAGCTCGTGCAGCGCGTTGCGGAACGAGTCTCCGTTGCCGTCGAACGTGGTGGCCGCCTGATCGACGAACGTGCTCAACGGGCCCTGCAGCCCACCGTCCTTGGGGCCGAGTTGGGCCGACAGGTCGGTCAGTTCCTTCTTGACCTCGTCCCATTCGACGGGCACACCGGTGCGGTCCAGTCCGATGGTCCCGCCGTCGGCCAGCGTTGGGGCGTGGCTCGCGGCGTCGTAGGCGGGTGTCAGCTGAACGAACCTGGCCGCCACCAGGTTCGGCGAGATGATGATCGCCCGGGCATCCGCGGGCACCTGGACCTCGTCGCGAACCGACATCGTCACCTTGACGTCCTCGGCACGCGGCTCGACCGACTCGATCTTGCCCACCGGCACACCGACGACGCGGACGTCGTCACCGGGATAGAGGCCCACCGCGGAGGAGAACAACGCGACCACGGTGTGGGACTTGCGGTGCGGCCACAACAGCAGCATTCCGACCAGCGCGACGGCCAACAGCACGGCGGTCAGCCCGACGAGCCAGCTGCGGGCACCGGAGTTTCGGGTACGAGATTCGGTCATGGCGTCTTCGGCCTCAGGATCAGGCGTTCGGCGATCAGGCCCTTCAGGTAGTCCGACAGGCTGTCGGGCAGCTTGCCCGGCTGGAAGTAGCTGTCCAGCAACACTTCCGAGATGGTGGCCGGCGGCAGGCCGTAGAGGTTGATCTGGAATCCGGGGGCCGAACCCACGACCTCGCCCAGTGCGGTGGCATACGGGGGCAGCCGCTTGAGGGCCTCGCTGATGTGGTCGCGCCGGGAGTTCAGGTTCTCCATCACCTTGTTCAGCTGAACCAGCGCGGGACCGAACTCCTTCTGATTATCGGCGGTGAAACCGGAAATCTGTTGGGAGACATCGTCGATCCCGGCAATCAGGTTCGACAATGCCTGGCGCCGCTCGTCCAGGGCGGCGAACAGCTGATTGCCGTCGACCACCAGTTGGTTGACCTGTCCGGCCCGGTCCGCCAGCATCTTGGTGACCGACCGGGCGTGGCCCAGCAGGTCGCCCAGCGCTTCGTCCCGCTTGTTCAGGGTGCGCGACAGGCCGGCCACACCGTCGAGCGCACCGCGCAGCTGCGGTGTGGCATCGGCCAGGGTGTCGGTGAGCACGGACAGGGCCTGCTCGAACTTCGGCTTGTCCAGCGCCGCGGTGTTCTCGCCCAGATCCTGCAACGCGGTGCTCAGCGTGTAGGGAGTTGTGGTGCGGCCCAGCGGGATCGTAGTGGCCGACCCGCCGCCGGCCGGGGTGATCTCCAGCAGCTTCTCACCGAGCACGGTCTCGGTCTTGATGGCCGCCAGCGACTGCTCGCCCACCCGTACCTTGCGGTCGACGGTGAATCGCACCTTGGCCGCGGTGCCGGCCAGGCCGACGGACTCGACGTGACCGACCTTGATGCCCGAGACGTTGACATCGCTGCCGGGCGAGATGCCGGCGGCGTCGGTGAAGTACGCCTCGTAGGTCTTGCCCTGCGGCCAGAACGGCAGCCCGGTGTAGCCGAACGAGATCAACACGAGGCTGGCCACCACGAAGATGCCCAGAATTCCGGTTCGGACGGGATTGTGCCCGTCGTCAGCTGTCCTTGGCAGGAGCGCACCTCCCCTTGGACGGGTCCGGCGGTCCACCGAACGGGATCAGCACATCGCTGCCCGCGGGTCCGTTGATCTTCATCCGGATCGAGCAGTAGTAGATGTTGAAGAACGAGCCGTACGCGCCGAGGGCGTTGAGCCGCAGGTAGTTCTCGGCCAGCGGCTCGATCACCGCGTTCACGTCGGCCTGCCGGTCGTTGAGCGCCTGGGACAGCGGGCGCATGTTCTCGATCACGGCCTGCACCGGGCGGCGGCCCTTGGTCAGCATGTCGGTGAGATCCGCCGACGCCGACGCCAGCGGCGGGATCGCGCCGGCGATCGGGTCGGACCCCTGCGCCAGACCGGTGATCAGTTGCTGCAGCTTGTCCACCGAGGTGTCGAACTGGGCACCCTTGTCGTCCACGGTCTTCAGCACGGTGTTGAGGTTGTTGATCACGTCGCCGATCAGCTGATCACGCGCCGCCAGGTCGGTGGTGAACGAGCTGGTGCTGGACAGCATCTGCGACAGCGCCCCGCCCTGCCCCTGGAGCAGTTCGATCACCGCGTTGCTGACCTCGTTGACCTTGTTCCCGTCGAGGCCCTCGAGCACCGGCCGCAGACCGCCCAGCAGCGCGTCGAGATCCAGCGCCGGCTGGGTGTTGGTCTCGGCGATGGTCGCACCCGGCGCCAGCTTGCGCAGATCGCCCGGGCCCGAGGTGATTTCGAGGAAGCGGTCACCCACCAGGTTCTCGTAGCGGATCAGCGCACGGGTGGACGTGTAGAGCTGGTAGCGCTTGTTCACGTCGAACGTGACGTCGACGGTGTTGTCCGGGGCCAGCGCGATGTCGGTCACGGTGCCGACCGGCACGCCCGCGATCCGGACGTCCTGACCGGTCTTGAGTCGTGACGCGGTGCTGAACTTGGCGTGGTAGGTGTAGGTCGACGAGAAGCGGAACTCGCCGAACACCACGATCAGCCCGGCGGCCACCAGCAGCATGGCCAGCGTGAAGATGCCGACCTTGATCGCCGTGGAATTCGATTGCATCAGTACCGGTCCCGTTCCGCGAAGGCCCCGTTGAACAGGAACTGCAGGGTGGACGGCGCGTCGAACTGCAATTCGGTGTTCGGCTCGTAGGGCACGTAGGCGTTGTCGGTCACCAGGAACGGGGTGTGGTACGAGGAGCCGCCGAGTTGCTTGCCCGGAACATTGGGCAGGCCACGGCAATTCGGTCCGCCGGAGGCGTTGACGATCGGCAGGCTTTCCGGATACGTGTAGGCCGGCGCCCCGGGAATGAAGCTGGAGGACACGAACAGCCCGGGCCGCACACCGCCGATGACCGGTGCGAACTTGTCGACGGCGGTGGCCGTGCCCTGCAGGATGCAGCCGAACTCCGGGGAGTAGTCAGCCACCACCTTCAGCGGAGCGCGGACCCGGTTGATCGCCGCGACGTAGTCGTCGGCCGCCGGCGCGAACGCCTCGTAGGCGTTGTTGGCCAGCCCGGTGGTGGCCAGCAGCGTCGCGTTGAGGTTGTCCTGCTGGTCGACGATGGTGTCGGAGATCTTCGGCGCGTTGTTGAGCACGGTCACCAGATCCGGCCCGATGTCGCCGTAGATGTCGGCCACGGCCGCGGTCTGCGCCAGGTCGCTACGCAGGGTGGGCAGCTTCGGATTGACCTGGGCCAGCAGGGTATTCAGGCCCGCGAGGGTGGCCCCGATGTTGTCGCCGTTGTTGCGCAGGCCTTCGCCCAGGGCGGTCAGTGTCGCATTCAGCTCGACGGGGTCGATCTTGTGCAGTACGTCGGTCAGCGTCTGGAACAACGTGTTCACCTCGAGCTGCACCGACGACGCCGCCACCGTGGCGCCGTCGCGCAACGGTGAGCCCGACGGCGTGGCGGGCGGCTGGAACTCCACCGACTTCGCGCCGAACACCGTGTTGCCGGCGATACGCACCTCGGCGTTCGACGGGATGTACGGCATGTGCCGGCGGTCGATGGACAGCGTGAGCCGGGCCTGATCACCGGCATACGAGATGTCGGTGACCTTTCCGACCTGGATGCCGCGGTACTTGACCTTCGCGTCCCGTTCGGTGACCAGACCGGCCCGCGGCGCCATGACCGTCACCTTGTCGGTCGCGGTGAACGCGGACGTGTACGCCAGCACGGTGAAAACGACGGCCGCCAGGATCAGGCCGGCGAGGATCGCCGCCGCCACCCGCACGCGGGTCCCCCCGCCCGTCACGTCCGACATCGTGCCCCGCTAACCCGACAGGTTGAAGTTGCCGGAGCCGCCGTAGACGGCCAGGGAGATGAGCAGGGTGATCACGACGACGACGACGAGCGAGGTGCGAACCGCCTTGCCCACCGCGATACCGACACCCACGGGGCCGCCGGACGCGTTGTAGCCGTAATAGGTGTGCACCAGCATCACGGCGATGGACATGACGATGGCCTGCAGGAACGACCACAGCAGATCGGTCGGGATCAGGAAGGTGTTGAAGTAGTGGTCGTACAGGCCCGAGGACTGGTCGTTGATGAACACCGTGGTGAACCGCGCCGCGAAGAAGGCCGCGAGCACCGACAGCGAGTACAGCGGGATGATCGCGATGAGGCCCGCGACGATCCGGGTGGACACCAGATACGACACCGAGTGCACGGCCATCGACTCGACGGCGTCGATCTCCTCGGCCACCCGCATGGCCCCGAGCTGGGCGGTGGTGCCGGCACCGATGGTCGCCGCCAGCGCGATCCCGGCCACCACCGGCGCGACGATGCGGACGTTGAGGAAGGCCGACAGGAACCCGGTGAGCGCTTCAATGCCGATGTTGCCGAGCGACGAGTACCCCTGGACGGCGATGACGCCGCCGGAGGCCAGGGTCAGGAAGGTCGCGACCCCGACCGTTCCGCCGATGATCGCGAGCGCGCCGACGCCCATGGTCATCTCGGCGATCAACCGGACCGTCTCCTTGCGGTAGCGGGTCAGCGCATTGGGGATGTAGCGCATCGACTCGCCGTAGAACAGCGCCTGCTCGCCGAAGCCGTCGACCGCCTGGGGGACGCCGCGGAACAGCCGCCGGAACCGGTAGGTGGCGTCGTAGCTCATCGGGCCACATCCATCGGCCCACTCGCTCCCCGCGCTACGCGCCGCTCGCTCATCGGGCCAGCACCCGCACGCCGATGGCCGTCATGATCACGTTGATGACGAACAGGCAGATGAATGCGTAGACGACGGTCTCGTTCACGGCGATGCCGACGCCCTTGGGACCGCCCTGCACGGTCAGCCCCCGATAGCAGCCGACCAGCCCGGCGACCACGCCGAACAGCAGTGCCTTGATCTCGGCGAGGACGAGTTCGGGCAGCCCGGTCAGCACGGTGAGGCCGTTGATGAACGCACCCGGGTTCACGCCCTGCAGGAACACCGAGAACACATAGCCGCCGGCGATGCCGATGGCGCAGACCAATCCGTTGAGCAGCAGCGCGACGAACGTCGACGCCAGCACGCGCGGCACCACCAGTCGGTGGACGGGATCGATGCCCAGCACCCGCATCGCGTCGATCTCCTCGCGGATGGTGCGGGCGCCGAGGTCCGCGCAGATGGCCGTCGCGCCGGCACCGGCGACCACCAGCACGGTGACGACCGGGCCCAGCTGAGTGATGGTGCCGAATGCGGTGCCCGCGCCGGACAGGTCGGCGGCGCCGATCTCGCGCAGCAGGATGTTCAGGGTGAAGGCGACCAGAACGGTGAACGGGATGGAGACCAGCAGCGTGGGGATCATCGACACCCGCGCGATCATCCAGGTCTGATCGAGGAATTCACGGAACTGGAACGGCCGCCGGAACATCTCCCTGAAGGTGTCGATCGACATCTCCATGAAGCCGCCCACAGCCCGGGCTGGAACCGCGAGCTGTGCGAGCAACCTTCGGTTCCCTTCTCCCGGGGAACGGTCCGGGAACCGGATCCGCTGCCCTGTGGCGAATTCTGCATAGATTCCGTTCCGCGGTCCGGAGCAACGTCCGGACAAACCGATGGACCTATGCGCGACGGCAATCCAAACTAGAACAAGTTCGCAGTGTCAAAGAACGGACAAAATCATCAATTGTCCTTATTTTTGCAGGTCAGAGCCACTGTGATGCAGATCATTCTAGAACACGTTCTAGCCGCCACGCGGCGCTGTCGGCGACCGGCGGTGCCGCCCGTTATGTGCACTCGCGGTCAGGCGTCGAGCAACCCGATCGACGAGAACATGCGGTGGGGATCGCGGTCGGCAAAGTAGCCGCCGATCGCATCGCCGAGACCGTCCGGCGTCCACGCCTCGCCCGCGGCGTCGAATCGCTGCTCGAGGACCGGCGCGGCGACCAGTCCGATCGACGGTCCGTAGACGACGAACACCTGACCGTTCACCTCGGATGCGGCCGGGGAGGCCAGGAAGCGGACCAGGGTCACCACGTGCTCCGGTGACAACGGATCGACCTGGCCCGTGCTCAGCTCGGGCGCGTCGCCGAACGTCTCGGCCGTCATCGGGGTGCGGGCCCGCGGACAGATCACGTTGGCGCGCACGCCGTACCGGCCCAGCCCGCGGGCGGCCGACACCGTCAGCGCCGTGATGCCCGCCTTGGCCGCACCGTAATTGGCCTGTCCCGGCGGGCCGCCCAGACCGGCCTCCGACGAGGTGTTCACGAGCCGGCCGTACACGGTGCCCTGCCCGTCGTCCCCGCCGGCCTTGGCCTTGTCCCGCCAGTAGGTGGCCGCATTGCGGGTCAGCAGGAAGTGCCCGCGCAGATGGACCGCGATGACCGCGTCGAAGTCCTCGTCGGTCATGTTGAACAGCATCCGGTCCCGGGTGATGCCCGCGTTGTTCACCACGATGTGCAGACCGCCGAGGCCGTCAGCGGTGGCGACCAGCTCGTCGGCGGTGGACCGGGCACAGACGTCACCGGACACGGCGACGGCCTTGGCCCCCAGCGCCGAGATCTCGGCCAGGACGTCGGACTTGTCCAGCGCCGCGGCCATGTCATTGACGACGACCGTGGCGCCGGCGGCCGCGAGCCCGACCGCTTCGGCGCGGCCCAGCCCGGCGGCAGCACCGGTGACGACAGCGACCTTCCCGGACAGATCGATATCACTCAACTTACGAATACCTCTAGTCTTTTTCGGTCAGTGCGGCGCGCGGGCACTCGGCCACCGCCTGCTTGGCCAGTTCTTCCTGATCGGCGGGAATCACGTCGACCTTCATGACGGCGTAATCGTCGTCGTCGAGCTCGAACAGGTCCGGAGCAATTCCCACACAGATCGCGTTGCCTTCGCACCGATCGCGATCGACCTCCACCCGCATGATGATCTCCTCACTGGCTCCCGCCGGCCCGGTGGAGTCCACAACCCGTGGGTTCCACCGGATCAGTCTTGCACCGTTCTGGACCCCAAGACTAGAACGTGTTACAACCAGGAATGCAATCGGGCGGAATTCCCGAGGCCGCCCCAGGAGTGAGGAAGCGCGATGCGGATCGGCTACACCCCCGAGCAGGAGGAGTTGCGCCGCGAACTGCGCGCGTACTTCACCAAGCTCATGACACCGGAGCGCGCCGAGGCGCTGGCGTCCAATGATGGCGAGATGGGCCGCGGGAACGTCTACCGCGAAACCGTCGCGCAGATGGGCAAGGACGGCTGGTTGACCCTGTCGTGGCCCAAGGAGTTCGGCGGCCAGGAGCGGCCCCCGATGGACGGCCTTATCTTCAACGACGAGGCCGCCATCGCCAATGTGCCGGTGCCGTTCCTGACCATCAACAGCGTCGCGCCGACCATCATGCATTTCGGGTCCGAGGAACAGAAGAAGTTCTTCCTGCCCAAGATCGCCGCGGGTGATCTGCACTTCTCGATCGGCTACTCCGAACCGGGCGCCGGCACGGACCTGGCGTCGCTGCGCACCACCGCGGTGCGCGACGGCGACGACTACGTCGTCAACGGCCAG
>Ga0116193_1000616_pt1 | contig 32889 bp, 34 predicted proteins | sample AD_UKC115_MetaG_FD_89892 | JGI IMG/M metagenome (GOLD analysis project Ga0116193, IMG submission 89892) | Active sludge microbial communities of municipal wastewater-treating anaerobic digesters from Hong Kong - AD_UKC115_MetaG | ecosystem: Engineered > Bioreactor > Anaerobic > Digestate... | reverse complement strand
CTCGACCGGCTGCGGGCTCGGCTGCGGCCGCAGGGGCTGGCCACGACCTTCGGAGGCCGACTCGCGCTGCTCGACGTCACCATCCATCATCAAGACATCCGCCGCCCGCTCGGCCTGCTGCGCCAGATCCCGGCCGAACGGTTGCGCTGTGTACTGGGTGACAGTCTGCACACCCCTGAACTGCCGGGGTGGCATCTCGTCCGCGGCATACGCCTCACAACGACCGACCTGGACTGGAGTCACGGCAGGGGCCCAGAGCTCATCGGACCGGCTGAAGCCGTGCTGATGGCGGTCTCCGGTCGGCACAGTGCCATCGGGGAGCTGGCCGGCCCCGGGCAGCAGGTGCTGGCCCGGCGGCTCGCCCGCCGACAGCGCCGGACGCGCGATCGCGCACGCTCTCGTCCGCGGTAGTCAGGGGGAACGACCTCGTGGAGATCCCTTGGGGCACAGAGTCACTCAGGCCGGATGATGGCGCGCCAGCAGGCATCGGCGATGTCATCGAGCTGAGCATCGTCCAGCTCGGTGGTCGCGGCGGCCAGGCGGACGGCCGGGCTCAGGGCAAGTTCGTAGAGCACGTCGATGGGAAACGGCCGCAGGCGATCGGCGACGTCGGGCACGGCGACCTGAGCCAGGAGCGGATCGCTGTCGTTGGCCAGGGCGGATGCGTGCGCGAGGTCGCGATACGGCGAATGTTCCACCTGGAGCAGGAACTGGGCATGCTCCGGGTTGGCCTTCAGGTACCGGTAGCAGGCCAGCCACAGGTCGTGAAACCGCTTGTCGGCGGGCAGGTTCGAATGCAGGTCGGCGGTGGCGGCCAGTCCGAGCGCGGCCTTTGTCTCCCGGTACGCGGCCAGTACCAGTTCGTCCTTGGACGCGTAGTGGGTGTAGGCGGTGCCGGTGGCCACACCGGCTTCACGGGCGATCGCGCTCATGGAAGTTCCGTGAAAGCCGTGCTGTGCCACCAGTTTTCGCAGGGCTGCGCGGACGGCAGCAGCGCGGTCGGTCCCTCCCGCTGTCACGTGCCGGCAGAGGGGTGCACGTCGAGCGCGACACCGGTCTCACGCTCGGACACCTCCCAGAGCTTCGCGATCGCCCGGGACATCCCGAACCGGCGCAGGATCGGTTTGCGCACCGGCGGTCCGTTGTTGACGAACAGCGGGCCGTAGAACTCGCCACCTCTGGCCGTCGGATCGGTGGCGGCGCGCAGCTGCGACAGTGCGCCATCGTCGGGGGACATGCCGACGTAGCGCGCCGCGGCGTGGAAGAACCGTTGGGAGGCGCCCCCGCCGGAGCCCTCCACGCTGACCGCCTGCAGATCGGTGTTGGACAGACCCGGGTGCGCGATCAGACTCGCAGTCTGCGCGCCTGCCCGCTGCAGTTCACGCTGCAGCCCGAGCCCGAAGTGGAAGTTGGCGAGCTTCGCCTGGCCGTAGGCACGCCACTCTCCGTAGCGGCCGGTCAGGTGAGGGTTGGAGACGTCGACGGAGCGGCCGATGTGGTGGGCGGTACTGGTCACGGTCACGACGCGGGATCCGGGCGTGCGCAGTAGTGCGGGCAGGAGCAGTGCGGTTAGTGTCCAGTGGCCCAGGTGGTCGACGCCGAATTGCATCTCGAAACCGTCGACCGTGCGGCTCTCGCCGATGCCCATCACGCCCGCGTTGTTGACCAGAAGATCCAGATTGTTGTGGGCGGCCAGGATCTGGCCGGCGGCCTGTTTCACCGACGCTTGCGACGACAGATCGAGCGCGACCAGCTCGAGCGAGGCGTCTGGGACGGCGGCCCGGATCTCGTCAACCGCGGTGGCCGCCTTCTGTTGGTTGCGTACGGCCATGACGACGTGCGCGCCTTGGGCCGCCAGGTCTCTGGCGGTCACCAGCCCGAGCCCGCCGTTGGCGCCGGTGACGACCGCCGTGCGGCCCGTCTGGTCAGGGATATCGGCTGCGGTCCAGCTCATCTCATAGCCTCCGAACGAATGTTCATTCATTGGTACCTGATCGGACCGTACCAGGCAAGCGTGACCTCGGATCGAAGAACAGCCCAATCGCGGCCCGCAGCGGACACCGAGCCATACACTTTCGGCGTGAACATCGGCGAGTTCATTGTCGGCGTAGCGAAAGCCCCGGTCAGGGCGGGAGTCGCGGCCGCGGACGCCGGACTCGCCGTGGCGGCGACCGCGCTCGGGGCGGTGAAACACTCCCTGGGCGAGGAAGACACGAAGCCGGTAGATCCGATCACCGACCTCTTACCGCTTCGTGGCGCAATCATCGGGGCCAATCGAGTGGCCGAATTGACCGAGAACGACAGGGCGATGGGGCGTGCCCTGGCCCGCGGCGGGCCGGCGGACAAGCTGATGCGTCCGGGTGGGGTTGTCGACCTGTTGACCGGGCCCGGGGGATTACTGGATCGGGTTTCCGGTGGGAGCAGCTCGACGTTGGAGCGGATCCTGGCGCCCGGTGGGCTGGCAGATCGGCTGCTCGCTGACGATGGCATCCTCGAGCGGATGCTCGTCGAGGACGGCGTGATCGACAAGCTGCTGGCCAAGAACGGACCGCTCGAACAACTCACCGAAGCCGCCGAAATCCTGAGTCGCCTCGCACCCGCGGTGGAGACGTTGACGCCCACCACCGACACTCTGCAGTCCGCGGTCGACACGCTCAACAGGGCGGTCGCCTCGATGAGTGGCTTCACCGATCGCATTCCGCGCCGACGGTCGACGCGACCGGCTCTGACCGCGAAGAACAGCAGGAGCCGCGATGGCGGCGATGAGTGAGCCGGGCGGCTCGCCGCAATAGCGAGGTCGATGACGAGCGCGGTGAGTGTCCGGATCCGCCGTCATCGCGGTTGGACAGGGTGCTGACGCTTCCGTACTGTCCTCGACAGCCACGGCATATGGGTTGTTGATTCGACCCGGCAGACGTTGACAGCGCCAAAGGATTCACGGTCATGAACGCTCACCCCCCGGTCGAGGCGGAAGTTGCTGCTCCCAGGCGGGTGGCCGGAGCGATTGCCGGCCTGGTGGCCCTGGGTGTGGTTTCGGGCGGTGTGGCGTACGCGGAGCCGGTCCAGGACAGCGCGGCGAGCATCAACGAGATGTTTCGCGAGGCCGAACATCTGTCGGAAACCATCTTGAATGCGCAGCCGGATCTGGACAAGAAGATGCAGCTGCTCAGCGAGGCGGACAAGAAACACGCCGACGACCTGGCCGGCCTGGAGCTGGCCAAGGCCCAACTGGCCACCTATCAGGGTGCCGTCGACTCGCACGCCGCCGCGGTCTACATGGGCGGACGGACCGGCGGCCCCGCCGCGCTCCTGAGCGCCTCGTCACCGTCGATGCTGATCCACAGCGCAGCGATGCAGCGGGTGATGGGCGACCAGATGGCCGCGCAGTTGCAGGGACTCCGCAGGGCCAACGACAAGGCGCAGGCCGTCGAGGCGGCCTCGGCACAATCGGAGGCCGCTGCGCAGAAGGCTGTCGACGAAGCGGCCGCATTCCGTGCGGACCTGCAGAACAAGCGGGCGGAGCTGCGGAACCAATTGGCCACGGTCAACGCCAGCTATGCCAAGCTCCCGGCCGCCCAGCAGGCCGGGCTCACCCTGCCGTCCGCGGCCGTCACGCAAACGGCGCTGGGGCCGATCGCGCCCATTCCGACGGTCGGGATGGCCGGGATCGTTCCCAACGCGCGGATTCTCGCGGACTACATCATGGCCACCTACCCCGGTGTGCAGTCGATCGGGGGCGTGCGCGCGGACGCGCTCCCCGATCACCCGAGCGGCCATGCCCTGGACATCATGATCGGCTCGGACATGGGTCTGGGTGACGCCATCCATGCTGATCTCGAGAGTCAATCGGCGCGCTTCAATATCAAGTACACGATGTGGCGGGTGCCTTCGCACTTCAACCACGTGCACGTCACGGTCTTCTGACCCCGCACGCGGATCAGGTCAGATCTGCCCGCCCGGGAACATTGTCTTGACGACCTGGGTCATCGTGTTGCGGGAGGCGGCGTCGTCATCGGGTTCCAGGGAGCTGATCGCCATGACGTACCGGCGGTCGGGTCCGATCACGCCGGTGGACAGGTGCAACTGGTTGGCTCCGTTCCAGCAGCAGAACCAACCCTGCTTGACGGCGACGGCCTCGGCGTAGAGCCCGTCCGGGATCCCGAACCGCTGCGGATACCCGTCGGTTCCCGTCGGTGTCGACTGCGCGAGATTCCCCAGGATCACCTCGGCCTGTTCGGGGGGCAGCCCGCCGCTGCCGTCCAGCAGCATGGAGTAGTAGCGGACGAGGTCACTCGCGGTGCTCAGCGTGACGTCCCAGTGTCCGTTGTAGGGCGCCGTCGTGCCCCGCAATCCGTACCGCGCGACCACCCGCCCGATGATGGCGTTCCCGCCGCTGCGGTCCCAGAAGGTCTGGGCCGCACCGTCGTCGGAGGAGCGCAGCATGAGGTCCAGCGACGCGCGGTCGGCAGGAGTCAGTTGCGTCTGGCCCTTCGCCTCCTGCAGTAGCAGGTCGTCGGCGATGAACAGCTTCACCACCGAGGCGATCGGGACGGGTTGACTGGCGCCGTTGGAAACGATCTGGCCCGTGGTGCGGTCCAGCACGACGATCTCGGTGGTGGCTCCGGACCGGGCGGCGTCGGCGCTGGCTTGGCGGGTGCGGGCTTCCAGTCCGTCGAATCCCGCCGACGGCGCTCCGGGCAGGGCGGGAATCGGAGCCTGCGGCACGATGATTGTTGTCCCGGACGAATTTTCAGGGCTCGGCGGCTCACCCCAGACCTGTGCCGCAGAACCATTGACGAGCGACACCACACTCATGATGGCGGCGCCCGCCGCCACCCGTGTCGCCAGCTGCCACATAAACACTCCGATCGATCTCGAGCCGGGAAAGCCGTGCTGGCCGCCCCGATGGTCTCGAAGGCCATTTGACTTCAACGCCCGCGCGGTCTGAGCAGTGAATCTAGGCGGGACGGCGGCGGGCTGCAATTCTCGCGCGCGGTGACGGCGCCCCGTTAGTAGTCCGTTCGGTACACCTCGAGCATCCCCGGTAGGAGATATCCGCCGTGAAGCCACGCGACCGGCTCATCGCCGGCGCCGTCGTGATGTGTCAGGCCACCCGTTCCGACGAGCCGTTGGAGCAGCCTCGCACCCAGGCAGCATGGCTCATGGATGCAGGTTCCACTGCCCGACGTCCTGGGCCAGCGCATCGCTGACGTCGACTTCGAGGCCACCGACCAGCGGGCCGGGAGTTGACGCCGTGGCGACGATGCGTTGGTAGAGCACCGCGGCCGGGTGGATCTGCCCCCGTGACCACGACCGGGTCTGCCAAGCCCACCGGCGGCCGGGCGTGCGGGACGCCCCGATGACCCCGTCGTCGATGGCCCACTGACACGGATTGATACCCGCGTAGATGCCGGTGCGCTGCACTCCGAGTACCGAGTTGATGCCCCGAAACCATTGCAGCGCAACACCGTTCCAGGTGTTGCGGTCGATGTCGTCGTCGACCGAGAAGAAGACGGGTGCGCTCTGGCCGCCGCCTGCTGCGGTGTGCAGCGCCCAGGCGGTCCGCGCGTCGGCGACGCCGCCGGCGTAACCGCGCGTGAAGTCGGACGGCGCGGTCCCACCCGGTTTGCCGTACTGGTAGTTGCTGACGATCGCCAGTCCGGCGGCGGTCAGGGACTGGGCGTAGGGCTTGGTGATCGGTTTGGCGCCGAACGACGATCCGGGCCGCGACGTCGAGACGTAGTTGATCACCCCGGCATGCCCGGCGGCCCGGATGTCCTGGGCGGGGATCTGGCGCATCGCGAAATCGATCAGCGTGGGAGCCGCGGCGGCCGCCTCGGGCGCCAGGCTGCCGGCCGCTGCCAGACCCAGTCCGGCCAGCGCAGAGGCGGTCGCGCCGTACCGCAGCGCGTCGCGGCGGGACAGTGGGCGCGATGGGCCAAGGCCGTTGTTCCCCGACAAGCTCGGCATCCGCCGATGTTACCAATGTGGCTGCTGTTAACCGTGTAGCCTCGCCGTCCCACGGCAATTCGTGTATGACCGAAGATGCAGGTGCACACGATGGGAGCGGTGACGTGAAGCTATTCGGAGCGGTGTTCGGATGCGTGGTTGTCGCGGGCGTCGCCGCGTGCTCCGGTGGCCCGGCGGCGCCGGCGCCCGACACGACGGTCAGTCCGTTGGTCACCACCACGACCGTCACGACGGCCGCCGCGTCGGCCACGGCCAGTGCCACCCCCACTGCGACAGAGGCTCCGGCCCCCGCGACTTCGGTGACCCCACCCGGGACGTCGCCGCAGGCCAGTCCGACCGGCAACAACCTCGGCGCCGAATACTGCGCGAAGAATCAGGACCCGGCCTGTCCGGCAGGGAGTTTCGTCGGCCCCGATGCGATCCTCAACCCCAACGGCGACGGCACCTGGGTGCCGTGTGAAGGCACCATTTGCACCAACCCCAATCACGGCGCGGGAACCCCGGAGCCCTCGGCCGCTCCGGCGGAGGTTCCGGTCGAAGGGGCGCCGTGCGAGGGGAGCGGGCACTGGGTGCATCTCACCGGCGGGGACGCCGCCCACTACGGCACCGAGTGGTTGTGCGCGCGCCCGAGTGGATAGCTCAGACCGTCATCTCGAGGATCTTGTCGCCCTGCGCGTTGCCCTCGAAGTAACCCAGGCCGTAGTCACCCTTGATGGTGGTGCGGTGCATGATCCGCGGTTCGTCGGGATCGTGACCGCTGACCGAGTGCAGCATCCGCAGGTTGTCCCAGATGACCATGTCGGTCGGCCGCCACGTGTGGAAGTAGGGCGTCACACCGGCCAGGATCTCCTTGCACACCGCTTCGAGTAACGCGTCGCCCTCGGCGGTTTCGTCGTTCTCGATGCCCTCGGCCATCCACGGCGAGACGTGCAGCACCTTTTCGCCGCTGTCGCGGGTCCATACCGCGGGATGGACGGCCCGCGGCAGTTGCTTGCCGTAGTCGATCGTCTTCTGGAGGGCGATGTGAGGCTGGACCTCGCGGAATCCCTCGCTCAGACCGAAGCGCATTTCGCTGAAGCGCAGGTTCAGGCTGTACAGGATGTTGCGGTTCTCGATCTGCTCCCGCAGTTCGGGCGAGAGAACGCGGTACAGCTCGATCCCGTCGGCGAAGCCGGTCTCGCCGCCCTCGCTGACGCCGGTCACGCAGCGCAGGACGCCGGCCAGGTTCAGCTCGTTGTTGTAGCAGTGATCGAAGTGCCAGGGCAGCCACGAGGTGACCTCCCTGCCGTCGATCTCCACGATGTTGCCCTCCCGCGGGGCCTGGCCGATCTCCACGACGCCCGGGTGCAGGGCGCCCTCGGCGCGCGGCACGGTGGGCACCGGATGGTCCTTGAGCGGTCCGAACACGGTGCTGATCTCGACCTGCAGCTGGGGGTCGGGGTCGACATCCTCGAACACGATCATTCCGCGCTCGCGGAACACCTCCCGGAGTTGGTCACGAACCTGTGGGTCGTCCAGCGCAGCCAACGTGACGCCGGTGACCCGTGCCCCGAACGAGAGGTCGTCGCTAAGGGGACGTACGTGGATGGATGACATGGCAAGCTCCTCTTGACGACATATCAATATTTGATACGGTAAATCACTATCTAACATTAACGAAGGATGCGGATGGCGGTCAAGGGCAGTTCCACCGGCGCCCGGGTGCTCGAGGTCTTCGAGGCGGTTGCCGAGCACCAGCCGGTCGGCGTCGCGGCGTTGTCGCGGATGCTCGGCATCGACAAGAGCGCGGTGCAGCGGGCGCTGGTCACCCTCGCGGAGCAGGGCTGGATCCAGGCCCGCGATGACCCGACCACTCGCTGGGAGACCGCCCCGCGAATCCTGAACATCGCCCACGGCTCACGGGCCAAGGCCGATCTGCGCCAGCGGATCCAGTCGGTGCTCGAACAGTTGGCCGTACGAACCGGCGAAACCGCGATCTTCAACGAGCCGAGCGGTTCGCACCTGGTGGTGTCACAGGTGGCCGAGAGTCAGCAGGCGTTGCGGATGGCGCCCCGGATCGGCGCGCTGGTACCCGCCCGCGATAGCGCGACGGGGCGAGTCCTGCTGCCCTTCCTCAGTCCTGACCGACAGGTCGAACTGCTCGGCGAACCGCCCGATGCAAAGTTCCGGGCCCTGCTCGACGCCTGCCGGTCTGCCGGCTACGCCGCCAGCAGTGAGGTCAACGCGCCCGCAATGACCATCGCCGCACCGGTTTTCGAGGTCGGCGGGCGGCCGATCGGTGTGGTGGCGATCAGTGGCCCGGCGGAACGCATGCCGTCCGACAGTCATCCCCGGCTGGCCGAGTTGGTGCGCGAGGCGGCGGCCCGGCTGTCGGACGGCTCGCCGCAGGCAGGAGCCTGACGGCAATTCAGAGGGTGGTGACGTAGCCACCGTCGATACGAATGTCCGAGCCGGTGATGTTCGCTGCGTGGCCGCCGGCGAGGAACAGCACGAGGTCGGCGACCTCCACCGGTGTGGTGAAGCGGCCGGTTGCCGAACCCGCGACCACCGCGCCGACCACATCGTCCGGAGTGGATCCGCTGGCCGCGGCGAATTGTGCGGCAATGCCCTGATCGGAGAGCCACAAATCTGTTGCCACGGGACCGGGGCTCACGGTGTTGACACGAATACCTTTGGGCCCGAACTCTTTCGAGACGCTCTTGGCGAAGTTGGCCAGCGCCGCCTTGGTGGCGCTGTAGTCGACGATGTTCCATTCGGGCAGCGTTGCGTTGACGGAGCCGATCATCACGATCGAGCCGCCGCCGCGCGCCAGCATGTGCGGGATGGCGTCGCGGGTGGTGCGTACGGCCGACAGGAAGTTCACGGCCAGGGCATCGACCCAGTCGTCGTCGGTGACGGACAGGACGCCGCCGAATCGTGGCGTGACCGCACCGGCGTTGTTGACCAGGATGTCGACGCCACCGCGGTCGGCCGCTGCGGCAACCAACGCACGTGGTCCGTCCGCGGTGGACAGGTCTGCGGCGACGAAGGTGGCCGATCCGGCCGCTTCGAGAGCCTGCAGCTCCGCGCTGTTGTGCCGGGCGCCTGCGACCACGAATGCACCCACCGCGGCGAGCGCCCGAGAGGTGGCGAGTCCGATTCCCTTGCTTGCTCCGGTGACGACGGCGATCTTGTTGGCGAGGTCGGTTTCCATGCCCCAAAGATCCCACTCGATGCGCCGGCGCGCATCAGTCAGCGGAAGCGCATCTCCACCGTCGCCAGGCCGAAGATCTTCTTGCCGTTGGACTTCGCGCCCACCAGAACCACACCGGAGCGGGCTTCGGGGTCCAGCGACTTGATCTTCCCGCTGAACTCGATGTCGCAGCCCTCGGCGGCCGACACCACGGCGGGCTGGGACAGCCGCACCGTGTAACGGGTGACCGCCCCGGGATCACCCGACCACGCGGAGACGTACCCGGCGCCCAATCCCATGGTCAGCATGCCGTGGGCGATCACATCGGGCAGTCCCGCCAGTTTGGCCAGGGTCTCGTCCCAGTGGATCGGGTTGGCGTCGCCGGCCACGCCGGCGTAGTTCACCAGATCGCCCCGGGACAGCCCGGTGTGGTGGGCGGCCAGCTGCTCGCCGGCGCTCAGGTCGTCGAAGGACAGTGATCCCGGTGTGCGGGTGAGGCCGCCGCCGGAGATCCGGGTCTCGCCCGTGGGCCGGGTCTCCTTCACGTACTCGGCATCGGAACCGCCGATGTCGAGGATGTTCATGTCGTGCATCATCGCCTTCTGCACGGCCGCCTTGACCCCGGCGTCGATGTCGTCCGCGGTGACGCCGACGACGGTGGTGTGCAGGGTGTGCACCCGCTCGCCCGCCGCGTCGGTGAAGGTGTTGGTGACGGTGATGAAGTCGCGGCCGGCCGTCCGGCGTACCGACGTCAGCTCGACGTCGATGGTCAGTTCGTCCCCGGCGACGATCGGGCGGTGTTGCTCGAAGACCTCTTCGGTCTGCAGGTAGGTGTCATAGCCGACCACGATCGACTCGAACATGCGGCGATTGCACTTCATGCCCGGGGTCGACGTGAAGGTCAGCGGCGCGACCACATCCGGATAGCCGAGGTCGGCGGCGGCTGCCACGTCCCAGTGCGCGGGGTGGTAGTCCTGCACCGCGCGGGCGTACTCGCGGAGCTTCTCGCGGCCCACCAGGTAGGTGCCGTCCATCCGGTAGTAGTGCCCGACGCGGGCCTCGAGTGCCGAGGTCTCTGCTGCTTCGGTCATGGAGTTGCCCAACTGTTCTGCCGGCGGATCGAGGGGGCGCCGACCACAGCACACTAACCTGCCCGCTTCGCGGTACCGGCCGTCGCCGCCGATGACGGTCCGGGAAACAGGTAGTCGACTACGCGACCCCGGCCGTGTGCGGAAGCGAATGCTCGGCGTTGCCCCACCATCTCAACAAGGAGAAACACGATGTGCTGCAACGGCGATCCCGATGATTTCGATTTCGAACGCGTCGATCACTCCGGCCGATCGGAGAAGCCCGAATCACCCACTGGCGCTGCGCAGTCCGACGCAGCCGGCGAATCGGCGCCGTCGGTGGTCGATTCGCTCGCACCGCATCTGCGCGCCGAGTTCGAAGAGCTTCGCCGGCATGACGAGACGATCACCGCGGCGCTGCGTGACGACGACTTCGCCCAGCGGATGCTGGACGATCCGCTCGCCGCGCTCACCGAGGTGGGCATCGAGGTGCCGCCCATCATCAAACGTCAGTTGAAGCGATCGTCGGGACGCGGCGCTCCCGGCATGTTGCAGGCGACTCCGCAGTCCTATCTGCTGCCGAACGGGCAGGTGGTCACGACCACCCCCCGGATCCGCATCACGGGTGTGCGCGGGCGGGGGGCGTGACATGAGCGGGCAGATGACCCACGGCTACGACGCCGTCCTCGAGATCAGCGAAGCCGCGTACCAGAAGATCCTCAGCGCGATCTTCGACACCGCGGACTTCCTGATGGATCAGGTTCTCAGCAGCCTCAACGTTCAGGTGCCGCCCGGCTCCGGATTCGATGTGAGCGTGTCGTTCGACCGTCCCGCCGGTATCCCGGCCAATGCCACGGACGTGATCGACGTGCACGTGACGCTCGGCGCCAACGGCAGCATCGGAGCGCTGCATTTCGCCGCCGGGTTGGCCGTCATCCGGCTCGACAACAAGACCGAGATCCTCACGATCGACCTGCGCAACAAGCTGTGGATCGCCGAGGCCAGCATCTTCGGCATCGCCGTTCCGGCCGACACTGTTCGCCACACCCTGGCGGATGACGTCGGGGTCCTCTATGTGCTGCCGTTGCCGGCCGACCAGGACGCCACTGCGCCGGAGGCCATCAAGGAGATCGACGTCAAGCTGATCGACGACACCTCGCCGCAGGATCGTGACGCCAGCGCCGTGCTGCTCACCTTCGGTGGTGGATCCGCCGGCAACCGCGACGCGTTCGGCCAGAGCTTCCTGTCGCCGGGCGGCGACGCTGGGATGGTGATCTCGATGGCGTGGCTGTGCCGGACGGTGAGTCCGCTCATCGACCAGGCGCTCGGGGGCACCGGCGCCTTCCAGAACTGCCAACTGACCCGGCACATCGGGTTGCCCGACGATGTGACGCTCACCGATCTGACGGTGACGCTGGCCAGTGGCGCGCTGAAAGTGCATGCGGCAGTGAGTAAATCGGGGACCTGCTACGACGCCACGGGCACGGTGGACGCGTCGATCGCGATCTCGGTGCAGAACGGCGTCCTGAAGGTCGATCCGACGGTGGGAAATCCGGTCACCGACGTCGACATCCCGTGGTACTGCTACGTGGTGGCCGGCCTGTTGGGGGCCGTCACCGGCGGGCTGTTCGGGATCATCGGCGCCGTCGTCGGCAGCATCCTGCTGCCCACCATCATGTATGTCACCGAGAACGTGATGGAGACCGCCGTCAACAGTGCCGCCGCCGCGGTCGCGAACGCGATCAACAACGCGGCCCCGGCGATCGATCTGGCCGTCCCCGATGTCAAGTTGCATGCGCCCGTCGGGGACATCTCGTTCCAGTTCTCCGACGCGTTCATCGATGATGTCCAGGTCGATTCGCGCGTGGTACCTGCTGACACCATTCCCGTCCACACCAGCGGCGTCGTGACCGTGCCGAACGGCTACACCATCGACTTCGACAGTGGTCACATCGGCCACGGCGAGGTCCCCAGTGGCGACTTGACCGTTCGTGGCTCCGGGGCGGCGCGGAAACTGGCGCCGGTGTGCGGGGCTGCCTTCGCGCGGACGCCACTGTTCGCGTTCGGCGAGTTGTATCGCGCGGCGATCTATCCGCACCACTACTCGACCGCTTCGGTTCCGTTGACGGCGCTGGGAATTCCCCTCTTCGGTCTCTTCATCCCGGACTTCCAGATCGTGGGCGTCCGGACCAATGAAAATCGATGGGGCGCGCTCCAGGTCATCGCTGCCGACAGCGCCGGAATCACGCTGCGCTACCGCGTCTGGGAGAAGTTCACCCCGTCGGTGCGCATCGTGGGCCACTTCTCGTGTCGCGAAGATGCGTTCAGCCTCGTCGGCTCACTGTCCGTCGACACGCTGTTCACCGCGTCGGCGGCGTTGGAGCAAGCGGTCAAGGCCAGCGTGGGGGAGCTCGTTATGGCGCGGAGCCCGGAGGTGCCCACGGCGCCGTCGATCGCCCAGTTGGCCGCGACGCACGTGACCGCGGACATGACGGCGACGACGGCCTCCGCCGGGAAGTTGTTGGCCCATGCGTCGGCGGCCATCAAGGCGCTCGAACCGGCCGACCGCAGGATCGGCGCCTTCACCCGGGTCATCACGCAGAAGCGCGTGCCCTACGCTCGCTTCGACGCCCGAACCTCCGGCATCGGGGTGGGTGCGCACGCGCGGTGGGAGATCGACGGCATCGAACTGGTCGGGCAGAACGGCACCATCACGACCCCGACCGGCACGCACGTCCACTTCGACAAGTGGGGGCTCAGCGTCGCGGTCACCGTGGAATCCTCGGTCGCCTTCGACATGCAGATCGCGGTCACGGTCGCCGACGACCGGGTGCGGACGGCGTCGGCGCGGCAGTGTGTGCACTTCGAGCCGACGTGTGTCCGGCGGGTCACGGTCATTCCGCCGTTCGACCTCTACCGCCAGAAGTACCTCGAGACCTTCGGAACGATCTCGGCGTCCGCCGCGGTGGGCCCCGTGATCAGGTGATCGGTGCCGGATCGCCAGTTGGCGATCGCGGCGGCGCGGCACTACTTTCTTGGAGTGATCTCCTCAGCAGTAGCCGCACTGTCGCGCTGGATCGTCCCCTGCCTGGCCGTCGCGGCCGTCGCCGCCGGTGTCTCGGCCGAGCCGGCCGCTGCACCGCAAGTGCGGTTGGTCGACGAGGTGAACCCGCTGGCCGGACGGCCGTTCTACGTCGACCCCATCTCGAAGGCCATGAACGCCTCGCACGGTGATCCGTCGAGCCCGCAACTGGCCTATGTCGCCAACACCCCGCAGGCGTACTGGCTCGACCAGGCGTTCTCCGCGGGCTCGGTGACAGGGGTTGTCGCGAGGCTCACCGGGGCGGCCCAGGCGGCGGGCGCGACGCCGCTCCTCGCGCTGTACGCGATTCCGCACCGGGACTGCGGCAGTTACGCGGCCGGCGGATTCGGCTCGGGTGACGCCTACCGGCAGTGGGTCGACGCGATCGCGGCCGGCCTGGGCGGTGCGCCGGCGGCGATCATCCTCGAACCCGATGCACTGGCCATGGCGGACTGCCTGTCGGGCGATCAGCGCCAGGAGCGTTTCGACCTGATCCGCTACGCGGTGGATTCCCTGACCCGGGACCCGGCCGCCGCGGTGTATATCGATGCCGGGCATTCGCGGTGGGTCAGTCCCGAGGACATGGCCGGCCGGCTCAACCAGGCCGGGATCGACCACGCTCGCGGATTCAGTCTGAACACCACGAACTACTACTCCACCGAGGAGGAGATCGGCTACGGCGACGCGATCTCGGGCATGACCAACGGCAAGCACTACGTCATCGACACGTCCCGCAACGGCGCCGGGCCGGCACCTGATTCGCCGCTGAGTTGGTGCAACCCTGACGGCCGGGCGCTGGGCACCCCGCCCACCACCGACACCGCCAGCCCCAACGCCGATGCGTATGTGTGGGTCAAGCGCGTCGGGGAGTCCGACGGCAGCTGCAACGGGGGCCCCGGGGCCGGGCAGTTCGTCAGCCAGTTCGCCATCGATCTGGCGCGCAACGCCGGCCAGTAGGTCTCAGATCAGGTAGATCACGAAGATCGCCGCGAACAGCACCGCCAGCCAGGCGTCGGTGCTGTGCCGCAGCCAGCGCGGCGCGTCGCGCACTTCCATGAAGTACCGGATGATCAAGCGGGACTTGATGATTGCCAGCAGCAGAACCACCGCGGTGATCGGTGCGCTGGGGAGGGCGGTGCCGCCGGAATGTGCGGGGGACAACCACCACGATCCGATGGTGATGACCACGAGGGTCAGCCAGGCCCAGGTGGCCGCCCGCTGGCCGGATGCCGAACCGGTTGTATCCACTTTCACCTCATCACGTAGAAGAGGGCGAAGATGATCACCCACAGCAGATCGACCATGTGCCAGTAGATCGCCCCGGACTCGACGACCGTGGCCCGGCGCCGCCCGGGATTGCGCAGCTCCCGGACCACGGTGCCCAGCACGATCAGGCCGATGAGGACGTGGATCAGGTGAACCCCGGTCACCACGTAGTAGAACGAGTAGAACATTTCCGAATTACCGTGTCCCGCACGGATCTTGGCCACCCACTCGTAGCCCTTGAGTGCCATGAACAGCACACCGCCCAGACCGCCGCCGTAGACGAGCCGGATGGCCTGCGCGGACCGGCCGGCCCGGGCGGCCGTGACGGCCCGCACGACGAACCACGAACTGGTCAACAGGATAACGGTATTGACGACGCCGATGTTGACGTCGAGGTGCTCCTGGGCGGCCAGGAACTCTCGGGCATGCATGCTGCGGTAGATCATGAACACGATGAAGTAGCCGGCGAAGATGATCATGTCGCCGAGGACCATCACCCACATGTCGTTGTCGCCGGGGACGTGCTCGTCGCGCCGTTGTTCGGGCCGTGCTGTCAGGGTCATGGACGGTTCCTCAGGCCAATGCCGGTGCGGTGACGGGCTCCTGGCGGGCGGCACCGCGGAGCAGGACGATGAGAGCTCCGAGCCACACCGAGAACACGACGACCGCCAGCCAGAACGCGATCGAGCCGTTCCAGGAGAACGGGCCCGACGCGAAGACGAACATCTGAGTGGCGATCACCTCGGTGATGATCTGCCAGATCGACACGTAGCTGAACCATTTCGGGAAGACGTTGTTCTTGTCGTAGAGAATCGCCACGGCCAGCACCAGATACGCGGCCGTGAAACAGCCCAGCGAGCCGTTGTACGAGAGCATTCCGAGGTCGTAGAGCAGACTGATCAGCGCCGGATCACGGTCCGGCCGGAAGGCGGCCGTCAGGAAGCACACCGTGACGAGCAGGAACCCGGGCAACGCGCCGACGCTCATCCCGCCGATGTAGCCGTAGGCGAAGACCGATCCCACCGACATCCGCTTCATCTGGTAGCCGACCAGACCGTTGGTCATCGCCGCGCCGCCGAGCAGGATCAACAGCAGGGTGAACCCGATCTGGATGGTGAGGTGATGCTGCGTGAAGAACGCCACCTTGTCCGCCGCGGTGACGTCCGGCCGTGGGGGTGGGGTGACCCGGGTCAGCAGGCAGATGATGACGCCGAATACCGCGTACCAGGCGGGGAAGAACAGTGTCATCAACCAGACGTCGGGCTTGACGCCGTCGGGTGTCCGTCGAAGCATGCGGCGCCCGGATTGCCTCGCTCCTTCGCCGCCGGCTGCACCGGCGGCGTCGTCGACTCGACTCATGCGGCGACCACGCGATCCTCCACCGCCTGTCGGTGCAGCGCGGTGCGCAGGACGAAGAACATCACGATGACGAATACGGCGAACGCGCCGTTGCGCAGCCAGAAGGACAGCAGCCCGTCCCAGGCCAGCGGCCCGGTGTGGAACACGGCCGCCCCCGCCGCGGGAACCATGGCCGCGGCGGTGAACAACGAGAAGTGGCCCACCCAGCGGGGGAAGACCGGATCGGTCGGGTCGTCGAAGTACACCGCGAGCGCCAGCAGGACGAACTGGCTGACCACCATGCCCACCGGCGCGATGAGCACGATCCACGCCAGGTCGTTCAGCAGCATGATCAGCTCAGGGCTGCGGTCCGTTCGGAACGCGGCCACCAGGAAGAAGACGTTGGACAGCGCGAAGATGGTGGCCCCACTGACGACCGCGGTCAGGTAGCAGTAGGCGAACACATGGCTCTGGTTCTTCATGCGCTTCATCTGCACGACGATCACCGTGAAGAACGGCAGGATCAGGATCCCGCACAGGTTGAATGTGGCCTGGCTGAAGCGGATCCACGCGGTGTGGTCCGCGTAGAAGGACGCCACCTGATCGGCCGACATGGTGGGGGACATCGGCGGCCGGAATCCCGGGAAGGCCAGCGCCGCCAGCAGCAGCACCACACCTACCACCGGGCCGGTCCACAGACTCACCCACTGCGCCTTGATGTTTCCGGCCCGCGGTGTGTCCTGCACATCCTCGAGAATCTGCACGCAACTGCCTTTCTACTGACCGGAATCAACTCTGTTTGGCCCGGGATCCCCCGAGATTTACGGGTGTATTCCCGGAACCATAACTGAGTCGAGTCAGTTTGTGTAGTCTCGGCCTTGATGTCGAAGACAGCCGCATCGAGGCCGGCCAGCCGTACCCGCAACGGTCCCCAGACCCGGGAGCGGCTGCTGGGCGCCGCGCTCGCCGAGTTCAAGCGGGCCGGCATGGCGGCCGCTGACACCGCGGCGATCGTGTCGGCCGCCGGGGTCGCCCACGGCACGTTCTTCTTTCATTTCCCCACCAAGGAGCACGTCCTGCTCGAGCTGGAGAAGCGCGAAGAGGTGCGCATCGCCGCCGAGCTCAACCGGTTCTTCAAACGTCCCCACAGCGTTCGGGACACCCTCGCCGAGACGCTGCACGTTCTGGTGAAACTCGAACGCCGGCTGGGCAGCCGGTTGTTCAAGGACTTTCTCGCCCTGCACTTCTCGACCAGCCGGCCGCCGGCCGAGGAGTGGACCCATCATCCGGTGATCATCGCGGTGATCGAGGAGTTGCAGCGCGCGCGCGACCGCGGCGAGATCCCCGGTGAGGTCGACGTGATGCTCAACGGCATGTCATTCCTGGCCGGCCTCTACGCGCTGCTGATCACGCTCCCGACGGCCGAGGACGTCCGCGGGCCGATGCTGCAGGAGTACCTGACCACCTACACCTACGGGCTGCGGGTGGTCGAGTAATTCTCCGATCTGCTCTGCGGTCTGAGCGACGTGCACTCGCACTTCTTCGCAGAGGTTGCAGAACAGATCAGGTGTCGGCGGCGTCCTCGGAGTGCAGCAGCTCGCGCACCGCGGGCCGCGAGCCGTAGGGCCGCAGCATTCGGCTGGCCGGGCGCGGCCGCACGTTCAGCGGCCACCAGAACCAGCGGCCCAGCATCGCCGCGATCGACGGCGTCATGAACGACCGGACGATCAGGGTGTCGAACAGCAGGCCGAGGCCAATGGTCGTGCCGATCTGCCCGAGCACCACCAGATCGCTGAAGATGAACGACGACATGGTCGCGGCGAATACCAGACCCGCCGCCGTGACGACGCGCCCGGTGCCGCCCATCGCACGGATGATGCCGGTGCGCAGCCCGGCGTCGACCTCCTCCTGGAAGCGGGAGATCAGCAGCAGGTTGTAGTCGGCGCCCACTGCCAGCAGCAGGATGATGGCCAGCGCCATGATGATCCAGTACAGCTGGATGCCGAAAATGTACTGCCACACCAGGACCGACAATCCGAACGACGCCCCCAGCGACAGCACGACCGTTCCGACGATCACCACCGCCGCGACCAGACTTCGGGTGATGAACATCATGATGAGCAGGATCAGCGCCAGGGCCGCCAGTGCGGCGATGATGAGGTCGTACTTCTCGCCGTCCTGAATGTCCTTGTAACTGGCGGCGGTTCCGGCCACGTAGATCTTGGCGTCGGACAGCGGGGTGGCCTTGAGCGCATCGAACGCGGAGTCGCGCAGCGCGTCGATGTGCGAGATGCCCTCGGTCGAGGCGGGTACGCCCTGATGGGTGATGATCATCCGGGCGGCCTTGCCGTCGGGGGACAGGAACAGCTTCAGGCCGCGCTGGAAGTCCGGATTGTCGAAGGCCTCCGGCGGCAGATAGAAGGTGTCGTCGTTCTTCGCGTCGTCGAACGCCTGACCCATCGCGGTGGCGTTGCGCAGCGCCTCCTCGCTCTGGGAGTTGGTGCCCGATGTGGTGGCGAAGTTGGACAGGATCAGATCGCGGTTGCGCTGCTGGATGGCGATCTGCGGGGGCAGCAGTGCCAGCAGTTGCGGTTGCAGCGCGTCGAGCTTGTCCAGACTGGCGGTGATGGTGTCGAACTTTTCGGCGAGCTGGGAGATACCGTCGAGCGAGTCGAACACCGAGCGCAGGGCCGAGCACATCGGGATGTCGAAACAGTGTGGCTCCCAATAGAAGTAGTTCCGGATCGGCCGGAACTGATCGTCGAAATTGGCGAGCTTGTCGCGCAGGTCGGTCACGGTGGCGACGGTGTCGTGGAAGGCCGCGGTCTGCTCATGGGTGGCCGCCGAACTCTGCTGCTGCAGCGCCAACTGCTGCTGCAGGATGCTGATGGTGTTGCCGATCTCGTCGGCCTGCTTCATCAGATCCTGCGCGCGGTCGTGCTGGTAGCTCAGGTTCATGATCTGGCTGGCGCTCTGCGCACTCATCTGGAATGGGATGGAACTGTGGCTGATCGGCGTCCCGAGCGGCCGGGTGATGGACTGCACCAGGGCGATCCCGGGCGTGTGCAGCACGGCCTTGGCGACGCGCTCGAGGATCAGCATGTCCGCCGGGTTGCGCATATCGTGATCGGACTCGAGCATCAGCAGTTCCGGATTCAGCCGGGCCTCGGAGAAATGCCGTTCGGCTGCGGTGTATCCGACCACCGACGGCGCCGTCTTCGGCAGGTACGGCCGACCGTCGTAGCTGACCTTGTACCCGGGCAGGGCCAGCAACCCGATGAGCGCGATCCCGCACGAGACCACCAGGATGGGACCGGGCCAGCGCACGATCGCGGTGCCGACCCGGCGCCAACCACGAGCACTGACAGCACGTTTGGGCTCCAACAGGCCGAACCGGCTGGCGACCCAGAGCACCGCCGGGCCCATCGTGAGCGCCGCGGCCAGCGTCACCAGCACGCCCAGGGCGGCCGGAATACCCAGGGTCTGGAAGTACGGCAACCGGGTGAAGTACAGACACGCGACCGCGCCCGCGATGGTCAACCCGGACCCGATGATGACATGCACGGTGCCGCGGAACATGTCGTGGTAGGCGTCTTTTCGTTCGAACCCTTTGAGGCGGGCCTCCTGATAGCGGCCGACGATGAAGATCGCGTAATCGGTGCCGGCGGCGATCGCCAGCAGCGTCAACAGGTTGGTCGAGTAGGTAGACAGTCCGATCAGGCCCGAATGTGCCAGCAGGGCAACCACTCCGCGTGCCGCGGCCAGCTCGACCGCCACGGTGACGAGCATGATCAGCATGGTCGTGATGGATCGGTAGACGAACAGCAGCATCACCGCGATCACCAGGAAGGTGATGCCGGTGACCTTGTGGGTGCCCTGGCTGCCGACCTCGAAGTTGTCGGTGATCAGGGGCGCGGCGCCGGTGACGTAGGCCTTGACCCCCGGGGGCGCAGGGGTTTCCGCGACGATCTTGCGGATCGAGTCGACGGACTGGTTGGACAGTGCGGTGCCCTGATTGCCGCGCAGGTAGACCTGGACCAGGGCGGCCTTGCCGTCCTTGCTCTGGGAGCCGCCGGCCGTCAGCGGATCGCCCCAGAAGTCCTGGATGTGCTCGACGTGTGCGGTGTCCTGCGCGAGCCGTTTCACCATGGTGTCGTAGAACTGGTGTGCGGCATCACCCAGCGGTTGGTCGCCCTCGAGCACGATCATCGCCGCGCTGTCGGAGTCGTATTCGCCGAACACCTGCCCGATGTGCCGCATGGCCTGGATGGACGGCGCGTCGGGCGCGTTGAGGCCGACCGAACGTTCCGCGCCGACCACCTCCAACTGCGGGGCGACGGTGTTGGTGACCGCCGCGACGGCGATCCAGAACAGAATGATTGGCACGCAAAGGATTTCGATGATGCGTGCCGGTCGGGACGCGGTGATCGGTCCGTCCGAATGCTGCCCGCTCATGCGGTCTTCACCAGGCAGGATATGTATCCGTTCACGTTGTCCGAGGACCTTTCGTCCTTGATGATCCCGTTGGCGGTGATGCGGCACCCGATCGACGAACCGTCCCCCTGGGCGCGCAGGTCGGCGTAGAGGGTGGGGTCATCGGTGGTCAGCATGTGCGACCACGGCAGGGGAGCGTCGTCGACCCGTTGGGGCTGGGCCCGCTCGTCGAGGTAGTTGATGGTGGCGGTGGTCCCCGGCGAACCGAACACCTCGAGCAGCACATGCTTGGGGTTGTAGCCGGTGTTCTGCAGGGCGTCGGCGCTGGGTCGCGAGACCGTGTTGGTGGAGCCGAAGATGCCATGCAGCCGGTAGACGGTGAAGCTGACCAGGGCGACGACGACGACCGCCACGACGAGCGTCCAGCGCCTCCGGAGCAACCGACCGATCGAGACCTTCACCCGAGAGCCTTTCGCCGAATGGCAGTAGAACGGTACGGTACCGTACAACGCGTCGCAATGGCGGCGCCGGGGGTGGCCACATCGGGGATGAGGTGAGTTGGGTGGCGGCACGGCCGTCGGGATCGCAGTCGTCGGGATCGAAGTGGACGCCACGTGAAACAGAACTGCTCGCGGCCACTCTGGAACTGTTGCGCCGGCACGGCTACGACCGGCTGACGGTGGAAGCCGTCGCGACCCACGCCAGGGCGAGCAAGGCCACCATGTACCGGAGGTGGCCCTCGAAGGCCGACCTCGTGCTCGCGGCCGTGACCGAGGGCACCCGCACGTCGGTGCTCCCGCCGGGCACCGGATCGCTGCGGGAGGATCTGCTCGAGTTCGGCTGCGCCGTCAGCCGGCAGTGTTGTGAACATGCCGGCACCATGCGGGCGGTCCTCAACGAGATGTCCCACGATCCCGCGCTGAGTGCGGCGATGCAGGGCGAATTCGTCCACCAGCGCAAGCAGGCCCTCGAGGCGATCTTCGCCGCCGCGGTCGAGCGCGGTGAGATCGCCGCCGACGCCGTCAACCAGGACATCCACGACCTGCTCCCGGGCTACCTGGTGTTCCGTTCGGTGGTTTCGGGGCGGCCGCCGACCGAGGAAACGGTCCGCACCCTGGTGGACGACGTACTGCTGCCGAGTCTGACGGCCGGGCGGCGGGGATGACCAACACCCCGACGCCCTTCGAGCCGCATGAGTCGGGCGCCTACCTGCACGGCACGAAGGCCGATCTGTCGGCGGGTGAGCTCCTGGTGCCCGGACGCCCCATGAACTACGACCGCACGCGGACGGCCAACCACGTCTACCTGACGCTCACCCTCGACGCCGCGGTATGGGGTGCCGAGCTGGCCGTCGGTGACGGCCCGGGGCGCATCTACTTCGTCGAGCCGCAGGGCGCGCTGGAGGACGATCCGAATGTCACGGACAAGAAGTTCCCGGGAAATCCGACGCGGTCCTATCGCACCCGCGCGGCGGTGCGGGTGATCGGTGAACTCACCGACTGGGTGGGCCACTCCGCCGAACAGCTGCAGACAATGCGGGACCGGATGGCCGACCTCGCCCGGCAGGGCCTCGACACCATCGACGACTGAGACCGCGATCGGCTCTTCTCGACCGGGTGCGGCGCTTACGGTAGGACGATGCCGGCCGACGTAGCGACGCCCATGTTGATCCGCTCGGACCGGGTCGTGCTGCTCCTCGCCGGCGGGCTCGCGGTGTGCGCGGGACTCGCGCACTTCGGCGGCTGGAACGCCGTACTCACCTTCGCTGTCGCCGCCGGCGCCGTGGCCGTGCTCGCCGCGCTGGTCGGGCGTAGCGTCGAGCAGCTCGGCGACCGGTTCGGGGCGGGAGCCACCGGCGTGCTGCAGTCCGCCCTGGGAAATCTGCCCGAGCTGTTCATCTGCATCTTCAGCCTCAGAGCGGGTCTGGTCGACGTGGTGCGCGCCGCACTGGTGGGTTCGATCCTGGCCAACCTGGTGCTGGTGCTCGGGCTGGCATTCTTGGTCGGGGGGCTGCGCCACGGCACCCAGCAGCTGGGTTCGGAACGCGCGCGGACCATCACGGTGCTGATGCTGCTCTCGGTCGCGGCATTGTCGATCCCGTCGCTGGCGTTCTGGATCCATACGCCCGCAGGCGATCACGAGGACATGTTGTCGATCATCGTGTCGGTGTTGCTGCTGGGGCTCTTCGCCCTGTCGCTGCCGGCGTCCCTGCGCCGGGAGACCGGCGGGGACGTGGGCACTCCGGCGGCCGCCCCGCACGAAGCACCGCGCTGGCCGGTGTGGCTCGCGGTCGGGATCCTGGCCGGCGCCAGCGTCCTGGCCGCATTCGTCTCGGAGTGGTTCGTCGCCGCGCTCGAACCGGCGATGCACGCACTGAACATCTCCCAGGTGTTCGCGGGTCTGGTGGTGGTCGCCATCGCGGGCAACGCGGTCGAGAACTTCGTCGGCATCCAGCTCGCCGCGCGCGGGCAGTCGGCGTTCGCCTTCTCGGTCGTGCTGAACTCGCCGCTGCAGATCTCGCTGGTGCTGGCTCCGCTGCTGGTGCTCATCTCACAGTTCACCGGCCTGGCGGCGCTGACGCTGGTCTTCAGCCCGATGCTGGTGGTGGTCCTGCTGCTGGCGGCCGTGCTGGCCGCGTTCATCTCGTTCGACGGGGAGTCGACCTGGCTCGAGGGCGCGACCCTGATCGTGCTGTACGCCATCATCGCCGCGGTGTTCTGGTGGGGTTGATCGAAGTACCGAGGCAAGGGCCAAGATTCATGAAAGAGGGGACCTAGATTCATGAGAATCGCAATTGTCATCGGATCGATCCGGGACGGCCGCAACGGCAAGTCGATCGGCGACTGGGTCGCCGCCCGCGCTGCCGAACGCACCGATGCCGAGTTCGTGACCGTCGATCTGAAGGAATTCGACCTGCCGTTGATGGCGTCGGCGACGCTGCCGGCCATGGCCGACCGGAAGTACGAATCGGACAACGTGACCCGCTGGAGCCGGGCCATCGACAGCTGCGACGGGTTCGTGTTCGTCACTCCGGAGTACAACCACGGTGTTCCCGGCGCACTGAAGAACGCCGTCGACAGCCTCGGGCCCGAATGGACGGGCAAGACAATCGGTTTCGTCTCCTACGGAGCGGACGGCGGGATCCGGTCGGTGGAGCAGTGGCGTCAGATCGTTGCCAATTTCCAGATGCTCGATGTCCGTGCCCAGGTGTCCATCTCGGTGTTCGCCGAGTTCGGCACGGACGGTTTCGCCCCGTCCGCGCGCCGGCCCGCCGAATTGTCCACGCTGCTCGACCAATTGGTGTCGCTGACCGCGAAACTGGCGCGGTGAGCGGTCCCGAAACGCTCAGCGTCGACGGCCCGGGCGGAATCCGCATCGCCGCCGACCGCCGCGGCGACCCTGCCGATCGGGCGGTCGTCTTCCTGCACGGGGGCGGGCAGACCCGGCGGTCGTGGGCCCGCGCGGCCGGCGCGGTCGCCGAGCGCGGCTGGCAGGCGGTCACGGTGGACCTGCGCGGGCATGGTGAATCGGACTGGTCCGACGACGGTGACTACAGCGTGGCCAGCTTCGCGGGCGACATCCTGGCTGTGCTGGAACAGCTTCCGCCACAACCGGTTCTGGTCGGCGCATCGCTCGGCGGGTTCATCTCGATGCTGCTCGCCGGCGAGCTCGCGCCGCAGTCGGTCAGCGCCGTGGTCCTGGTCGACATCGTCCCGAACATGGACGCGATGGGTGCGTTGCGGGTGCACACCTTCATGAACGATCGGATGGTGTCCGGCTTCGAGAACCTCGATGAGGTCGCCGACGCGATCCACGAGTACAACCCGCACCGCCCCCGCCCCGCCGATCTGGACGGCCTGCGGACCAACCTTCGGCATCGCGACGGCCGCTGGTTCTGGCACTGGGACCCGAAGTTCATCGACGGCACCGCGGCCCAACCGCCGATCGAGATCACCCAGGTGGACCGCATGCATGCCGCGGTCGACGTGATCATCGCGCAGCGGATGCCGATGCTGTTGGTGCGCGGCCAGATGAGCGACCTGGTCACCGAGGAACGTGCCGCCGAATTCCTGGCGCGTTATCCGGCGGTCGGCTTCGTCGACGTCACCGGCGCGGGCCACATGGTAGCCGGAGATCGCAACGACCACTTCGCGGCCGCGGTGGTGGATTTCCTGGATCGTTGCGCGGTCACCTGAGTTGGGTACCATCGCGCGCGTGCTCCGACCCAGTGCCGTGTTCGCCGCTGCCTTCTGCCTTGCCGTGCTGCCCGCCGCGCCCGCATCGGCGGTGGTCGATGCGCCCGGCGAACTGACGATGAACGGTGCGCAGCGCACCTATTTCCTGCACATCCCCCCGGGTGATCGTCCCAACGGCCTCGTGATCAATCTGCACGGCGCCGGGATGACCGGTCTGGGCCAGGCATCCGCGACGAACTACAACGCCGTCGCCGACCGGTTCGGCTTCGCGGTGGTGTACCCAGACGGGATCGACATGAGCTGGGCGGACGGTCGCGGGGCCTCCACCCCCGACCGCACGGGTGTCGACGACGTGGGTTTCCTTGCGGCACTTGCCGATCGGCTCGTGCGTGACTACGCGATCCCGCCGGGCCGGGTCTACGCCACGGGCATGTCGGCGGGCGCCTTCATGGCCGAACGGCTGGCGTGCCAGCGGGCGGACATGGTGGCGGCCATCGCCGCCGTCGCGGGCACCCTGGGTTCGGGCGTCCCGTGCGGCCCGTCGCGACCGGTGTCGGTCCTGCAGGTGCACGGCACCGCCGATCCGGTCGTCCCGTTCAACGGGGGACCGATGGTCGGCCGGGGCGGACCCAGCGACGTGGTCGCGGCGCCGGTGATGGCGGATCGATGGCGCGGGATGAACGGCTGCCCCGGTGCTCCCGTCGCGGGCGATCTGCCGTCCGCCGGTGACGGCACCGGTGTGCGCCTGCTGACGTCGGGTGGCTGTGGTGCCGGGACCGAGGTGCAGCTCGTCGAGGTCGACGGCGGCGGCCATACGTGGCCGGGCGGTGCCGTCGTGCCGACGGCCGGCGTCACCACCCGGGCGTTCGACGCCTCCGGCGCCAGTGCGGAGTTCTTCGCCAACCACGGCCGCTGAGGGGCCGGCGGACGATCACGCCAGCGCGGCCAGCGCGGTCGCGGGGTCGTAGCCGCTGAAGCCGTCCAGGTTGCCGTCGTGAAGCCGGTTCACCCACCCCGGATCGGCCAGCAGCGCGCGGCCGATCGCGACGACGTCGAACTCGCCGGCGTCGAACTGGGCGACCAGGCGCTCGACGGACGCGGGCCGGATGAGCTCGCCCTGCTTCTCGCTGCGGAACTGGGTTTCCAGGCCGACGGACCCGACCGTGATGACGGGCAGTCCGGTGAGCTTGCCCGTCCACCCGGCCAGACTCAGGTCGGGATCGTGGTCGGGGAACGCCGCCGCGTAGTGCCGGCGGGTCGACGGGTGCAGGACGTCCACGCCGGCATCGACCAACGGCGCGAGCAGTTCCTGCAGCTGCTCGGGATGTTCTGCGATCGACGCCTGGTAGTCCAGCCCTTTCCACTGCGAGAACCGGAAGATGATCGGGTAGTCCGGGCCGACCGCGGCGCGGATCGCGGCAACCACTTCGGCCGGGAACCGGGTCCGTCCCGCGATCGGTCCGCCGTAGCCGTCCTCGCGGAGATTCGTTCTGGCCCAGAGGAATTCATCGAGGAGATAGCCGTGGGCCCCGTGCACCTCGACGGCATCGAAGCCGATGTCGCGGGCGGTGACGGCGGCGCGTGCGAACAGTTCGGCGAGCTCGGGCAGTTCAGCGGTCTCGAGGGCCCGGCCCTTCGGCCGGCCCAGGCCGTCGAGGCCCGACGGGCTGACGGGGACGACACCGTCGGCGTCGTCCCGCTCTGCTCCCTGGTGCCACAGCTGGGCTGCGATGGTCCCGCCCTCGCGGTGGACGCCGTCGACCACCCGGCGCCAGCCGGTCAGGACGTCATCGCCGGCGAGCGTCGGAATGGACGACGGGTAGCCCGCGGCGGGGTCGGGTAGCCGGACGCCCTCGGTGATGATCAGGCCCACGCCGCCGGCCGCCCGACGGCGGTAGTACTCGGCGACCTCGGGGCCGGGCACTCCGCCGGGAGAGGCCTGTCGGGTCATCGGCGCCATCGCAAACCGGTTGGGTGTGGTCAGGGATCGGACCGTCAGTGGCTGGAACAGGTCTTCGAGTGCCATGCGAGCTAGCAACGCGGCGGCCGGCGCACCGATTCCCGGTGCTTCACCGACGGAGCGGTGCCAGGACTTTCATCGCCATGCGCATGACGGGTTCGGGGACCGCGTCCTTGGCGGAGAGGGCGCGCTGGGCAAGGTCGCTGCGCAGCGGCGTCCCGCGGCCGAACCACCGGTTCAGCGGGCCGCCGGAGGGTTCGAGTTCGACGTGCAGCGGGGGGCCGCCGTCGGCCGCTCCGAGGGCGCGGGAGATGACCATCCGCTGGATCTCGCTGGTGCCCTCGAAGATGGTGTACAGCTTGGCGTCCCGGTACCACTTCTCGACCGGGTGCTCCTTGATGTAACCCCAGCCGCCCAGCGTCTGGATCGCCTGCTCGGTCGCACGGACCGCCACCTCGCTGGCGGCCAGCTTGGACATCGACCCCTCGCCGCGGTCGAACGGGACGCCGGTGGCCGCCATCCAGGAGGCGCGCCAGGTGAGCAGGCGCGCGGCGTCGATCCGGGTGGCCAGGTCGGCGATCGGGAATGCGATGCCCTGGTTGTCGATGATCGGTGCGCCGAAGGCCTGCCGGCCGTTGGCGTAGGTGGTCATGTATTCCAGTGCGGCACGGGCGATTCCGAGCGCCTGCGCGGCCACCATCGGCCGGGTCTGCTCGAAGGTGCCCAGCGCGGCGGAGTTGCGGGTGCCGTCGGCCTCGCGTGCCTTCGCCAGCTTGTGTTCGAGCTTGTCGGCACCCCCCAACAGGTTTCCCGCCGGGATCCGAACGCCGTCGAAACGGAGCTCGGCGGTGTGTGAGGCGCGGCAACCCAGCTTGTCGAGTTTGCGCACCAGTTCGAGGCCGGGGGTGCCGCCGGGCACGATGAACAGCGCCTGACCGCGGTGACCCAGTTCTTCGTCGACGACGGCGTTGACGATGTGCACGTTGGCGATGCCGCCGTTGCCGATCCACATCTTGTGGCCGTCGATGATCCAGTCGGCATCCGGGCCGGCGCCGTCGCGTCGCGCCGAGGTGCGCAGATTGCGGACGTCGCTGCCGCCCTCGGGCTCGGAGATCGCCAGCGCGGCGAGTTTCAGGTCGCCGGGCGTGCCGAAACATTCGGGCGCCCACTGCAGCATCTGTTCGGGCGTGGCGGCCTGCCCGATGGCCGAGAGGGCCAGTGCGGGCATGACGATCGCCAGGCCGATGCCGGCGCAGCCCCAGAACAGCTCCTCCATGAACATCGGCAGGGACAGGCCGGTGGGATCGCCGATGAGGTCCCGATAGAAGAGCGGACTGTAGAAGCCGCGTGCGGCAGCTTCCTCGAGCACCGGCCACGGGAACTCCTGGCGCGCGTCGTATTCGGGTGCGACCGGCCGGATGACGTCGGCGGCGAACTCATGGGTCCGCCGGGCCAGGTCGTGCTGGGCGGCGGTGGGCCGCAGATCGAAACTCACGTCTGAACAGATAGCCGATCGGCCCGGTGCCGAAACGCCGCGACCGAATAGTAAACCCATCGGTATACTCGGCCGGGTGAGCACAGACCAGACAGTGCCGCCCCGGGGTGGCCGCGGCGCTCGCAAACGCATTCTGGACGCCGCCGCCGATCTGTTCTATCGCGAGGGCATCAACGCCACCGGCGTGGACCGGCTCGCTACTGCAGCCGCAGTGTCCAAACGAACGCTCTACCAACACTTTCCGAGCAAATCGGCAGTCGTCGAGGAATACCTGCGCAGCCTGCAGCAGCGGATCGCGGACCCGGTGAACCCCCGGCCCCGGGACAGCGAACGAAGCCCCCGCGATCGGCTGCTGGCGCTCTTCGAGCGGCGGGTGCCGCCGGGTCGGCTGCGGGGCTGCCCGTTCCACAACGCGGCGGTCGAGGCCGCGGAGGCCATGCCCGACGTGCAGGACGTCGTGCACCAGCAGAAGCGGGACTACATCGACGGCATCGTCAGGCTCGCCGAGCAGGCGGGTGCGCGGGATCCCGAACAGCTCGGCCAGCAACTGGCCGTGCTCTACGAGGGTGCGGCCGCCCTGGCCACCTCACTGGATGATCCGGCGCCCTGGGTCCACGCGCGCAGGGCGGCCGAAGCACTGCTGGACGCTCAGAGCTGAGCCCAGACGGTCTTGGTCTTGAGGTAGCCGTCGAGGCCCTCCTTGCCGAACTCATGGCCCCAGCCGGACTGCTTGTAGCCGCCGAACGGCACATCGTGGTCGAAGATCAGCTGGCAGTTGATCTGCACGCTGCCCGCGTGCAGGCGCTTGACCAGTCGGTGGCCCCGGCTGATATTGGTGGTCCACACCGTGCCCGCGAGCCCGTAGGTGGTGTCGTTGGCCATCGCGATGGCCTCGTCCTCGTCGTCGAACGGGATGATCGAGACGACGGGGCCGAAGATCTCCTGTTGGTACAGGCGCATGCTCGGATCGACATTCGTCAGCACGGTCGGGTGCACGAAGTAGCCCTTGCGGTCCAGGCGGTGGCCGCCGGTGACCACCTCGGCGCCTTCGCGCTTGCCCTCCTCGATGAACCCCATGACCCGGTCGAGCTGCTTGGCGCTGATCAACGGGCCGCTCATGACGCCCTCTTCGTCCGGGCCGCCGTACTTCATGAAGTTCGCGACGCCGGCAATGCCCTCGACAACCTGGTCGTACACCCCGCGCTGCACGAAGATTCGCGAACCGCACACGCAACCCTGGCCGGAATGCACGAAGATGCCCATCGCGGCCCCGAAGATGGCCTTGTCCAGATCGGCGTCATCGAAGATCAGCACGGGCGATTTCCCGCCGAGTTCCAGCATGACCTTCTTGAGGTTGCCCGCCGAGGCCTGCACGATCATCTTGCCGACCTCGGTCGATCCGGTGAAGGCCACCTTCTCGACATCGGGGTGCGCGCTGATCGCCGCGCCCGCGGTGTGCCCGTACCCGGTGATCAGGTTCACCACACCCTCGGGCACCCCGGCTTGGTGGATCAGCTGGTCCAGCAGCAGCGCCGAAAGTGGTGTCTCCTCAGCGGGTTTCACCAGGCTGCTGCACCCGGCCGCCAGGGCCGGGGCGATCTTGGCGCAGGCGTTGAAGATCGGCCCGTTCCACGGGAAAATCAGGCCGACGACGCCGTAGGGCTCTTTGAGGGTGTACGCGTGCAGGTCGACGTAGCTGTCCGCGGCGATGCCGGTGGTCTTGACGTCGTAGGAGGTGCCGTTGATCTTGGAGCACCAGCCGGCGTAGTAGCGGAAGAACTCCGCACAGGTGGGCACCACCATCTCGGACTGCAGCTTCATCATGCCGGTGTTGGCCGAGTCGATCGCGGCGAACTCGGCGGCGTGTTCGTCGATGAGGTCGGCGATGCGCCACATGATCTTGGCCCGCTCGCGGCCCGGTAGCCCGGCCCAGACCCCGGCTTCGTACGAGGCCTTGGCGCGCGCGACGGCCTCGTCGACCCCCTCGGCCCCGCAGTCGGTGAACTCGGTGATCTGCTCCTCGGTCACTGGGTCGATGATCGGGATGACGTCCCCCGTGCCGGGGCGCTTGCGAATTTCCTCCAGGACCGCGTGCGTCAACGTTCTTCCCCTTCGTGATTTCGGCGCGGCGAACGGCCGCGAGATGCTGAGCACTTGCTTAGCATCTCGACAGAGACGGGTCAATAGCGGCGCCGCCTACCCTGGAACGTGCGCAACCCGACGCACACCCAGTCAGGATGAGAGCCCGCATGTCCCTCCACGGCAAGACGATGTTCATCTCCGGCGCCAGTCGCGGTATCGGCCTGGCCATTGCGAAGCGGGTCGCCGCCGACGGCGCGAACGTCGCCCTCATGGCCAAGACCGCCGAACCGCACCCCAAGCTGCCCGGCACGATCTACACCGCCGCCGCGGAGATCGAGAGCGTCGGCGGCCAGGCGCTCCCGATCGTCGGCGACGTCCGCGACAGCGACGCCGTCGAGGCCGCGGTGGCCCAGGCCGTCGAACGGTTCGGCGGCATCGACATCTGCGTCAACAACGCCTCGGCGATCAATCTGGGGTCCGTCGAGGACGTCGCGCAGAAGGCCTTCGATCTGATGAACGCCATCCAGGTGCGCGGTACCTACGCGGTGTCGCGGGCCTGCATCCCGCACCTGAAGAACAGCGACAACCCGCACATCCTGACGCTGTCCCCGCCGATCAGGCTGGAGTCGAAGTGGCTGCGCCCGACCGCATACATGATGGCCAAGTATGGAATGTCCCTGTGCGCGTTGGGTATTGCCGAGGAGTTCCGGCATCTGGGTATCGCGTCGAACACGCTCTGGCCGCGCACCATGGTGGCCACCGCCGCCGTCCAGAACCTGCTCGGCGGTGACGAGGCGATGGCCCGGTCACGCAAACCCGAGGTGTACTCCGATGCCGCGTACGCGGTGCTCAACCAGCCCGCGGCCACCTACACCGGCCAGAGCCTGCTGTGCGAGGACGTCCTGGTCGACGTCGCCGGCGTCACCGACCTGTCGAGCTACGACTGTGTGCCGGGCTCGGAACTCGGCGTCGACCTCTGGGTGGATTCGCCCAACCCGCCGGGATATCAGCAATAGGCTGGCACACCGTGAGCCCGATCGTCTCCCGGCGCGACGTCCTGAGGTACTCCCTGATGGGTCCGGCCGCGGTTGGCCTGGGCGGCTGGGCCGCCGCGGCTGCCGCACCCACCGCCGGCGCCGACGGGATCCGGCTCATCGACTTCGCCGAACGCCTGGTGCAGCCCGACCAGATCAAGGCCGCGGGCTACCAGGGTGCGCTGGTCTACGTCTCGGAGTTGCGGCCCGGCGCCACGTTCGACTTCAAACCCGTCACCCGGGCGTTCACCGACGGGCTGCGGGCCGCGGGACTGCACGTCGTCAGCTGCTATCAGTTCGGCAAACCCGGCTGGGTGAATTCCCCCTCGGATTTCACCCGGGGCTACGACGGCGGGGTCGCCGACGCGCAGACCGCCCTGCGGCTACATGGTGCCGCCGGCGGGCCGGACACCGCACCGATCTTCTTCAGCGTGGATGAGCCGATCGCCGCCGACACGTGGAAAGGCCTGGCCGTCAAGTGGTTTCGCGGCATTAATTCGGTGCTGGGCGCCGAACGCACGGGGGTCTACGGCAGCAATCTGGTGTGCGGCTGGGCCGGCGACGACGGCGTGATCGGCCATTCGACCACGCCCGGTAAGCGCTGGGCGTGGCAGACCAGAGCGTGGTCGGCCGGCGCGCTCGAACCGACGATCGTCCTGTTCCAGCGGGAGGTGGTCACCGCGTCCGACCCGGGGGCGATGATCGACGGGGTGCACGTCGATGTGGATGACGTACTCGCCCCCGACTTCGGTCAATGGGATTTCGCGCGCTGACCCAGGGGATCAGCAGGGATCGCCCGGAGGCGTGAAGTAGGGGATGCCCTCCATGGTGTAACAGGGCGCCTCGCCGCCCACGTAGGGCACGAAGGACGAATTGACGGCGACCCCCTCGGCACCGGTGTTGGCGTACTGGTCACAACCGTTCACCGAGAAGTGGCGTCCGTCGACCCCGGCGCACACGTCGGCGCCGGCCGTCGGGGCCGTCACGATGGGGGCGATGGCCATTGCCGCGGCGGACAATGCCGTGGCGGACAACGTGATCGCCAGTTGTTTCTTCATGGTCCTCCTTGCAGACGGTCAGATGACTGTAACGCCGATGCCAGCCTTCCCGCAGATGAACGTGCTTCGAGACCCAGGGGATTGCGGGCCCGAGATCGCCGTATACCGTCCAGCTATGGCTGACGTTTCGGTGATCACCGGTGGTGCGGGCGGGATGGGTCTGGCGACGGCGAAGGTCGTGGGGTGTGAACACCCGGTGGTGTTGTGCGACGTCCGTCAGGACCGCCTCGACGCGGCGCTCGCGGCGCTCACCGATCTCGGGATCAGCGCTGCCGCCGTGAACGCCGACGTGACCGACAGTGCCGCGGTGGAACGTCTTTTCGAGACGGCGGCCGGCCTCGGGAACATCGCGTCGGTGATCCACACGGCGGGCGTGAGTCCCAGCATGGGCGCCGCCGACTACGTCATGAGGACCAACGCGGTGGGCACCGTCAACGTCAACGAGGCGTTCTTCCGAACCGCGGCAGCGGGATCGGCCATCGTCAACGTGGCATCGATGGCGGCGCACATCCTGCCCGAGGAGTTCATGCCGATGGCGCAGTTCCCGGTGGCGCTCGAGGACGCGGACCGCTTCATGGCCGAGATGTCGACGGTGTGCGAAATGGCTCCCGAGGAGGCCCGCTCCGGGCTCGCCTATGCGATCAGCAAGGGCTTCGTCCGGTGGTACAGCTCGTCACAGGCCGAGCGGTTCAACACCCGGGGTCTGCGCATCGTGTCCGTCTCGCCGGGTTCCGT
>Ga0116193_1000613_pt1 | contig 33023 bp, 38 predicted proteins | sample AD_UKC115_MetaG_FD_89892 | JGI IMG/M metagenome (GOLD analysis project Ga0116193, IMG submission 89892) | Active sludge microbial communities of municipal wastewater-treating anaerobic digesters from Hong Kong - AD_UKC115_MetaG | ecosystem: Engineered > Bioreactor > Anaerobic > Digestate... | reverse complement strand
GTATGAAGATGGGGAGCGATCGTCCTTCGATACGATGCTGCGCATCACTCAGGGCTAACGGTGCCGGTTTGCCGAGACATAGAACCCGCTAGGTCCTGAGTAGCGAAGCGTATCGAAGGACGGCGGCTGCTGCAGGTGTTTGGACTTTACATGAGAATCATCGACCGCCACATCCTGACCGAGATGATCGGTCCGTTCATATTCGGCGTTGCCGCGTTCACCAGCCTGATGTTCGCCGGCAAGGAGTTGTTCCAGGTAACTCAGCTCCTCGCCGAGTTCCACGCGCCCGTCTGGCGCGCGGCGCAACTCGTCCTGCTGCACATCCCGGGGCTCGTGGTGCTCACGCTCCCGATGTCGATGCTGCTCGCCACTCTGCTCGGATTCGGCAGGCTGTCGAGCGACAGCGAGACCGTCGCGCTCTTTGCGGGCGGCATCAGCATGTACAGGATAGTGCTCCCGGTCATTGTGATGGCGGTCGTGGTGACGGGTATGAGCTTCGTGCTTGGCGAGTACGTCGCGCCCTACACCAACTCCGAGCATCAGCGGATCGTCCAGGAGATCAAGAAGACTCAGGGATCGAGCAGCAAGCCGTTCTTCGTGATCGACGCCAAGGACGGGGTGACGAACAGCGTATTCTACGTGCAGAACGGGTTCGACATGGCGAGCGGCACACTGCGAGGGGTCGCGCTGGTGCAGTATGTCGAGGGCAAACCGGCGGTATTCATCCACGGCGAGAAGGCAATATGGCTCGGAGAGGATAATTGGGAGTTCAGGGACGGATACATCAAGACCCTGGGCACGAAGCCGACGGTGATGACCGAGTTCAACGGCACGCAGGCGCGCCGGACGAGGATCGACAAGACGCCCGAGCAGATCGCGATGTTCCAGAAGAAGCATGATGAGATGAGCTTCGGGCAGCTCAGAGGCTACATCAGCATGCTCTTGCAGCACGGAGCGGACGTGGCGGAGTACGAGGTGCGCCTGTACCAGAAGATCGCGATGCCGCTCACGACACTGGTGTTCGCGCTGATCGGGGCTCCGCTCGGACTGCGCCCCCACAGGAGCAGTTCGGCGACCGGCCTCGGCCTTTCGATAGTCATCATCTTCGCATACTGGATCTTCATGCACTACATGACGATCCTGGGGCGAAACGCGGCGATCTCGCCGATGCTCGCAAGCTTCCTGCCGACCGGGGCCTGCGCCGCCGTCGGAGTCGGTCTGATCATACGAGCAAGCAAGTGAACGCCACATCCGAAATCCGAAATCCGGAATCCGAAACGTCATGACCTGGCGAACTATCCTGGCAGCCGCCGTGTTTATCGGCATGTGCGGCTTCATAGCGTACTGGGGGGACCTGCTCGGAAGGCGCCTCGGCAAGCGCCGGCTGAGCCTCTTCGGCTTGCGTCCCCGCTACACCGCCATCATCTTCACCACAGTCACCGGGATGCTGATCGCCGTCTTCACCATCGCGTTCATGGCGACCATAAGCCAGAGGGTCCGCCTGCTCATGCTCGAGGGCGACAAGATCATCAGCGAGCGCAAGGTGCTCCTGCGCAAGTACGAAGTCGCTCGGCGGGCGGCGGGCGAAGCCCGGGCGGGCGCCCTGAAGGCACAGGAGGACGCCAGATCCGCCATCAAACAGCGCGACAACCTCGTCCGCGAAGTGAACCACATCTCCGCCAACCTCCGGAAGCTGCGATTGAGCCTGGTCCGAAACGAAGCCGCCCTCGCGCGGACCGAGAAACTCCTGGCTGCCGCTCAACGCGACCTCGCCATGTCAAACCGCAGGCTGGCCGCAGCCGCGGCGGAGATAGAGAACCGCAAGAAGGAGATATCGGCGCAGCAGGAAACGATCAACGGACTCGAGAAGTTCCGCGCCGATCTCATAAGAAACGTCGAGATAATCGAGCAGCGGACCGATACGGCCTATGCCAGGTACATCGCCCTTCGCCAGAAGACAGTGATCCTCAGACCGAACGAGGAACTCGCGCGCACGGTAATCGAGTGCTCCCAGCCCAAAGCCCGGATCCGTGAGGAAGTCCTATCGCTTCTTCGCAAGGCGGATGAAACGGCGCGGTCGCAAGGCGCCACGACCGGCGACAACGGCCGGACGATCAGGATCATCATCAAGAGAATAGAGTCGCCGGACTCCGACAAGCCCATAACCGCGGATGAGTCGAAGAGCATCGACGCGCTCGTCGATGAGCTGTCCACCGGCTCGGGCAGCGTGGTCCTCCGCATCGTCTCGATCGGCAACTCCGTGGAAGGTGAGCAGGTCCTGGTGGAGTTCATCCCCAACTACAATCGCCTGGTCTACTGGAAGGGCCAGGGTGTGGCTGAGACCAGAATAGACGGCTCGGCCTCGCAAGGACAGATCCTGGGGCAGGTCATCAGCTTCCTGCGGTCCGAGGTGCGACCTGCCGCCATCGCAAAAGGAATCATTCCGTACTTCGATGAGGAGCAAGACCAACCCGCCGTCGGATCGATCTCCCCGGACCAGCTACTGGAGATCGTGGACAGAGTGAAGCAACGCGGCAGACCCGTCGTCCTGAAGGCCGTCGCCGACGCAGACACCTGGTCGGCCGGACCCCTCAATCTCGAGTTCCGCATTGAGGACTTCTGATGGGCGTCGTGATCGCGATAGACCCCGGCAGCGACAAGTGCGGGCTTGCGGTCGTGAGCGCGCGGGACGTCCTGCGCCGATGCATACTTCCGCCGGATGAGGTTCCTGCGCTCGTCTCCGAACTGATCACCAGGTACTCCGCCGATACCCTCGTCGTGGGCAACGGCACGCACGGCCGGAAGCTTGCCGACAGACTGCGCGACAGAGTCTCCGTACCGATCGTCTTCGTGGACGAATCGTACACCACCCTCAGAGCGCGCACGCGTTTCTTCGAGGAGAACCCGCCTCGGGGACTCCGACGCCTCATTCCCCGGGGTCTGCTCATCCCCGACAGGCCGATCGACGACCTCGCGGCGGTCATCCTCGCCGAGGAGTACCTCTCCGGCAGATCGTGAACGGCGCTGACGACGCGTCCCGCTCGCCCGGCCGGTCACCGCTCATCTATCCCTTTTCCTTCCTCGAGTTTTCCTTTCGCCACACACGGGTAATGATCTCGCGAATGGACCCGATAGCGTTACCAGGCAGTTCGTCAGCAATTCCCGGACTGACACCCTGTAACCTTCACCAGGTGTCCGGCGTATAACAATTCGGCGGCGGTAGATGAGCCTGCCGGCAGTCCTGCATGTGCAAGGAGGAAAAACGGCATGCAGGGTTGTACAGGAACTCTGAGCGAAACTTCTCACTCAGAGAGTTGACAATACCTAGCATTTTTGCTAGGATGTCCGGTAACTAGGCTATCACACTGGCGCAGCACAAGGTTGAAAGGAGGTGCAGAAACCTTGAATGGCCTGTGAACTGCGCGGTGATAGGATAGGCCAGAGGAAAGACGCTTCGACCGAGACGCGGTCTGACGCAGAGGAAACATGGATACTCGCGCGGATGCCGCAGACATGAGAAGCAGAAGGTCCTCCGGCCGACAGTGAAGTGGATACATTCAAGGAGGATGAAACATGAACAAAGTAGCGTTCTTGATGATCGCTGCACTTCTGCTCAGCCTGAGCGCAATCGCGTTCGCGCAGGAGTTCCCCGATGTCCCGCCCGATCATTGGGCATATGACGCAGTCCAGGAGCTCGTCGACCAGGGAATCATCCAGGGCTACCCTGATGGTACCTTCGGCGGCAAGCGCGCTATGACTCGTTACGAGTTCGCTGAGGCTCTCGCCAAGGCTATCCCCGTCATCGCTGAGATGGCTGGTGGCGGTACTGTGGGTCCCGCTGGTCCTCAGGGTCCTGCCGGTCCGCAGGGGCCTGCCGGACCTCCAGGACCTGGTGTAGACCAGGAGCAGATCCAGGCTCTTCAGCGGATGATGGACGAGTTCCAGGATGAGCTCGCCTCCCTCGGCGTTCAGGTCGAGAGCGTACGCAGAGACCTGAATGCACTCTCCGAGAGAGTCACTGCTCTCGAGGAAGAGGTCAGCCGCGTCGTTTGGTACGGCAACGCTAACCTGATCGGCCGCGGTGAAGTTGAGAACAACGCACCCGCGTTTGACAGAGACAGCCGCCGCCTTTCCGCCGGCACGACCGGCACCGCGGATGCAGACAATCCGCTGTCCAACTCGTCGTTCTTCACCGACTTCCAGCTCGGTGTGACCGGCAGAGTCAGCGACAATGCGTCCGTCGATGCGTTGATCGCAGCCGGCGACTATCTGTCTGACTTCGCCCTGGGCGATATGGACGACTTCACTCTGTGGAGACTGAACCTCGACACCGCTATCAAGCTCGGACCGCTCGGTCAGGGTGAGGTAAAGGTTGGTAGGTTCCCGTTCCAGTTGACCCCGTACACCTTGAAGTTCGTGGACCCTGACAGCTACACCTACGTGGACAAGCTGGACGAGGGGAACTTCATACTCGACGGTGGAAGCATCCTGTTCAACTGGAGCCGGATCGCCCTCACCGCGTTCGCGGCGAAGACCGACAATCAGATCGCTGATCTCATCAGCCCTGACCTGCTTCTCGGCGGAGTCAGCGGAATCGAGACCTCCCAGATCGCCGGCGCCCGTGCCGTCATCGGCACTCCGTTCGGCGGCAACCTCGGCCTGACCTGGTACGAGGCTGGACTGGCTCCTGGTTTCGGCACCGCCGACATCATGGGCGCAGACATCAACGCGATGTTCGGCACCCTCGGTGTCTCAGCTGAGTGGGCGGAGTCCGATCCGGATGCCACTCTGGAAGCCATCACGTCCAACGACGACAACACCGCATGGAATGCCAACCTGGCCTTCCAGCTCGGCGGCCTCGGAATCAAGGCCGGCTACAGCACCGTGGAGCCGAACTACTTCGCTCCTGGTTACTGGTCGAGACTCGGCCGCGCGGTGAACCTCGTCAACGTCAAGGGCTTCAACGCGAACCTGACCTACGCGCTGGGCAGCAACCTTGCCCTGTCCGCTGAGGGTCAGTTCCTCGAGCCGTTCGATGCGGGCGCCAACATCAGTGGACGCACCAGCATCGAGCAGGGTCGCACCGTGAACGTTCCCGGAGCAACCACCGACCAGGTCACCTACTGGCGCGCAGGACTGAAGTACAACCTGACCGCAGCCAACGCAGTCGATCTGGGTTGGGAGCAGGTGAAATGGGAGCCGACAGGCGCCGGCGCCGACACCGAGGAGAGATACATCTCCATCGGCCTCGGCCATACGTTCAACCCGAACAGCAGCCTCAAGCTCCTCTATCAGATAGTGGAGTACGAGCAGGGCGCGCTGGATCCGTACGGTGTTGCTGACAACTACCGCGGCGGCGTTGCGACCGCTCAGTTCGCTCTCAAGTTCTAGTAACCTGAGACGAACCTAAGCTGATACGGACCCCGCCTCGAGCAACATCGAGGCGGGGTTTTTTCATTTGCTCCGCACGAAACCCCACCCTCACTCCGAACGTATACACTAACATACAGACGAGTTCGCATAACCGTCCCCGGACCGCCGACAGACGCCGGCAGTTCCCGCGGATGGATTCTGGAGGACAGGAGGAACAAGATGCTAAAGAGACGTAGACCACTCACACTCCTGCTCGCGGGAGCGCTCATGCTGACGATCTGTCTCACCGCCGTGGCGCCGGTCAGGGCCGGAGTGGGAGACGTTCTGAAGGGCGCAGGCATAGTCCTGCTGATCAACCAGTTCGGTGACGAACTGAACAAGTTCATCAACAAGCTGACCGTCAACAAGGGCGTCGGCGTCGAAGACCGAACCAAGGTTGTGCCGATCATCAGCGTCGGACAGGGCGGATACGCCGGCGCGGCGCAAGTCAGCGGACCGGCGCACCTCGTGGACAAGGTCAAGGCGGTGGCCATGATCGAAGCCAACATGAACGGAAAGACTTTCCGAGTGAAGGTACTGATCCCCGTGGAGACCAAGGACGTGGTCAAGGATATCAAGCGCGTATCCGGGGTCGGTGTAAGCGCGGTCATAGATGTCAGGCTGTAGTGTTCCCTCCCTCGCAACACTCCCCAGGCCCGGGGCCGATCGGCTCCGGGCTTTTCTTCTCTGAGCCCCTATCACTAACCATATTGTGCTGCGCTTGCATGTGAGATCACCGCTTGACGGCTCACTATCGCCCCGATATAATGTATTCGGCGCTTGTATTGCAGACCCGCAAAGCAATCGGCGACCCTAGGCTTCGGAGGAAAGTGTGAGGAAGTACAGATTATGCATCGTGCTGGCGCTGGCTGCAGTCGTGGCCGGCACAGCGGCGCTGCCGGCAATGGCTCAGTTGGCCGCCGGCACTCGAGCACTCGGCATGGGGGGAGCATACACTGCGATCGCGGATGACACAAACGCGGCGTACTGGAACCCGGCAGGGCTGGTGAATGCAAGGGGATTCAGTTTCCAGGCGCCGAACGTCCAGGTCCGGATCAAGTCCAACCTCGACTGGGAGGACATCGCCGACAATCCGCCGACGAGCGATGAGGATCGAATCGCTCTGCTCGAGGAACTCGGACAGGGCGTGACTACCGTCGATCTCTCCGCCAACTTCGGTATCGTCGCGAACGGACTCGCAGTTTCCATCATACCGCTGGCGAGCGCAAGTCTGACCGCCGATGTCAACATCGATCCCGTTACGAACCGGCCCCAGGTCACAATGGTGGGCGGAGTGCCGACGATCGATTCGACCGGCCTTGTCACCGGCGTTGCCGCCTACGCGGTCGGCGTCAGCATGGGCAGAACGCTAAAGAACGGCGATGCGATAGGCTTTACGCTGAAATCGGTGAACAGCAAGACTTTCGCCCAGACGCTGAGATACGACCCTGTGCTCACGGCTGGCGGCGATCCCACCAATCCGGCGGACTACACGGTCGACGAGAACTCGCCTCCCGCCATTGAGAGGAGCAACAGCGGGTTCGGGCTCGACGTCGGATACATGAGGACCATCAACCCTGAGACCACAATGGGCATCATGGTCAGGAACCTGCTCGAGCCGAAGGGCGCAGGACCCTTTGGCGATCGCCAGTTCAACATCGGTTTCGTCCACAGACCCGCAGGCAAGAGCGTGGTGCTCGCGGCCGACATCGCCCACATGTTCGACCATCCGACGCTGAACCTCGGCGCCGAGCTGAAGGCGGGCTAGTTCCTGAGCATCTGGGCCGGCATCTACGAGCGCAAGCTCACCCTCGGCGCGGGACTGAACATCTTCGGAGGCAGCCTGCAGTTGGCCTACAGCCCCGAGAACACCTCTATGGTATCGACTGCCCTGTCCTTCTAGGAGCGGCATATCCCTCTTCCGCTTCCGGCGACCACTCGCCGGAAGCGGACCCTACCCATCCCCTCTACCCGCGATCGATCATCACCGCTCGCACCGCCGGTGGTTTGCCGATGCGGCATCTCCCATGATATAATTCTGAAGCCTCTACAGCCATCGATTCTCACGAGTGAGTGCTTCGGAAGTGCAGGAATACATCAGAGCAGAGAACCTGTGTAAGAGTTGCTGCGGCTCGACAGCCCTGGATGGAGTGTCGATAACCGCGCTGAGGGAGGAGATATGCTGCGTATTCGGGCCGTCCGGCTCGGGGAAGAGCACGCTCCTCCGCCTACTCGCGGGCATCGAAGCTCCGGACTCCGGCTCGCTGACGCGCTCTGACGGCAGCCCGGCGATCTCGTTCGCCGAGCCCGCGCTCGACGACTCGCTCACGCCGATGGAGATCCTCAACCTGCACGCGGCTCTCTACGGCATCCCGCGACGCAAGCGGCGGGGTGTCATCCGGGAGATGATCCTGCTGCTCGATCTCGAGGAGGCGCGCGACTCCCGGGTCTGCGCGCTCTCGTCCGGGCTGCGGAAGCAGGTCGAGCTGGCGCGGACCCTCATATCCCCGTCCGCGACCCTGCTGCTCGATGAGCCGATGTCCGGGCTCGATACCATAGTTCGCGAGCGCGTGTGGAACCACCTCATGATGCTCAAGTCGATCGAGCATCGAACGATCATCATTGCCACCGCACGCCCGGAGGACGCCGAGCTTTGCGACCGGATCACCGTGCTGAACAAGGGACGAGTGCTCGCGGAGGGCACCGTCAGCCGACTTCGGAGCATGATCGGGCCGGAAGCGGTGGTCATCAAACCGCTCGGGTCGCGAAAGCACGGGGCTCGCGGCACTTGGGGAGACAAGCGCGCGATCACCATGGCCGAGCAGGACGGCTCGCTGGTGGTGGAGATGAGCGCCGACTCCAGGCCGGCTGAGCTCGTGCGGGAGATATCCGGGCAGGCCGCCGCCGTGCGCCTGCGCCCGAAGGGACTGGACGTCGTCCTCGAGGAGCTGATCGCCCGGTCGGACCGGCACGGCGACGCCGGGGAGGGTTCATAGATGCTGTCCGTCGTGGAGAGAGTGTGGGCGCTGACGGTCCGCGAGGTCCGGCTGCTGGGACGCAACCGGCCGCGCCTCGTCAGCGCGCTGGCCGTCCCGCTTGCAGGCGGCATCGTCTGCGGCTGGATGACCCGCACCACGTCGCTGCCCCCGGTGTACTGCCTGCTGGTGTTCCTCATCCTGGGGGCGGTCGTCCTGAGCGCTGATCCCCGCACTAAGGCCTCGCGAGCGATATCGGCGGTCGCGGGCAGGGGCATGTTCATGGCCGCGTGGATCCTCACGGCGCTGCTCATCCTGATCCTCCAGGCAGCGGTCCTGACGACGTGCGCCTCCACGATCGGCGGCTTCGAAGTCACGACCGGCGTCCTCGCCGGAGGGCTGGCCGCATCCCTCGCCGTCGGCGCGATCCTGCGTCAAATCCTCTCGGGATAGCATACATGCAGCCGGTCGGTTTGCCGACTATCGCATCCTGCTCCGCCGTCGTCCGCCACGAGTAGACACCGCCTAGGCGTTGTGCTAAAATGCCCTCGGATATCGTGGCTGAAAGGCCTTTCGTTTGCAATATCAGCGTCGGCCGTGTATCCATCCAGGCATTCCACGGCCGGCAGCGGACAGGAGAGTCAGCAGTGGCAGCCAAATCTAAGAGCAAGCTCGAAAAAGTGAACATCGGCGTTATCGGAGTCGGCGGGATAGGCCGCGTCCACCTCGGTGGATACGAGAAGTGCCCCGAAGCGAAGGTGGTGGCGGTCTGCGACCTGATCGAGGACCGAACGCAGTGGGCGGCGGACAAGTACGGCATCGACAAGACCTTCAAGGACTACAAGGAGATGCTGCAGCTCCCGGAGATCGACGCGGTCAGCATCTGCGTACCGAACTACCTGCACGCCGAGATGGCGATCGCAGCGTTCGAGGCCGGCAAGCACGTCCTCTGCGAGAAGCCGCTGTGCATCAACCCGAAGGACGGCGAAGCGATGGTAGCCGCGTCGCAGAAGGCGAACAAGAAGTTCATGACCGCCTTCAATAACCGGTTCCGCGGCGACACCCAGACCTTGAAGAAGTTCATCGAGGGCGGCGAGCTCGGCGAGATCTACTTCGGCAAGACCGGCTGGATCCGCCGCAAGGGCATCCCCGGCATGGGAAGCTGGTTCACCCAGAAGGCAAAGGCCGGCGGCGGCCCGTTGATCGACATCGGCGTACATGTGCTCGACCTGGCCCTGTGGCTGATGGGCAACCCGAAGGCCGTCTCGGTCACCGGCTCGACCTACTCGGTGTTCGGCTGCAAGGGCGAGGGCATGGGCGACTGGGGCACGTCCGAGGCCGGCGGCATCTGCGACGTCGAGGACCTGGCGGCCGGCTTCATCAAGCTCGACACGGGCGCGACTCTCATGCTCGAGGCAAGCTGGGCATCGCACATCGAGAAGGACCTGATCTTCACCAGCTTGATCGGGACCAAGGGCGGGGCCGATGTGGACCCATTCCGCATCTACAAGGATATGCACGGCTCGATCGTGGATATCACACCCGGCTTCAGGAACCAGTCCGGCCACGACATGGAGATTCGGCACTTCATCGACTGCCTGATCCAGAACAAGACACCGATCTCCACCGGCGAGCACGGACTCGAGGTAGTGCGCATTCTGAACGCGATCTACAAGTCCGCAGCAACCGGCAAGGAAGTAAGGCTCAAATAGGAGACATGCAGGAGTGTGGGAACGTGGGAGACGAAACGCCCATACCCTCATACTCCCACACTCTCGTACCCAAGAGGAGGTATGACAAGTGAAAGTCGGCGTTTTTACGGTAGCATTCGGCGATATGAAGTTCGAGGAGGCGCTGGAATACGTCGCGGGAGTCGGCGTAGAGGCTGTCGAGATCGGCACCGGCAACTATCCCGGCAACTCCCACTGTGACGTGGATAAGCTGCTCGGCAGCGAAGCGGAGCGCAAGAAGTTCCTCAAGGCCGTCGAGTCCAGAGGCCTGGTGATCAGCGCCCTGTCCTGTCACGGAAACCCGCTGCACCCGAACAAGCAGATCGCGGAGGAGCACCACAACGTGCACCGCAAGACGGTCGAGCTGGCGCAGAAGCTCGGCATCGAGCGCGTGATCAACTTCTCCGGCTGCCCGGGCGACTCGCCGCGCGCGAAGTATCCCAACTGGGTCACCTGCCCGTGGCCGACCGACTTCTCGGAGGTCCTGGACTGGCAGTGGAAGCGCAAGGTCATCCCGTACTGGAGGAAAGAAGCAAAGTTCGCCAAGGAGCGCGGTGTCAAGATCTGCTTCGAGATGCATCCGGGATTCGTCGTTTACAACCCCGAGACGCTCCTGAAGCTTCGGAACGCCTGTGGTGACGCACTCGGCGCGAACTTCGATCCGAGCCACCTCTTCTGGCAGGGCATCGACCCGGTGAACGCGATCCGGCAGCTCGGCGACGCGATCTATCACTTCCATGCCAAGGACTGCAAGATCGACGATATCAACACGAAGGTCAACGGCGTTCTCGACACCAAGAACTATACCGACGAGATCAACCGATCCTGGATCTTCCGCACCATCGGCTACGGCCACGGCCCGGACGTCTGGAAGGATATGATCAGCAACCTGCGCATGGTCGGCTACGACTGGGTGATGTCGATCGAGCATGAAGACAGCCTGATGTCGCAGAAGGAAGGCTTCGAGAAGGCTGTCGCATTCCTCAAGCACCAGGTGATCACCGAGAAGCCTGGCGAGGCATACTGGGCATAGGCAGACTGCAGACCGCAGACTGCCGGCTGCAGCTTTCAAAGTCGCGGGCGCCTGAGGATCCGATTTGGGCGTCCGCAACTTTTTCGGTTATCGATCTATAGCTAAATATTGGATTGCGACGGATCGCTATCCGGCATGATTGCGAGTTGCAATCGAGGGGGTACTATGATATACTTTTGTTACTGGATTTCAGGGGGGTACAGATGAGTACGGTAGTCTACATCAACGGAAAACACGTCCCGCTGGAGGACGCTAAGATTACCGTGTATGATCACGGACTGCTGTACGGCGATGGGGCATTCGAAGGCATTCGGGTGTACTCCGGCAAGGTGTGGAAGCTCCACGAGCACATCACACGCCTCTTCCGCTCCGCGCATGCGCTGATGATCGACCTTCCCATCACTCCCGAAGAGATGGAGGAGGCAGTCCTCTCGACCCTGCGGGCGAATGGGATCACGGACGGCTATATCCGGATCACGATCACCCGAGGCGTAGGACTCGGGCTCGACCCACGAGCGTGCAAGGGAGATGCGACGGTCATCATCATGACCGACCGGCTGTCTCTGTACCCAGAGGAGATGTATCGCAACGGACTGCACGTGGTGACGGTCTCTACCAGAGTCTGCCCACCCCAGTCGCTCGAGCCGAGGATCAAGTCGCTCGGTAAGTACGTTGCGAACATCCAGGCCAAGCTGGAGGCCAACAGAGTTGGCGCCGGCGAGGGCCTGATGCTGAACATCCAGGGCTACGTCGCGGAAGCGACGGGCGACAACATCTTCATCATAAAGAACGGCGAGATCGTGACGCCGCCGCCGTCTGCCGGAATCCTCGAGGGGATCACCCGGAACACCGTGATGGAGATAGCTCGAGACCTGGGCATAAAGGTCGAGGAGAAGCTTTTCACGCTGTTCGACGTCTACTCCAGCGACGAGTGCTTCCTGACGGGTACCGCCGCCGAGGTCATACCGGTGGTCAAGCTGGACGGACGCACGATCGGCGACGGACGGCCGGGCGCTATCACCAACCGGCTGATAGAAGCGTTCCGTTCTTTGACAAAGACTGAGGGTGTGGTCATCTAATGCGACCGAGGCTCTGCGAATCGTGCCGCAGCAGGCCTGCGGAGTATGCGGTCAGCAGAGTGGTCGGCGGGCATACCCGGCAGGAGAGCCGCTTGTGCGCCTCCTGCGCCGCCAACAGCGAGAGAATACGATTCGGCGATAGAGGACTGCTTCTCACCGACCTGGTGCAGTCCATGCTGGCCGATGCTTCCCTCGCTGATGACGGAGCAAATCGAACAAAGGTTTGCCCCGGCTGCGGGAATACTCTCGATGAGACCCGCGAAACCGGTATGCTGGGATGCAGTATGTGCTACGTGGTGTTCAGGGATGAGGTCCATGCCCTGATAGCCGAGTTGCACAGCTATGTGCCCGGCCAGGGGAATCCAGAGTAGAAATGCAAGCGCAGAGGGTACATAGAAGTACGGCGCTCCCGGCGTGGGTCGGCACTACAGGGCCAGCGGAGGACGTTGTACTCTCGACCAGGGCGCGCCTTGCCCGGAATGTGGAAGGTATCCCCTTCCCTTCCAGAGCCCGAAACACGGACCTGCGGCGGGTCACGGAGATCGTGACCAATGCCGTCCGCGACTCGGAGGGACGGTTCGGCAAGCTCCGGATCATCCACCCCGAGCACATGTCGTGGCTGGACCGCCGGACTCTGGTGGACGCGCACGTCGCAAGCAGGCAGCACGTGGCCGGCGGGAACCACCGCTTGGTGGTAGTCAATGAGCCGGCTACGCTCAGCCTCATGGTGAACGAAGAAGACCACCTGAGGATCCAGTGTATCCTGCCGGGCTTCCAGCCAATGACCGCCTTGCACATGGCCGGAGAGTTCGATGCCTTCCTCAGCGGGAAGATCCGGTACGCTCGTGCCGATAATTACGGATACCTGACAAGTTCACTGGGAAACGTCGGGACGGGCCTGCGTCTTTCGGTGCTCATGCACCTCGCGGGACTGGGGTTCGTCCGGGAAGCGGCGAGCATTCTGACCGCCGCCGCCGAGCTGAAGACCTCCGTGCGGGGGCTGTTCGGCGAAGGGACCGATGCGATCGGACACCTGTACCAGGTATCGAACGCAACGACAATCGGCTTCTCCGAGCGGGAGATAGCATCGAGGGTGCGCGCAGCGGCCGATCACCTCATCGCGAGGGAGAGAGGCGTGAGGCGCGGCCTGGCGAGCGACAGCGAGATGCTGTATGCCGTGGAGAAGGCCCGCGAGAAGCTGATGGAGGCCCGGACCCTGAACGGACGGGACGCAGCGGTCTATCTGTCGATCCTGCGTCTGGGATCGGCGCTGGGCGTCTCGTCCGATCTGTCCTTGACGGACTTCAATGAGCTTCTCGTCTCCATGCACCTTGGAACGACCGCGCTGAGCGGCGGCAAAGGGTACAGAGATACGGGAAGCATCAATGACGATATGAAGCGCGCGAAGTTGATCCGCGCGAAACTGAGCGAAAAACGGGAAGCCGGTCAACTGGCGCTTCCGGAAGAAAGCTAGGCCTCCCCGGCGGCGGGAGTCGTCGGGGGCAGATTCCGAGAACCGGACAGCTAATCCGAACGTCATACTAGTTAGAACATACACCGACCGGGAGGCCGCCGAAGGCCTCCCCTACGGGTTTTTGATAGTGCGGTACCATTCCAGCGAAAAGGAGGGACAGCGGAATGTGGCAGAGGTTTACCGAGAGGGCGCGCAGAGTCATCTTCTTCGCACAGGAAGAAGCAGGACGGCTCGGCGAGAACTTCGTCACCACTGAGCATCTGCTTCTGGGCCTCGTGCGCGAGAACGACAGCGTCGCAGCCCGGATCCTCGACCGGATGGGCGTGAGTCTGAATCGCATCCGATCCGAAGTCGAGCGGCAGGTAACCAGGGGTGACGGTCGCCTCGGCCAGGACATGCAGTTGACCCCGCGCGCAAAGCGGGTCATCGACCTGGCCTACGACGAAGCCCGACAACTGAACAACAACTACATCGGCACCGAACACCTGCTGCTCGGACTGATCCGGGAAGGCGAAGGCCTGGCAGCTCGTGTTCTGGCTAAGCTCGGTGTGGATCTAGAGAGAACAAGGCGAGAAGTAATGAGCCTTCAGGATAACGACACAACGATGCAGACGACCCGAACACGGTCGCGCACCCCGACGCTCGACGAGTTCGGCCGAGACCTGACCGAGATGGCCAGGCAGGACAAGCTCGACCCGGTCGTCGGTAGAAATACGGAGATCGAGCGCGTTATCCAGATACTGAGCAGGAGAACGAAGAACAACCCCGTTCTGATCGGCGAGCCCGGCGTCGGTAAGACCGCCATCGCAGAGGGACTGGCACAGCGCATCACGTCCGGCGACATCCCCGAGATGCTCAAAGACAAGCGCATCGTCGCGCTGGACCTCGCTGGTGTGGTCGCCGGTACGAAATACCGCGGCGAGTTCGAGGAGCGGATGAAGCGCGTCATGGAGGAGGTCCGCAAGGCCAGCGGCGAAGTGATCCTCTTCATCGATGAGCTGCACACCCTCGTAGGAGCGGGTGCGGCTGAGGGTGCTATCGACGCGTCCAACATCATGAAGCCGGCTCTGGCGCGCGGAGAGCTCCAATGCATCGGCGCTACTACGATGGACGAATTCCGCAAGTACATCGAGCGCGACGCAGCCCTGGAGCGCCGCTTCCAGCCTGTCCAGGTACGCGAGCCGTCGGTTGACGAGGCGATCGACATCCTCAAGGGTTTGAGGGATCGATACGAGACTCACCACAGCGTGAAGATCAGAGACGATGCTCTCGTCGCAGCGGCCCAACTGGCCGACCGGTACATCACCGACAGGTGCCTGCCGGACAAAGCCATCGACCTGATCGACGAAGCCGCGTCGAGAGTACGCCTGCAGCGCGCTCTTCCGCCCGCGGAACTGCGCGCGGCAAAGGCGGAGCTTCAGGCCGTGACCAAAGAGCTCGAATCGCTTCCGAGCACTTACCAGTACGACCGCGCCATCGAGCTTCAGGCTCAGGAGCGGTATCTGTCGGACAAGATCCGCGATCTGGACCAGGAGTGGCAGGAGGGCAAGGACAAGAGCGAGCCCGTCGTCACCGAGGACGAGATCGCGCACATAGTCTTCAGTTGGACCGGCATCCCGGTCTCCAGGCTGGTCGAGGCGGAGACGGTAAAGCTGCTCAACATGGAGCAGTCGCTGCACGAGCGCATCATCGGCCAGGACGAGGCGATCGAGGCTGTCGCAAGAGCGATCCGCCGATCCAGGTCCGGTCTGAAGGATCCGAAGAGACCCACGGGTTCATTCGTCTTCCTCGGCCCGACCGGCGTCGGTAAGACGGAGCTTGCGAGGGCGCTGGCCGCCTTCCTGTTCAACAATGAGGACAACCTGATCCGCATCGACATGTCGGAGTACATGGAGCGGTTCGCGGTGTCGAGACTGGTCGGCGCGCCTCCGGGATACGTCGGGTACGAAGAGGGCGGTCAGCTCACAGAGGCGGTCCGCCGCCAGCCGTACTCGGTCGTGCTGCTCGACGAGATCGAGAAGGCGCACCCCGAGGTGTTCAACATCCTCCTGCAGGTCATGGAGGACGGGCGACTGACCGACTCGCAGGGCAGGATCGTCGACTTCAAGAACACGGTCATCATCATGACCTCGAACATCGGCGCTGCACAGATCAGCGGCGATAGCGGCATGGGCTTCCGCTCCACCAAGAAGCTGGACGAGGATGCTAGAGCCTACGAGAGCATGAAGAACCGCGTGACCGAGGAGATGAAGAAGGTCTTCCGGCCGGAGTTCCTGAACAGGGTGGACGAAGTCATGGTCTTCCACTCCCTGACGTCGCAGCAGATCCTGCAGATCGTCGACCTGATGATCAACAGGGTGCGCGAGCAGCTCCAGGCCCAGGGTATGGACCTCGAGCTGAGCGAGGACGTGAAGGAAGTCCTGGCGAAGGAGGGCTTCGACCCGGCATTCGGCGCGCGCCCGCTGCGCAGAGCGGTCCAGAGAGTGATCGAGGACCCGCTCAGCGAGCAGATCCTGCTCGGCCGGTTCAGCGACGGAGACACGATCCGCGCCGAACTCGAGGATGGCAAGGTCATCTTCAACAAGGTCGAGAAGATCGAGCCCGCGGCGGTGTAGATCAGACTGCGGACGGCAGACTGCGGACGGCAGCGAGAGTAGACAGACGAAGGCCCGTTCCGAGACTCGGAGCGGGCCTTCTTGCTTGCATCCAGTCTGATTGACCGAACGCCAAGTCGTGTGGTAGTATCTGAGCGGCATGAATCAGGCGTGATTTGAGAGGTTAGGCATGCTCCTCGCGATCGACGTAGGGAACACGAATATCACCATCGGCGTCTACCGAGGCGACTCGCTCGCCGCGGACTGGCGCATCAGGACCCAACTCGGGCGCACCGCCGACGAGTACGGCATGCTCCTCCGCGAGCTGTTCGAGTACTCCGACGTGCATTTCGGCGATGTGCAAGGGATCGCCATCTCAAACGTCGTGCCGCCGATAATGGCGGAGCTCGACAACGCATGTCGGAGATACCTCAAGATCGAGCCGTTCGTGGTGAATCCGACCGACGACCTGGGAATAGAGATTCGGTACACCCCGAGATCCGATGTGGGAGCGGACCGGATAGTAAACGCGGTGGCCACCTACGCGCTCTACGGCGGGCCGTCGGTCGTGGTGGATTTCGGCACGGCGACGACCTACGACGCGATCTCGCAGGTCGGCGAGTACCTCGGAGGCGCGATAGCGCCCGGGATCGGCATCTCGATGGAGGCGCTCTTCCGCTCCGCCGCGCGGCTCCCGAGGATCGATCTGGTCCGCCCGCCGACCGCGATCGGGATGACCACCCAGGCGAGCATGCAGTCCGCGGTGTTCGGATTCGCCGGACAGGTGGATGCAATGGTGGCCAGGTTCAAGGACGAACTCGGCGGTGAGGCGAAGGTGATAGCGACCGGTGGCCTGGCCGAGTTGATCGCGCGCGAAAGCAAGTGCATCGAGATCGTGAACCCGATGCTGACACTCGAGGGCCTCAGGCTGCTTTTCGAGAGGATTCGAGGGACGAAACCGTAGGAAGGGTCTTCCGGGCGGTCTGTGCCCGACAACCCCGAGTATCACCTAGATACGTCGGTAGCGGAATGAAGTGGCGCTGCCGATGCATCGATCTCTCGTAGGAGGAGTTTTGCGGACGGTTTGTGTCAGCTAACTTCGACCCTCCCCCTACGGACTATATACGCGATTGTGCAAAGCGACTACGAGCCACTCCGCATAGGTAGCATCCGCATCGATCCCCCCGTGGCACTCGCGCCGATGGCGGGTGTGACGAATCATGCCTTCCGCGTCATCTGCCGGAGACTCGGCGCCGGCCTGGTCTACACCGACATGATCAGCAGCTACGCCCTGCATTACCGCAACGTCAAGACGCTCCGCATGTTCGACTGGACTCCCGAGGAACGCCCGGTGGCGGTCCAGATCTTCGGCGCCGAGCCGGACAAAATGGCGGCGGGCGCTCGGATGATCGCCGATGCCGGGGCGGACATCATCGATATCAACATCGGCTGCCCTGTGCCCAAGGTCACCAAGACCGGCGCAGGAGCCGCCTTGATCAACGACCTGGACACCGCGCGCAGGATCATGGAGGCGGTCGTCCGTGCGGTTGATGTGCCGGTGACGATCAAGACGCGCAAGGGACCGGACAGCGCTACCGTCACGGCCGTCGAGTTGTCGAGGATGGCGCAGGATGCGGGGATCGCGGCGGTTGCGATCCACGGGCGGACGGCCGAGCAGGGATACTCCGGAGCGGCGGACTGGAGCGTGATCCGCCAGGCGAAGGAGGCGGTCGACATCCCGATCATCGGCAACGGCGACGTGAAGTCGCCGGAGGACGCGAAGCGCATGCTCGATGAGACGGGCTGCGACGGCGTGATGATCGGGCGAGCGTGCATGGGCAACCCGTGGATCTTCCGGCGGACGGCTCATTACCTGCGGACCGGCGAACTTCTGCCGGAACCGACGTTCCAGGAGCGGATCGACACCGCCCGGGAGCACCTGCGTGGGATGGTCGAACTGCTCGGCGAGGAGATCGGCACTCGTGAGATGCGGGGGCAGATCACCTGGTACGTCAAGGGCATGCCGGGAGCCGGCGCTCTCCGACACCGACTCACGGAGGCCGGCTCGCTGGAGGAAATGGAGACCGCGCTCGGTGAACTATGCATGTGGTAGGAGATGATCTTGTAGGAGCAGCTTCCGGCTGCGATACCACCGATCGCACCGTGAAACCACCGATCGCAGCTGGAAGCTGCTCCTACAAGGAGGAGAATACTTGGAGAAGTTCGCGTTCATAATACACCCCCTGCAAGCCAAGGCGGACGTCGCGCGGAAGTACCCTTTCGTGAAGTATCTGCCGGAGGGACTGGTCGAGTGGGGGCTCAAGCACAAGAGCCCCATGGAGGTCTCGCACATCACGGGTATCAGGTCCATCACGGGAGCTGAAGCTGAGGGCTGGTTCGTCGGATGCCCGCTTACGTCGAGGCAGTTGATCACGCTCCCGGTCGATGTGGTCTACGACAAGATCATACAGACCGGACGGCTTGCAGAGGCGCACGGGGCGAAGATCGTCGGCCTCGGAGCGTTCACCTCGGTAGCGGGGGACGGCGGTATCACGGTCGCCAAGAACCTCGATATCGCCGTAACGACCGGAAACAGTTACACCGTCGCCACCGCCCTCGAGGGAACGATCAAGGCGGCGAAGATGATGGGCATCGATCCCGCACAGGCCAAGGCAGCCGTGGTGGGCGCCGGCGGATCGATCGGACGGACCTGCGCGCGGATACTCACCCCGCAGGTGGACGAGATCGCGCTCATCGGCAGAAACCTGGAACCGCTCAACAAGGTTGCCACCGAGATCACCGACGAGACCGACAAGACCCCCAAGGTGTACACGGAGATCGCCACCGGGATACGCGATGCGGACATGGTGATCACCGTCACGAGCGCCATAGACGCCGTCATTCACCCCTCGGATATCAAGTCAGGCGCGGTCATCTGCGACGTTGCGCGGCCGCGGGACGTCTCCGTGCGCGTGCAGAAGGAACGCAACGACGTGCTGGTGATCGAGGGGGGCGTGGTGGCAGTCCCGGGCGATGTCGAGTTCCACTTCAACTTCGGGTTCCCTCCCAAGACCGCGTATGCCTGCATGTCCGAGACGATGATCCTGGCGCTCGAAGGCAGGTATGAGGACTTCACTCTCGGCAAGGATGTGAGCGTCGAGCAGGTCCGCGAGATCTCCAGGCTGGCTGAGAAGCACGGGTTCAGACTCGCCGGTTTCCGCAGCTTCGAGAGGGCGGTCAGCGATGAATACATCGAGCAGGTGCGGGAGAACGCCGCCCGCGCTCGCCGCTAGGCCCCTTCCGAATCCTCACTCTGTCATCCTGAGCATGCTCCGTGATCCCCCGATGATCGACGACTCCTGTCGTCGATCATCCTCCGTATCGCTCCTGAGAGACCTCGCGCCGTCAGCGCTGAGTAGTGCCGGCCGTCCTTCGATACGCTTCGCTACTCAGGACTAGCGGGTTCTATGCCCCGGAAAACAGCCCAGCCCTGAGTAGTCCTGAACTACGACTGCACCTCGATACCCCCTGCTCCTCAGTGTGGTCGGAGTTCAGGACGTATCGAAGGGCGGCCTGGCTCCACCAAACCTTTGGCTAGCCCCCACCGTCCTTCGATGCGCTTCGCTACTCAGGACTAGCAGAGATCATGCCCGAAACAACCGCGCTTGCTGCGCAGTAACATGCTCGGAACGATATCGTGTGTTCAGGCTGGCAAGACATCTGTCGCACCGCATATCGTGCGCCTCCATGCAGGACAAGCGCCGGTTTCACTCACCCCCCACTTGGGTATCATCACGGATGAGCCAAGTATCCGAGTACCCTGATAGGGAGAGTGTGTAAGTTGTCTGCACATAGCCGTGGAGAAGTGATCCAGTTCAGAATCCCTGGCAACACCAAATACGTGTCGATGGTGCGCCGTGGGATCAACTCAATCGCGCGCAGCATTGACCTCCCGGACAACGTCATCTCCGACATCGAGCTGTCGGTCTCGGAGGCAATCGCAAACGCAATCGAGCATGGAAGCCCGGAGCATACCGGGAACGTCGTTGTCGTGACCTGCAGGCTCGATTCGGACAAGCTCGTCATTGACGTGCGGGATGAGGGTCCGGGATTCCAGCCGAATCTGCACAACCTGGACAGCCCCGACATCCTGCTCGAGCACGGGCGGGGACTTCACCTGATCTGCAGACTCATGGACAGCGTGCAGGTCAGCCGCATGAGGAAGGGCTCCAGACTGCGGATGGTGAAGCGAGTAGATACGATACGGACCGGCAGAGAGGTACTCGCGGCGTAGACTCGCCGGCTATGGGCAAGCTCTCCGGGACAGTAGGACCGATCAGCGCAAGTAACAACGGCATCCCGGCCAAAGCCGGGATGCCGTTTGAGTCTCAGGCAAGCGTGGAGCGTTAGCCTCCGCCGGCTTTGCCTCTCTCGATGAGTTCCTTGACCTTCTGGCCACCCTTGTGGCCGATCTCCTCGTAGAACTCGTGGCCGTACTTCGAGCTGGTAGTCTGGCCACCCTTGGCACCGATCTCCTCGTAGAACGGCGAACCATAGCGCTCGCTGGTGGTCTTGCCGCCCTTCTTGCCTATCTCTTCATAGAAGCCGTGGCCGTAGCGCTCGCTGGTGGTCTCGCCACCTCTCTTACCTGCCTCGCTAACGGTCATCGCGCCTTTCTTCTCTTTGGCCATGTGGAACACCTCCTTTCATCTGTTACCTGTGATCTCATGACCTCGGCGGCCCTGATCTCGAACCGCCGAAGCAGTTATGTGATGAGCCGAGCGGCCCACTCCGCCAGGCCTATTTCTTCCTGGGCCTGGCAGGTGTGGTCTCCATAGCTCTCTTGCCTTCCTCAATCAGTTGCTTGACCTTTTGGCCGCCCTTATGGCCGGCCTCTCGCACGCTCATCTGGCCTTCTTTACGCTGTGCCATTATTTCACCCCCGTCTGCGCCAAGTCATACACTCGCTTGCGCTAGAGAGGTCTACGTGCCGAAAACGGTATCCGTCGGTGCGGTTGTTCTACTAATCGCCCTCGGCCTTCTTGCCTTCTTCGATCAGATGTTTGACCTTCTGGCCGCCCTTGTGACCGATCTCCTCGTAGAACTCATGGCCGTACCGCTCCGCAGTGGTCTCGCCGCCCTTCTGGCCACCCTTCTTGCCGATCTCCTCGTAGAACTCATGGCCGTGGGTCTCGGACGTCTTCTCGCCGCCTCTGCGACCGGCCTCGCTCACCGTCATGTCGCCCTTGTTTTCCTCTGCCATCTCGCTCACCTCCTGCAATGCGCCGTGCGGACATCGGGACCGAGCCACGTCCGCTGAGGCACGTGAATCGTCAGTGCACGATACAGCCATCCCCGGTCCCGGGCGTAACGGGGGGAAGAGGACCGGGGACGGCCCAGCTTCCGGTTAGCTCTCGCCTGTTGCCTTCTTGCCCTCTTCGATCAGCTCTTTGACCTTCTGGCCACCCTTGTGACCGATCTCCTCGTAGAAAGGAGTCCCGTACTTCTCGCTGGTGGTCTCCCCACCCTTCTTGCCGATCTCCTCGTAGAACTCGTGGCCGTGAGTCTCGGAGGTGCGCTGTCCACCCCTTCTCCCGGCCTCGCTTACCGTCATATCGCCCTTGTCTGCCATCCTCATTCACCTCCTAGGTTGATGCGAAGGTTTTATAGAATTGCCCACCAGGAACGATCCCCCGATGGGCCCGTCTTCGTTCTGCCGCTCGAACAGAGCTCGTATGCTACCGGTTGGCAGCCTTCTTGCCCTCTTCGATCAGCCTCTTGACCTTCTGGCCGCCTTTGTGGCCGATCTCCTCGTAAAACTCATGGCCGTACTTCTCGCTGGTGGTCTCGCCGCCCTTGCGTCCAGCTTCACTTACGGTCATTGCGCCCTTCTTCTCCTTGGCCATTCTTACTCACCTCCTGCTTTGGCGCAGCCCAAACGCGGATTGGACTGCAGAATTTGGGGTATTACCTTCAGCTTATTAACATGCAGTCAGCATGTGATCAGCACAGCGACGTGGGGAAGCCCATTCAGGATTCCATCACATCGCTCACGGAAGATACGACATCGGCCATGCTCGGATACTCCGCATCCGGGAGTTGATCCAATGCATCGCTCAGCCGCATCTCCTGACCTTTTTCCCATTCGATGGTCGAATCGCCGGCCCTGTCGAGGAGATCCTGCTTAGTTGCCGGAAACTCCACCCCTTCGAGTGCCTGCGTCACGGCTGCGATGCCGTAAGCCTCTCCCTTGGGCGGGCCCGGCTTCTCGGAGGCCATTCGGCGTTCCGACATTGGTCATACCTCCATGCGGCGGGCGATTCGCTGCGCGGGCAGTCGAACGGGTCGCCGATCGCAGGTCAGGGAGCTAGTCCCCCTCAGCCTTCTTCCCTTCCTCGATCAGCTCCTTAACCTTCTGGCCACCCTTGTGACCGATCTCTTCGTAGAACTCGTGACCGTACTTTTCGCGGGTGGTCTCGCCACCCTTATGGCCACCCATCTCGCCACCCTTGTGGCCGATCTCTTCGTAGAACTCATGGCCATGCGTCTCCGCGGTCTTCTCGCCGCCTCTGCGCCCGGCCTCGCTTACCGTCATGTCGCCCTTGTGTTCCTCAGACATCTCAGTTCACCTCCTCACTCGCGTTATAACCATTTGCTAATACTGCCAAACATCGCGCGAGCACGAAATTGCCCGTTTTGGGAGTCGTTTTGACCCCATTTGAACACGAATCGGACATCAGAACCCACTGCGTCCGTCACAGGAAACGGGACACAGTGGGTTGCCTTGCAGACTGGCCTCGTTCGAGCTTCCGGAGCGTGTGGCGTACTATGTCCACCGCCACATTGTGGTTCGTGGCTTCGGCCAAGCCGTACCACGACGGCGCGCCGTTCAGCTCGATGATCACCGGGCCGTCGGGCCCGTCGATGATGTCCACACCCGTGTAGTCCAAGCCTGCGATACGAGCCGCTTCAAGGCACATCTCCCGCATCTGCGGCGTGAGGTCGCAGGCCTGACAGCGAGCTCCCTGGTGAACGTTGGTCTTCCACTGGCCCTCCTGGGCGATGCGGTACATCGCGGCGGGGATGTCGTCGCCGACCACGAAAGCCCTGATGTCGCGTCCGTCATTCGGGATATGTTCCTGAATGTACGCCACTCCGTGATGCTGCATGAAGGCCGTGAGGATCTCCGGGCTGGTCTCCGGAGTGACCAACTCGATGCCTATGCCGTACGAGCCGTACAGCGGCTTGAGGACGAACGTACCCAGCTCGTTGCCGATGCGTTTCGCCTCGTCGATATCCTGGGTGACCGCCGTGCGGGGGACGGGCAGACCTGCCTGCCTCAGCAGAAACGTGGTGAGAGGCTTGCTCTCCGCGATGGACAGAGCCAGAGGTGTGTTGATGACCAGGGATCCCTGATTCAGGAGGAGTTCCAGAACCTCGTACTGGTAGTCTATCTCCCCGCGCCTGTTCAGGCCGCGGACAATGAAAGCATCGTATTCGTCCAAAGACACGCCGTGCATGGAGATCCGGCTTTGGCCGTCGATACAGAGCTCGAACGCCATCGGATCCACGACACTGCCGGATGACAGTTCCTCCGCGGCGCGCAGCAACTGCTGACTGGCCCAGTCCTTCTCGATGCTCGACGTGACGATCCCGATCTTGTACATGTACCTGCTATGCTCTGCGGACCAAGCCCGCGTTCTTGCGTATCGGAGCACCTCCAGGTCTCTGTGAATCCGTGCCGTCTGCATGGGCACGCACAGAGTAGCCTGAGACCGTTACACCTATACCCCTGGGGTATCAGCCCAAAACACGCACTGGGCGGCGTCGGGCGGACTCCAGGTGGATGTACGATACTCGGCATGAACGCGCGCACGGGGGAGATTCGCCGGGCGATGTCCTTCGCTGCGCCGGCCTCGGGACAGGCCCGCGTGGTCGTGAGAGGTCGGTTACAGCCGGAAGATCTCCTGGAGGCCTTCGCGCACGAACTGGATCGCTATCGCCGCGAGCAGCATGCCCATGATCTTCGCGACGACGTCCGCTCCGGTCTTGCCCAGGATGATGTAGAGGTAGCCGACGTACCTGAAGACGATGTAGGATACGAGGAAGACGAGCACGACGGCGGAAACGGTGATCCACAGTCCGCGCGTACCTATGAGGACGATGGTGGTGGTGATGGCTCCGGGGCCTACCAGAAGCGGAACGGCGAGAGGAACGACTCCGGGTCGTCCGCCGGCCGATACCCCGTAGTGAGCTTCGTTGGTGATCCGAAGCGCGATGACGAGCAACAGGATCCCACCGGCGATCTTGAAGTCGGCGATCGATATGCCGAACAGCGAGAGTATGCCGGTGCCGGTGAACGCGAAGAGGAGCATCAGGATGAAGGCCACGTACACTGCTTGCGTGAGGAGCGCGCGGCGCTCCTGAGGGGTCGCGTCGTGCGTCAGAGCCATGAACACGGGGATCAATCCGATCGGATCGATGATGATAAACAGCGCTATCGCAGCCCTCAGTATCTGTCCGAAGTCTTCCATCACATCAATGATTCTACCGCAAAGCCGTCTGCACTGCAAGGAACCGACTGATACTCACCTTTCAGGCGGCTCTGCAGGAGGGATCTGCGGGCGGTTCGTGCCCGGTAACGAACGCACCACCCAGCGTAGGGAACGGGCGCTGTCCCATTCCGTCAGTCGCAGGCATTCACCAGGGCGGAACGCGACGGCGAGCGTTCCCTACGTGGATACCCGAGGGGCTTCGGTAGCGCCGCTATGCTCTGCTTCCGAAGCATCGATGCCCGAACACAATGTAGGAGGAGTCTTGCGGACGGTTTGTGTCCGCTAACTCTGACGTCGGGATTAGCGATCCTAAGGGATCGCTGACTCCGAACGTCGGGGTTACCGATCTTCGATCGGAAAACCCCTCCTACATGATGCCAGGCGCTAGGTGGAGGGATCACCGGCGCGGCTGATCTTGCGAAAGTAGTGGTAGGTACTCCTCGCCAGCGCCCAGTAGATCCTGAGCCGCTGACGCTTGCTGCTCTGGCCTCCATAGTGGATCACGCGCGCGCTGGGGAGATAATAGACCTTCCACCCAGCGACGGTGGCGCGCCGGCACCAGTCTATCTCCTCGCAGAACATGAAGAAGGTCTCATCCAGGTATCCGATCCGATCGAATACCTCGCGGCGGCTCATGAGGCAGGCGCCCGAGACCCAATCGACCGCTCTGGGGCCGTCGGGCTGATATCCATGGAGTACCGGCTGAAGCAGGCCCCTGATCGGCCTGACGTGGTGGAAGAGCTTGGAGACCGCGATGGTGCGAGCGTAGTTCCAGGTCAGCGTCGGGAAGCGGCGGTGTGAGAGCTGTACGGTCCCGTCCACATTGAGGAGCTTGCAGCCGACAATGCCGACCTCCGGGTCCGCGTCCAGGAAGTCCACCATCTCCTGGAAGGCATACGGCAGGACCACCGTGTCGCTGTTGAGCAGAAGGATATGGCGGCCGATGCTCTCTCGGATAGCCCTGTTTGCGCCGGCGGCAAATCCTTCGTTCCTCGAGTTCACAAACAAACGAACGGCGGGAAACTCCCGCCGTACCATCTCGACACTGCCGTCCGTGGACCCATTGTCCACGACCAGGACCTCGTAGTCCATGCGATTAGTGCTGTTGTAGATAGAGCCCAGGCACTGTCTCAGATACTCCCGGGTATTCCAACTGACTATGCATACGGAGAGGTCCAACACATTCACCCCACGAGTCCACGGCTATAGCTCACCTTCCTCCTGGATGATGGCCTGCCGCAGTTCTTCCATCTCCTCCAGCGCCGTCTCGCGGTCCACCTCACCGCCGAACTTGTCTATCACACGAAAGTCCTCCTCATCGGAGTCCGTGTCCATGGCGCTCTCGATCTGCACCGGCTGCTCCAGGTGTGGGCACTCGTGCGAGCCGCCGTCGGTCTGGGTCTCCCCATACTCGCCGGGCGTGGCCGCGGTGTCCGTCTCCCCGCTGAACTCCGTGGATGGGACCGGGCCCAGCAGATCCCCGGCTCCCACGTGGGATATCTCCTCGATCACGTCATCCAGGCCCATACCATCGCCGGGATCGGGGTCGGTGGGGAGCATCTCCTGCACGGAATCCTGCCAGTCGAACTCGATCTCCTCCTCATCAGGGGTATCGAGCAGATCGACGTCGAGGCCGGCTTTCTGGTCTTCGGACGGCTCGTGCTTATGCGGGTAGATGAGTTCTCTCGCAGGGTCGAACTCCAGGTGATCGAGGTCGATATCCTCCATGGCATCGACGCTGTCGGCGAAGTCGGAGTCGCGCTCCTCCCTGGCTTTGATCAGGTCGCCGAGGTTCTCAACCACATCATAGTCCTTGCGCATTCGGTCTTCGGGGTTCCTCATGTGATCCCTCTCGCGCGAGCCGAGATCAGGCTGCACGCTTGACGAACTGCAGAATGGTCCTTCCGTCCGGGTTCTCGATATCGAGCGCCTCTACACGCCCTTCGTCATCGGCCTTGACCCACACGGCGCTCGCATCGGGAACCATGTGCGTCAGGGCCGCCGGCTCGCCGCCCTCAGGATCGCCGGCGACCACCACGATCGTCGCCTCATCGCCGCTCGACGGCTCCGTCTCGATCGCCAGCAGAGGCTGATCCTCGACGATGCGCTGCGGACCGAGCTCGTTACTCTCGAGATCGATACTGACCGGCCGAGTCTGGTTGGCGGCCCCGAATGAACTGAGGTAGTCCGCCCACTGGTCTCTCGGTATCTGCTGTGTTGACATCTGGTATCTCCTCCTTGGAAGGCGCCGGTATGTGCCGACCCTGACGAGCGGCGACCGACTCCTGTGGATATTGCCGTTTGAGAATCACGAGTTATTTACCATGTCGGCACACATCGCCAAACTTGCCTGCCGCGACGAGCAGGCTTGCTGCCCGGGCACATACAGGAGCGAAGGCTTGGTGGATGTGGGCGTGAGCGCTGTCAGTCCAACCGGCTCTTGCGATATGCGAGCAGGCAGAAGGAGATGATGCCGAAGCCGACTACAAGCAATCCCGCGGCACCGCCGTCAGCGGCCCATTCCTCGCGGACGGCGTTCTCGCCCGGGTGACGGCCGATACCGGGAGCGCCCACCGACAAGTGACCTCTGCTCGCGGGATGACGGTACAGGTAGTGCTGACCGATCGGGGTCAGGTCCGGTCCTCCGGCGGGGTGCATGTGGCAGAGCCGACACGGCATGCCGACCATCCGGTAGCGATCAGGTTGGGCGGATGCAGCGCATGTCAGGGCAATGAGCAAACCGAGCGCCGCCAGGGCAGTCTGCATCCACCGTACACTCATCCTCGCCTTCTCCTTCTCGCGCTGTGGACATGCGGGCTTCTAGTCGAGCCTTGCCTGTGAGCCCGAGATCGTTCCGGGCTCGCGACTCTCATACCCGAGCGCGGGATGCGGCAAACTGTCGATGCCTGGATGGTGTGCAAGCGGCGGGCAGGTGATGGGAGAGGTCTGCGGGATACGGCGATCCTGCCCGCCCGGCGCGCCGAGCGGGCAGGATCGATGGCTTACTTTGCGATGGGGAGCCAATCGGCAAGGAGGAAATGCACGCGGCCGATCAGGAGCGACATTCGCGCCATGACCGTCGAGCCGAACATTGCGCCGAACGCGAACATGAGGAACCACCGGCCCAGGTTGGCCGGGGCGCGGTGCAGCTTCGTCTTGTGCTCGAACGAGAAGAAGAAGTAGATCATGACGGTCAGCAGGATGACCATCGCGAATATGTTGTTGATGATGTTCGGAGCGGGCACGCCCCAGAGCGGCTTGAACGACGCCTCGATGCGGTCTACGTTCAGACCGGCGAAGCCCTTGAACGCGGCGCCGGCAACGAGGCCGAGGAGTCCTCCGAAGATGATGCGGCTGATCCACACATGTTTCTGGCTGTAGATGAAGTAGAACATCGAGCCGCCGATGAGCGCGAAGATCCACACCCACTGGCCGTCGGTGATCCGGTCCCACCACAACGGCTTGAGCGTCTGAGCCCAGCCGATGTAGGCATAGTATCCTGCCGCCGCGCCGATGTACATGTGCTCCACCAGGCGGTAGATGGGGTTCTCCTTGTAGAGGATCGAGTAGATCCCCAGGGTTGCCCCCACTGCCAGCCAGAGTGCGATGCTCTGGGTTATGCTGCTATTCGAAAGCCATGATGTGAGTGTATTCATGTCGTATCAACTCTCGCTTCGCCGTCGTCGGGAGCTGATGTACCCGATGTTGCCGGCAATGATCAGCACGATAATCAGAAGGTGAGACGTCGAGAGCGCGCCCGCCGCGCGGGTGGCGAAGTCCTGGCGACCAAGCAGCGACTCGTACTCCGCCGCACCTTTCATCCCGGTGAGCATGCCCTTGATCTGGCCCGCGTCGAGCGGATTGTAGCCCTCGGGAGCCATGACCGCCGTCGGGCAGTAGATCAGCGGAGTGCGGTAGGAGCCATAGACGTAGGCGATCCAGTAGTCCAGCGTGCCGGACGGGGTCACCTCCGCGATCACTCCGACGTCGCCGTTCTTGATGCTCTTGATGCCCTTCATGATCGGGTACGATGTCACCGGCTTGCCTTCGATGTCGGATTTGACCGTGCCGGGAATGTCCCGCCCGAGGCCCATCATGAACTGGATCATCGCACCGCCGGGCCGGTATCCCCAGTGGATCCAGTCCTTGCCGTACTCCTTGCCGAGCTCGCTGCCGATCCTCTTAGCCGAATCGTAGGCGAGCTTGTTCCCCTGCGGCATGAAAGCTACGATGGCGAACTTCTTGTTCCTCAGCATCAGGTGGCGGATGAGCGCCTCGGTCTGCGGCCGACTTTCGGCGACGGTGCCGGAATCCCACACGATATCGATGATGGCCAGCTTGTCGGCGGGCATCTTCTCGATGGTGTCGTACGCGCCCTGGACGGGCCATGTGACTACCACCGGCTGCTTGAAGTTCCATATCAACGGCACGGCCACGACCACGGCCAGGAGAGCGTACATGACCCGGCGGTCTATGTGCTGCAGGCGCTCGAAAGCCCTGAGTATCCTGTCGGTCGTGGTGAGTTCTCTACTTCGGTTCTCTGTCTCCACGTTACAACTCTCTCTCGAAGAAGCTGCCTCGCTCCAGACTCAGCCAGGTACGCAGAGCCATCGCAAGTGCGCCGATCTCAACGCCGAACGAGATGCCTCTCCAGGCAGCCATGTTCGGCTCCTTCAGAATCCACAGGTTGACGTTCTCCATCCGGAAGTTGGACAGGAAGCCCGTAGTAGGAAGACCGCTGGTCAGGTATTCCCCTATCGGGACGCTGCCGAGCATGACGACGAACGCCGCCGCCAGCATCAGGGTCGCCTCCCCGGATCGGATGCGGAAGGCTCGGTACGCCGCCGAGACGATGTAAAACGCGATGATCGAGAACATCGTCGCGCCCGGAGCGGCTACCAGGCCGCGGAACAGCATGTCGTAGGTGTTCGACGCAGCCGGCGACTTGCCCATCATCGTCCAGAAGCCGCTAAGCAGCATCGCGAAGAATGCGAAGTAGAGCGCCAGGCTGTTGTGCCATCCTGCCCGCCTGCGAGCGAGGTTCCTCCCGTGGAAGCGAAGGAGGCTGTAGATTCCCAGCCCGAGCGCGAAGGTAGACAGGACCAGCACGACGTCCGTCACCGTCTTCTGCGCGAAGCTGGTCAGGAAGTTCTCGCCGGTGGCCGGATCCGGCGGCACGAAGAACTCGACGGAGTATATCAGTCCCGCCAGGAACGTGACGGCGGCAACCAGGGTCTTCCTGAACCTGCTCGGAACCATCCTGAGCAGGAAGAACAGCGCCCCGCCCATTATGAGGAAATCGCCAAGAACGGCGAGCGCCCATATGTACTGGGGTGCGCCAGGCTTAACTATCCAGTGTGTGAACAACTAGTCCTCCGAAAATGCCCCTTAGGTATGATATCTTCCGCCCGCGAGGTGCAGGGCCGTTTACTGTCCGAACGTGGATAGCAGGCTCAGCAGTTGATGGTCCACACCCAGGACCGACGCTGCGATTATGCCCGCTACGATGACGACGATCAGGACTCCTTTGGCGTAGTCCTGGCCGACGAGGCTTCCGAGAAGCGTCGGCTCGCGGCTCAGGTACGCGCTGGCGGCATAGAACTCGTCGCCGATGATCGTGTAATCGCACGATGTGATGAAGAACGGTATCTGAGTGATGCTCGGCGTGCCTGCCACCTGCATGGCGCCCATGTTGTGGCCTGTCTCGGCCAGGATGAGCGCTTCCGCGAAGAACGCGCCGAACATGAAGCTCGATGCGATCTTCTCACGAGTCAGGATGCCGACGCACCCGGACGCGTACGCAAACTGGTCGTCGGACAGATACCTGATGTCGTCGGCGTTGAACTGCTCCGGCCGGCCCTCCGAGTTGTAGGCGTCCTTGCTGATCTCCTCCGCGACGGTATACACGACCGAGTCGCAGGTCGGCACGATAACCCGGGTGCGGTACCGGGCGGCGACGCTTGTCACATGCCGCAGGATCGAGAGCGCCTGCAGAGTCGGCATGTTCAGGGCATTGATGCCGGGCGAGAACATCATCGGGCGGCCCATCTCGGTCGCGCGACCGACGGCCTCCTCGATGGCATTCAGCCCAGGGATGCGCCGGATGTACAGATCCCTGCCACGCCGGGCGGAGTAGATCTTGAACAGTATCAGGAAGACCAGCACGCCTTCCAGAATGGCTATCGGTAGGTTTGCATGATCCATGGTGCTTGAGGAGCGGGAGTGATGGAATGTCGAGATATCGGGAAACCCGCACTCCGACACTCCATCACTCCACTACTCCGCTACTTACTCCAGTCTTGCCTTACATGCTCAACAGCTTCAGCCACTGGTGATCTCGGCCCAGCACCGAAGCAATCAGTATTCCGAGAACGATGAGCGCCATCAGTATGGACTTCGCGTAGTCCTGGCCGACCAGGCTTCCGAGGAGAGTAGGCTCCTTGCTCAGGTACGCGCTGGCGGCATAGAACTCGTCGCCGAATATCGTATAGTCGCACGTGGCGATGAAGAACGGAACCTGCATGACCCCCGGGGTCCCCGCGACCTGCATCGCGCCCACGTTGTAGCCGGTCTCCGAAAGGATCAGCGCCTCGGCCTGGAACGAGCCGAACATGAAGCTCGATGCGATCTGCTCGCGGTTGAGGATGCCCACGCATCCCGCCGCGAAGGCGAACTGATCGTCGGACAGGAACCGTATGTCGTCCGGCTGATGATGCTCCGGCCTGCCCGCGGCGCTGCAGGCGTCCTTGCTGATCTCCTCAGCGATGGTAAAGACGACCGAATCCGCGGTTGGAATCACCACTCTGGTCCGATACTTGGCCGCGATCTGCATCACGTGCCGCAGGACCGAGAGAGCCTGAAGCGTGGACAGACTCAGCGTGGCGTAGCCCGGGGTAAACATCACCGGGCGGCCCATCTCCGTGGCGCGGCCCACGGCCTCGTCGATGGCGTTGAGGCCCGGTATCCTGCGAATATACAGGTCCCTGCCTCGACGCGCCGAGAATATCTTGTACAGGATCACGAGGCAGAAGACTGCCAGCATGATCGCCGTGGGCCAGTTAGCGTGCTCCACAAATGCCCCCGCGGGAGCAGGAGTATCGGAGCGACCGACATCCTATCACTCCAACACCCTACTACTCCAGTACGCTATTTATGCTCGTCGTGTTTCTGTTCGTCTCTACGTCTATCGGCGAATTCTTCGATCCGCTCGATCAGAAGCTCCACGTTGTCCACCGAACTGAACAGCTTGGCGTACCTCTGCACCCCTTCCGCGCCGAAAAGCGGCACGAGGAAGGGGCTCGCGACCAGTATCGACTGGCTTGCAAGGAACGTCACCGGTTTGTGCATCTCAAGGAACATGATCGCGGGCGTTTCCATCCGCCGGTCCACGATCTTCTGCGCAAGCTCGTCTACCAGCTTGTCCCGCTCCTCGGGAGTGAGCTGGTCCTCATCGTACTCTTCCGGATCAGTCTGTGCCGCGCGCCTGAACAGCATCTCTGATCTCCTTCACCGCCCGGATGATCTCGTCCCTGCGGTCGCCGAACCGGAGGTACACACCGCGATACGCCTCCAGGCGAGTCTGCCTGGACAGCGGGCTCAGTTTGATCCCGTGATCGTCCAGGTAGTACTTCTTTACCCGCCTCCACTCGATGCGCGTGAGAGAGGTAAGCGTCCTCGCGGATGCGCCTCGCTCATCGAGCTGGTAACGGATCGGGAAGAGATACTCAGCAAGCGAGGCCATGATCAAGAAGAGGACGATGAGGCCGAGAGTGAAGGTCTGGAACAAGACGCACGATGCTACCAAGCTCAGGGCTGCGGCGGGTATCACCAGGAGCAGCTTTGAGGGCTGTTCCCGGAGCAGATGCACCTTCCAGGTGAGGATCGGTTCGGCGAGACTCTTCATCGAGCCGGCCTCCAGGATGTCATGCGCTTTCTGCATACAGTCGTCGCAACTCCCGAGAGCACTTTTCGCGCAAGTGTGTCCAGGTATTATAGTCCGGTTCGGGAGACTGTGTCAACAATAGATCAGCGCTCAGGTCATTCCTGCCGGAGTGTGTAGATTTGTTTGTCGCTCCTGCTTCGTAGGCTTGGTCTTCATGCCTATGCCGCCAACACTTCGAGGGCTTTCTGCTTGGCGCGCTTTGCCTTCTGAGCGCGCTCCTGCCGGATGT
>Ga0116193_1000609_pt1 | contig 33130 bp, 25 predicted proteins | sample AD_UKC115_MetaG_FD_89892 | JGI IMG/M metagenome (GOLD analysis project Ga0116193, IMG submission 89892) | Active sludge microbial communities of municipal wastewater-treating anaerobic digesters from Hong Kong - AD_UKC115_MetaG | ecosystem: Engineered > Bioreactor > Anaerobic > Digestate... | reverse complement strand
TACATTAAATATTCCTGTTTATTTAAGTGGAATGGCACGGGGTTTATTAGGGAAAAATAATGAACTACAAATGCGTCATAAACGCAAGGAAGCCATTAAAGATGCAGACTTAATTATTTTAGCAGGTGTACCCAATGATTTTCGTTTAGATTATGGTAATCATATTGGTTCAAGAAAATTTATTGCAATTAACAGAAGTAAAGAAGATGTTTTTAAAAATAAAAAACCAACCTTATCCATTGTTGCAGATCCTCAAGATTTTTTAATAGAACTTGCTACAAAATATAAAGGCAATTTTAAAAACTGGTTAGATCATTTAGCACAAAGAGATGCAGAAAGAGAAAAAAATATTACCCTACAAGCCAATGAGCAATTAAATAAAGGCATAAACCCTTTACAATTATTTCAAGAGTTAGAAAAAAAATTAAGTGACAATGCTATACTTATTGCAGATGGAGGCGATTTTGTAGCCACTGCTGCATATACTTTACAACCTCGTTCACCTTTATCATGGTTGGACCCTGGTGTTTATGGAACACTTGGAGTGGGAGCAGGTTTTGCATTAGGTGCTAAATTGGTTTATCCGGAAAAAGAAGTTTACATTATTTATGGAGATGGTAGTGCTGGTTATAGTTTAATGGAGTATGATACTTTTAAAAGATTGAACTTGCCTGTTACTTCTATTATTGGCACTGATGCTTGTTGGGGGCAAATTTCAAGAGATCAAATGGATATTTTAAATAGTGATTGTGCTATGAATTTAGCTTACAGCGATTACCAACTTATTGCAAATGCTTTTGGAGGCAATGGTGTTCGTGTAGAAAATATAAATAATTTTATTCAAGCAATTAATGATGCAAAAGAAGCCAATAAAAATGGAGTTCCATTTATCATTAATGCCATTATTGGTAAATCAGATTTTAGAAAAGGATCTATTAGTGTATAATAAACCCAAACGATTATGATGCCTATTAAACGATTGTTTGATTATCTTACCAAACACACAAAAGCTACACCAGAAGCTAATTTTTTATCTTCTAAAATTGCAATAGGCGATAATAAAAAGCAATGGAAACATTATACATTTAAAGAAACAGAATGCTTGTGTAATAAAGTAAGTACACTATTACTACAAGCAGGATTACAAAAAGATGATACAATTGCCATTATTAGCAATAACCGACCAGAGTGGAATTTTGTTGATGTAGGTTCGCAACAAATAGGCGTTGTTAATGTACCTATGTATCCTACCATTTCTGAAGAGGATTATGCTTATATTTTTAGAGAAGCAGCAATAAAATATGCTTTTGTGGGCGATGAAATTATTTACAAAAAAGTTTTTCCGCTTTTACAAAAAATTCCTTCTTTAAAAAAAATAATAAGCTTCGAAAAAATAGAGGGTGTATCCTTTTTTGAAGATGAATTAAACAGTATAAAGGAAATAGATGATGCAGCACTAAATGCAATAAAAAATACTGTAGATGAAAACGATACTGCAACAATAATTTATACATCTGGCACAACTGGCAATCCTAAAGGTGTAATGCTTACACACTTAAATATTGTTAGCGATTTAACTGGAGTAGCACAAGTACTTCCTTTTATAGAAGGAGAGAAGGCTTTAAGTTTTTTACCACTCTGTCATAGTTTTGAACGAACTGTTTTTTATGCCTATCTAATGTTTGGTATTCATATTTATTATGCTGAAAACCTTGATACCATTGGAGAAAATTTAAAAGAAGTACAACCTTATTGTTTTACAACAGTACCACGTTTATTAGAAAAAGTGTATGAAAAAATTGTTGCAAAAGGCAATGAATTAACAGGACTAAAAAGAAAATTATTTTTTTGGAGTTTGAAATTGGGCGAAGCTTATGAATTAGGAAAGTCAAAATCTTTTTTATATACACTACAATTATTTATTGCACGCAAATTAATTTTCTCAAAGTGGAAAGAAGCCTTAGGCAATAGAATAGAGTTTATTGTAACTGGTGCTGCTGCTATGCAACCAAGATTAATAAAAATATTTACTGCAGCAGGTATTCAAGTAATTGAAGGATATGGATTAACTGAAACATCGCCTGTATTGAGTGTAAACAGAATCCCTGAAAAAGAAAGATGTGCAGGAACAATTGGCTTACCTATTCCAGGCGTAGAAATTCGTTTAGCAGATGATGGAGAAATTATGGCAAGAGGAAAAAATATTATGAAAGGTTATTTTAAACAACCCACTTTAACTGATGAAGTTATTGATAAAAATGGTTGGTTTTATACAGGAGATATTGGTACTTGGATAGAACACAATGGCAATAATTTTTTAAAAATTACTGACAGGAAAAAAGAACTTTTTAAAACAGCAGGAGGAAAATATATTGCACCACAAGCCATAGAAAATAAAATGAAAGAAAGCCGTTTTATTGAGCAAATAATGGTAGTAGGAGGCGATGATAAAAAATATATAGCAGCACTAATCGTTCCTTCTTTCTTACAGTTAGAATCATGGGCTAAAGCAAAAAATATTCTATACAAATCAATAAGTGATTTAATAAACAATGCAGCAGTAATTGAGCTATTTAACAATGAAATTAATAAACGAAATATTGCTTTTGGTAAATGGGAGCAAATCAAAAAGTTCAAACTTTTATCAGAAGAATGGACAATTCAAAATGGGCAATTAACACCTACCTTAAAACTTAAACGCAAAGCCATTACACAGCAATACAAATCAGAAATTGAAAGCTTGTTTATAGATTGATTTTTTTGTTACTCTATTTTTTATTCTTTAGCGTCTCTCACAAATTTATTAAGCCATTCATTTTGTTCCCAAAGCAAGTGTAATAAATTTTCTTTACCTCTATAACTATGTCCCTCATAAGGTAATTGTACAAAACGAACTGTTCCACCATTTCCTTTTATTGCATTAAACAATCTTTCGCTGTTAATAGGAAAAGTTCCAGGATTTTCATCAATTTCTCCATGAATTAAAAGTAAAGGCGTTTTAATTTTATCAGCATAACTAAAAGGACTCATTTCATAGTACAAGGTAGGAGCTTGCCAATAAGTTCTATCTTCATTTTGAAAACCAAAAGGAGTAAGTGTTCTGTTGTATGCTCCACTTCTTGCAATACCTGCTTTAAATAATTGTGTATGTGCCAATAAATTGGCAGTCATAAATGCACCATAACTATGTCCTCCTATTGCTACTCTATTTCTATCTACAATACCCATATTTACTAAGTTATCAATAGCAGCTTCAGCATTCATTTTTAATTGTTCAATAAAATTGTCATTAGGTTTTTTAGAAGCATCTGTACTTACAATAGGCATTTCTGCATTATCTAAAACTGCGTAACCTTGTGTTACATAAAACAAAGGACTTGCCCAACTAATTGTTGTAAACTTATCATTGCTACCTCGCATTTGACCTGCATCAGCAGCACTATTAAATTCTCGAGGATAAGCCCAAATTATTAAAGGCAATAATTCCCCTGAATTTTCTTTATAGTTTTTGGGTAAATACAAATTGCCTGTTAATTCAATACCATCTGCACGTCTATATTTTAGTTTTTCATTTTTTATTCCTTCTAAAGCCGTATAAGGATTTTTAAAGTTGGTTAATGCAATATCAGCACCTCCTCCTTTAATGCTTTTTATAAAATAATTAGGCACTTCAGTTTTGCTTTCTTTTCTTGTAATGAAAGTGTATTTGTCTTTATCAATTACATCTAATACATATTCAAAACTACCTTCTTTACAACGCCATATAATATTGTTTTGTTTAGTTGTGTAATCATATAAAGAAATAAAAGGTAAGTCGCCTTTTGGCGAAGCCCCTGTTGTGTTATTTAAAATAATTTGTCCATTTTTTATGTACAAAACATCTCTGTTATAAACATTTTTAACAGTAACAGGAGTGCCAATATTGCTGTAAGCATCTGTTGAGTTGCGTTGTAATAAACTATCTAAAGTTTTTTCTTTAAAAGCGTACCTATTTATTTTAGTTATTTGTTTACCACTTAAACCCTCTACAACCCAAGCTATATCTTGATTTCCCCAAATAGTACCACGATAACGCATAGTTGTTCTAAACATTTCTCTGGTTTCTTCTCCAAAAGGGGCAGCTAAAGCATACACAGCATCATGATAGGGCGTTTTGGTTTTTATTAAACCACTATCCAATGGCATACACCATGTAATAATTGCTGGTTCATCATATCTCCAACCAAAATTTCTTGGTACATTTTGAACATTATCACTTCCTGTTGGAGCAGTTTCGGTAGAAGGTAATTCTGCCAAAACTTTTACAGTATTTCCTTTCATATCTTTAATACTAACTGTAGAGGGAAAACCATAAGCAGGAACTAAATAAGAATAAGGTTTATTAATAGTTTCTAATAATAAATAAACTCTATTGGGAGATGATTCAAAAGATTTATAAATGGCAGGTTTGCCAATATTATTCTCTACACCATTTGTATTTAAAACCAATTGAGATTTTGTCATAAACTCAAATAATTGTTCATCATAAGCAGATTTTATTAAATCCTGATAAGTTCTTCCTGGTGCTACTTTACCTATGTTTTCTTGAACAGTTGGTGCTTTGGGTTTTATAGGTTGTTTTGGCTTAGAAGAAGCAGGTGCAATAACTACTTTATACAACAATGCATCATCGCCATGCCAAACTATTGTGCCTCCAAAATTGGTGTTTAAAGAACGCTTATTAATTTTAGTAGCTGTTTGTGTATTTATGTTTATTATGTAAGCATCAACACTATTAGCTGTTGTATTGGTAAAAACTATTTTCTTTTCGTTAGGACTCCATTGCACATTTGCAGCTTTCATATTTACAGGCAAACCAATAATTTTATATTCTTTTTTTGTTTTGATATTCTTTAAAGAAAAATTATCAATATAGGTTTGTCTGCTATAAGCATAATTATTAGGATTTATTCTTAAACCAGCTACACGAATTTCAGGTTGCCCTAATTCTTCAACAGTAGGATAACTACTTCTTTCACTCATCAACATCCATTCACCTTTACTATCAATACTTACAGATGGTGTAGGTTTTGCCAACAATAAATCTTGCATTTCTTTAGGTGGCAGTTTATACTCAAAATTATCCTGAGCAAAACTGAAATTACCAACCAATAATACTATAACTACAAACGCAATTTTTCTACATTCAAATCTCATAAAACAAAATTTTAGGGCGTGAAGATAAGAATTGAAACTGCAAGATTAAAAATTAACACCCCACTCTATAATTTAATGAAGTGGCTATGCTTTGTAACTGTTACCTTTGCGGCAAATTTTAAAAATTAATGATAACATTTAGTGAGTTAGGTTTGGATGAAAAGTTAGTAAAAGCAACTGAAGCATTAGGTTTCGAAAATGCTACACCCATTCAAGAAAAAAGTATTCCAGTTTTATTAAGCGGTACAAAAGATTTAATTGGTTTAGCACAAACAGGCACTGGCAAAACTGCTGCCTTTGGTTTGCCCTTATTACAATTAATAGAAGTAAAAGAAAGATACCCACAGGCATTAATTGTATGCCCCACAAGAGAATTATGTGTACAAATTGTAAATGAAATAGAACTGTTTAAAAAATTCATTCCAGGTATGCATGTTTTGGCTGTTTATGGTGGCTCAAGCATAGGAATGCAAATAAGAGAATTGAAACGAGGTGTACAAATTGTTGTAGCCACACCAGGAAGATTAATTGACTTAATAGAAAGAAAAGCCATCAACTTAGAGCAAATAAAATATGTAACGCTTGATGAAGCAGATGAAATGCTAAACATGGGTTTTCAGGAAGACATAGAATTTATTTTACAAAATACACCACAACGTGAAAGCACTTGGTTGTTTAGTGCTACAATGCCTTCAGAAATTAAAAAAGTAACCAAGCGTTACATGAAAAATCCTGTTGAGGTAACTGTAGGAAAAGCTAATACAGCAAATAAAAATATAGACCATCAATTTTTTGTAACTCAAGCACAGCATAGATACGAAGTTTTAAAAAGATTAATTGATTTTAACCCAGGCATGTATGGAATAATTTTTACAAGAACCAAAGCCGATGCTCAGGAAATTGCAGAAAAACTTACACGAGAAGGTTTTGATATTGATGCTTTGCATGGCGATTTATCGCAACAACAAAGAGATAAAGTAATGAATGCTTTTAGAGAAAAAACATTACAACTTTTAATTGCTACAGATGTTGCTGCAAGAGGTATTGATGTAAAAGATATAACACACGTTATTAATTACGAACTACCCGATGATACAGAAGTTTATACACACAGAAGTGGTAGAACAGGACGTGCAGGAAGTACAGGTATTTGTATGAGTATTATACACTCCAGAGAAATGTATAAACTAAAAAGTATTGAAAGATTTGTACAAAGCAAATTCAATAAATTAGAAATTCCGAGTGGTAAAGATGTTTGTAGAAAACAATTTCATTCATTCATGGATAAATTATTACAAACAGATATTTCTCATGGAGAGTATGAAAGTTATTTACCCATGTTGCAAGAAAAATTTGCTTCAATTACAAAAGAAGAAGTGCTACAACGTGTTGCTGCATTGGAGTTTGACAGATTTTTGAAGTATTACGAAAATGCTGGCGATTTGAATGTAAGAGAACAAAGAAAAGAGGAAAGAAGAGAGTTTAAAGGAGATGGAAGAGATCAAGGAAGAAATAGAAGTAGAGATAACAAAGGAGTGCAATATACCAACAACGGCTTTGCAAGATTATTTGTAAATCTTGGCACCAAAGATGGTTTTTATAAAGCCAGCTTTTTACAATTTATTTTAGATATGAGCGATTTAAGAAAAGAAGTGTTGGGACGAATTGATATGAAGGAAATGAATAGCTGGATAGAAATTGACAAAAAAGCTGCCAAGCAAATGATACGTTCTATTGATGGCAAAAGCTATCGTGGAAGAAAAATAAGAATGAATGATGCCAACTCTCGTTAAGATTTTTTTTAGAATTGTATAGTGCGTAAAAATGCAATTTAAACGTCCTTATATTATTTCAGGTCCATGTTCAGCAGAAACAGAAGAACAAGTAATACAAACTGCTCAAAAGCTTGCTGCTACTGGAAAAATAAACTTATTTCGTGCTGGAATTTGGAAACCTCGTTCAAGACCTGGACAATTTGAAGGCATTGGAATAAAAGGCTTGCCTTGGCTGCAACAAGCAAAAAAAATTACAGGCTTACCCATTGCTGTTGAAGTTGCAACAGCTAATCAAGTAGAGCAAGCATTACAGCATGATATTGATGTTTTATGGATAGGTGCAAGAACAACTGTAAACCCTTTTAGTGTACAAGAAGTAGCTAATGCCTTGCAAGGTGTATCAATTCCTGTGTTTATAAAAAACCCTATCAACCCCGATTTGGAATTATGGATTGGTGCTTTGGAACGTGTAACAAAAGCTGGCATAAAAAATATTGGATTAATTCATCGTGGGTTTAGTGCTTATGGAAATATTCAATACAGAAATGCACCTATGTGGCATTTAGCTATTGAAATGAAAAGAAGAAACCCAGACTTACTTTTTATTTGCGACCCATCTCACATTTGTGGAAGAAGAGATTTATTGCAAAGCGTAGCACAAAAAAGTATTGACCTTGATTATGATGGTTTGATGATTGAAACACATATTAATCCTGATAAAGCTTTGAGCGATGCTAAGCAACAAATTACACCAGAAAAATTAAATGATTTACTCAACAATATTATTTGGCGTAACGAAAATATAGAAAGTGAATTTTATAAAACAAACCTCGAAAAATATAGGCAACAAATTAATCATTTAGACGATGAATTAATAGATATTCTTGGGCAAAGAATGAAAGTAGCAGAACAAATTGGGCAATTCAAAAAAGATAACAACATAACTATTTTACAAACCAATCGCTGGAATGAAATTTTAGAAAAAATATTTCAGAAAGGTGAGCAGTTGGGTTTAAGCAAAGAATTTTTATCTCAATATTTTGATGCAGTGCACATGGAAAGCATCAATCATCAAAATAAAATAATGAATAAGTAAACCACTTTATTTTATCAATCTTAGTTTTTTGTTGTTAATTTTAAATTCAATTTTTGAGAAAAGAATTTATGAATAAGCAAACTTTTAAATTTAGCAATAACTCTACCGAAATTTTCTTCAATACTTCTTTCGCTCAACTAAAAAAAATAGTTGATGTAAAAAATTCAGTTCTTCTTACTGATGAAAATATTTTTTTACTTCATCAAAACAAATTTAAAAGCTACAATACCATTGTTTTAAAAGCAGGTGAGCAATATAAAATACAAGCCACTGTAGATAATATTATTGAGCAACTCATCAACTTTAAAGCAGATAGAAAAACACATATTATTGGCGTAGGTGGTGGAGTAATAACAGATATTACAGGTTATGTTGCAAGTATTTATATGAGGGGCATTTCATTTGGTTTTATACCTACCACATTATTAGCAATGGTAGATGCAAGCATAGGCGGTAAAAATGGAATTAATGTTGGAATTTATAAAAATATTGTTGGTTGTTTTAAGCAGCCCTCATTTATTTTATACGATAATTCCTTTTTACATACTTTGTCTGAAATTCAATGGCAACAAGGGTTTGCAGAAGTTATTAAACATGCCTGTATTAAAGATGCAAGTTTATTTAAAACATTACAAAAGCACCATATTCAATTTTACATTTCACATAAAAAAGAATTAAACTCATTAATAGAACACAATGTAAAATTGAAATGTAAAGCTGTACAAAAAGATGAGTTTGAAAAAGGAACAAGAAAGTTTTTAAACTTTGGACATACTTTAGCCCATGCGTTAGAAAATCAATACAAATTATCGCATGGCGAAGCTGTTGCTATTGGAATGACTTATGCTGTTGAGTTATCAGAAAAAATTGCACACTTCCAACAAAAAAATGCTGTGATACATTTATTACAACAATACAACCTACCAACACAGGTATTATTTGATAAAGAAAAAGCTATAACTGCTTTAAAAATGGATAAGAAAAAAGATAGAGAAATAATACATTTTATTTTATTAAAAAAAATTGGGCAAGCAGTTATACAACCTTTATCCATAAAAGAAATTGAAAACTTTATACCAACATTTTGAAAGTAAAAATTACTCCTTCAAAAATTAATGGTGTTATACAAGCACCAGCCTCCAAAAGCTCTATGCAAAGGGCTTGTGCTGCTGCATTACTCAGAAAAGGCAAAACATTTATTTATAATTATGGATTAAGTAATGATGAAAAATCTGTAATTGAAATTATTAAAAATTTAGGTGCAAGTGTAAACTTTGAAAAAGATTATTTGTTGATTGAAAGCAATGGAGTAAAACCCATTGCAAACAAAATAAATTGCGAAGAAAGTGGTTTAGCTATAAGAATGTTTACACCAATAGCTGCATTAAGTAACAATGAAATTAACATAGAAGGAACTGGCACTTTAACAACAAGACCATTAGATTTTTTTGATACAATTTTTCCTTTACTACAGGTAAAAATTATTTCTAACAACGGAAAAATTCCTTTAAAAATTAAAGGACCTTTGCAAGCCACCACTATTGAAATTGATGGAAGTATTAGTTCACAATTTCTTACAGGTTTATTGTTTTCATTTAGTAACTATTTTCAAAACAATACAATAGAAAATCCAATAACAATAAAAGTAAACAACTTAAAAAGCAAGCCTTACATAGATTTAACCTTAGCAATAATGCAACATTTCGAAATGTTATTGCCTGAAAATAAAAACTATGAAGAATTTGTTTTTCATCCTGAAACAATGCACAACAAAATTGCTGAAAATATTATTTATTCAGTTGAAGGCGATTGGAGCAATGGTGCATTTTTAATAGTAGCTGCAGCTATTGCAGGAAGCATTACAATAAAGGGTTTAAATATTTATTCAACACAAGCAGACAAAAAAATAATTGAAGTTGTAAAAAATTGTGGAGCTACAATTTCCTTCTCAGAAAATGAAATTTTCGTAAAACAAACTTCCTTACAAGCCTTTGAGTTTGATGCAACAGATTGCCCAGATTTATTTCCACCTTTGGTTGCTTTAGCAGCTAATTGTAAAGGAACTTCATACATTAAAGGTGTTCATAGACTTTTGCATAAAGAGAGTAACAGAGCTAATGCTTTACAAGAAGAATTTTTGAAAACGGGTGTTGAAATTAATATTGAAAATGATTGTATGAAAATTACAGGAGCAAAAAAAATAATGGGAGCAACAATTTATTCTCATCAAGATCATAGAATAGCAATGGCTTGTGCTGTTGCAGCATTAAATGCAAACGAAGCAGTATGTATTGAAAACGCTGAAGCAGTAAATAAATCTTATCCAAATTTTTTCAAAGATTTAGAATTGTTAGGAGTATTTGTAAAAAATATCTAAACTCACTAAGTTCAAAAATTTCTTCTTACTTCTTGATTTTATAAAATGGTTGGCAAATAAAATATATGCTTGTCTGAAATGAAAGCTACGCCACCTTGAGTATTAGCAGTTAGTTATGCCACCACTCAAAAAATCAAGTTGTAGCATATTATAAATTTATACTTTTGTTTTTTACATTCTTTTTTGCTTTTAAATTCCATATTCGTAAACTACATAACTTAACTTCGCCAAAATTTTTGAAAATGAAAAAGATGCACGTTGTATTATTAGTGGGCATTGCTGCTGCAGTTGCAATTTTACTTGGCTTTATGGGCAATGTTACCACTTACGAAACTATTTCATCTGCTAAAAATAAACCAGGAAAAGTGGTTACTGTTATTGCAAAATTAGATACAGCAACTTTGTATTACGATCCTGTAAAAAACCCCAATTATTTAACCTTTGAAGCAGTAGATACTTTAGGCGATAGAATGAAAGTAGCTTACTATTATGAAAAGCCTTATGATATGGAAAAAAGTGAACGTGTTGTATTGAAAGGAAAAATGGAAAACAACATTTTTGAAATAAAAAAGAAAGATGGCATTTTAGTAAAATGTCCCAGTAAGTATAAAGATGATATGAATGAGGCTAAGAAAAATTTAGATGTAACCTCCAATTAGTTTTCTTTTACATAAACATCTTTTTGAAAAATAACCACAACTTTTTTTAAATGAAATATATAGGTGAACATTTATTACCTGGACAATTAGGGCATTTTTTTATTGTACTTTCTTTAGTAGCATCGTTAGTAGCCACCATTACTTTTTTTATTGCCAATAAGCAAACCAATGATTTGGATAAAAAGAGTTGGCTTCGCATGGCAAGGTTTGCTTTTTTATTAGAAACTATTTCTGTTATTGCAATTTTTTTCATTCTTTATTATATTATTTCTAATCATTTATTTGAGTACAAATATGCTTGGCAGCACAGCGATAAACAATTACAACCAGAATATTTATTAAGCTGTTTTTGGGAAGGTCAGGAAGGAAGTTTTTTATTGTGGAGTTTTTGGCATTGTGTTTTAGGCTGGATATTAATTTGGAAATCTAAAGATTGGGAAGCAGGTGTAATGACGGTTGTAAGTTTTGCACAATTTTGTTTAGCAACCATGGTATTAGGCATTTATTTTTTCAATTTAAAAATAGGCAGCAACCCTTTTGCTTTATTAAGAAACGAAATGGATGCACCCATTTTTCAAAAAGCAGATTATATAAATTTTATAAAAGATGGCAATGGTTTAAACTCTTTACTTCAAAACTATTGGATGGTCATTCATCCACCTATTTTGTTTTTAGGTTTTGCCTCTGTTATAGTTCCTTTTGCTTTTGCATTTGCAGGGCTAATGAATAAAAAACACGATTGGATAAAACCTGCTATTCCTTGGGCTACTTTTTCTGTAGCTGCTTTAGGTTTAGGAATTATGTTAGGTGCTATGTGGGCTTATGAAAGTTTAAACTTTGGTGGTTATTGGGCTTGGGATCCAGTAGAAAATGCTTCATTAGTGCCTTGGATTTTATTGGTTGCAGGCTTACACACTAATTTAATTTACAAACACAGTGGTTATAGTTTAAGGGCAACTTATTTCTTTTACATCGTTGCTTTTATTTTTATTTTATACTCTACATTCTTAACAAGAAGTGGCATTTTAGGCGATGCTTCTGTTCATGCTTTTACAGATTTAGGTATGAATGGACAATTATTTGCTTTTATTGTAGTGTTTTTAATTCCAGCATTTTGGTTGTATATAAAACGCTATAAAAATATTCCAACAACAAAAAAAGAAGAGAATACTTGGAGCAGAGAATTTTGGATGTTTATAGGATCGTTGGTTTTATGTTTATCGGGTTTTGTAATTATTTTCATTACCTCTTTACCTGCATTTAACAGAACAGTAGAGCATTTTTCTTTTCTAAAGAAAATTTTTAAAAATGCTTTTGCACAGCCCGAAGATGCTGAGTTTACACACAATCAAATTCAAATTTTTGTTGCAATAATTATAGGATTACTTACAGGGGCTGTTCAATATTTAAAATATAAAAACACGCCAAAAGCTTTTATACAAAAGAAAATATGGCTTCCTATAATTACTGCTTTTATAATGGGTGCTTTAATTGTTTTTGTAGGAAAAGTAAATTATACACACAAAGGCATTGGTTTTATGATAGCTATTCATGTTGCCATATTCTCTTCTGTTTATGCTATTGTAGGCAATGCAAGTTATATATGGTTGGGCTTAAAAGGAAAATTAAATGCAGCAGGTGCAAGTGTTGCACACATTGGCTTTGGTTTTATTTTATTAGGCATTTTAATTTCAAGTGGTAAAAAGAAAATTATAAGCTGGAATAAAACAGGTATTGCTGTTTTTCAAAAAACAGAACAAGAAGATCCTGCGGAAAATACAACTTTATTTAGAGGTATTAAAACCGATATGGATAAGTACATGGTTACTTACACCCATGATTCATTAAATAAGTACGATAGAAAAAGATATTATGAAATAGATTTTGCTCCTAAGGATGGCACAAAAGGATTTAAAGTATATCCTAATCTTATAAAAAATAATAAAGGCGATGGTTTTTCTCCAAATCCAGATGCAAAACATTCTCTTACAAAAGATATTTTTATTTACATCACTTCGTTTAAAGATGATGATAGAGATAACGACACAACAACATTTCGTAATGTAGAAATTAAAAAAGGAGATACAGTTTATTATAGTAATGGTTTTATTGTTTTAAATAATTCCATGATAAACCCACAGGATAAAAAAGATAAATTAAATGCAGATGAAATTGGTTTGTTTTTAGAGGTAGAAGTGGTAAGTAAAGAGGGCAGTAAATATGCTGCAACACCTGGTATTGCTATAAAAAATAACCAATCTATAAGATTATTACCTGATACAGTTTTGGCTCAAAATTTAATTTTAAACTTTAATAAAGTTATAGACTCTAAAAATGGAAAATTAGAAGTTGGTGTTAAGGAAAATAAATCGCTGACTTCTTTGCTTACTTTAAAAGTTTTAGAATTTCCAATGATTAAACTATTGTGGATGGGTGTAATAATTATGGTAATAGGTTCAATAATGAGTATTGTGCATAGAGTAAAAATGAAGTAAACATTGATTTATTTTTTATTGAAGTATTTCATTTTTTCTTTCACCAATTTGTTGCCTCCACATGGCATAGTACAATCCTTTTTCTTCTATTAATTGTTGATGTGTACCTGTTTCTACAATAGCACCTTTTTCCAAAACAAAAATTCTATCTGCATACATAATGGTACTTAACCTATGAGCAATCATTATAGTTACTTGTTTTTTATTACTGCTAATTTCTTGTATAGTGTTGGTAATTTCTTCTTCTGTAATACTATCCAATGCACTTGTAGCTTCATCAAAAATAAGTAAATGTGGTTTGCGTAATAATGCTCTTGCTATTGAAACTCTTTGCTTTTCGCCACCACTAAGTTTTAAACCTCCTTCGCCAATAACGGTATCAATACCTTTTTCTGCACGAGCTAATAAATTATTGCAACTTGCTTTATTCAGTGCATCTTGTAATTCAGTTGCTGTTGCATTTGGGTTTACAAACAACAAATTTTCTTTTATAGTTCCTGCAAATAAATTTGTATCCTGCGTTACAAAACCAATTTGCAATCTTAGCTCGTCATAATCAATTTCATGGGCATTAATATCGTTGTAAATAATATTTCCTTGCAATGGTTTGTATAATCCTACTAACAATTTTACTAAAGTGCTTTTACCGCTACCACTTGGTCCAACAAATGCAACAGTTTCGCCTTCATGCACTTTAAAAGAAATATTTTCTAAAGCATTGTATTTTGCTGTTGTGTGTTTAAAAGTAATGTTATCAAAACATACTGTTTTAATTTTTCCTAAAGGCAATGGTTTTAGTGGTTTTTGTTCAGGAGTTTTTTGCATTAATTCATCAAAGTTGGCTAATGAGGCTTGAGCTTCTCTGTAACTTAAAATGATATTGCCTATTTCTTGCATTGGACCAAAAATAAAAAAGCTATAAAACTGCAACGAAATAAACTGCCCTGTTGTAAGCACATCTCTAAATATTAACCATAATAAAGTAAAAGTAATTATCTGACGTAAAAAATTAATGAGTGTACCCTGAATAAAATTTAAGGTTCGAAAACTTTTTACCTTTCTTAATTCAAGACCCAATATTTTATAGGTGTTGTTGTTTAAGCGTTTTATTTCTTCATTAGTTAATCCAAGACTTTTTACTAATTCAATATTTCTCAAACTTTCTGTTGTAGAACCTGCTAAAACTGTTGTTTCTTTTACAATATTTTTTTGAATAGTTTTAATTTTTTTGCTTAACAAACTTGTTGTAAAGCCTATTAATATCGAGCCTCCCATATAAATAGGAACAATAGACCAGTGTAATTTATAAGCATATACAGAAACAAAAACAACACTAATAATAATACTTAAAAATACGTTGATAAAATAAGCTATGAATTTTTCAGTATCGGTTCTTACTTTGGTTAAAATAGATAAAGTTTCGCCACTTCTTTGATCTTCAAAATCCTGAAAAGGAAGCTGCATACTGTGTTTTAAACCTGTTGTAAAAATGCTTGCTCCAAATTTTTGAATAATAACATTTACTGTATAATCTTGAAAAGCTTTAGCAATTCTACTCATCATTGCAGTGCTTATAAGCAATACAATAAAAAATAGTAAACCATGATAAGCAGTACTGCCAAAAATAAATTCATTTTCAGTTCTTGCTAAAGTTTTATTTACATCAAAATGCTTTGGATGATTGGCGAATAAATCAATAATTTTTCCAACCAACATAGGGTCGAACAAAGAAAAAATTTGATTAATAACTGCTAATAAAAATGCTAATGCTACAAGCCATTTATAAGGCTTTATATACTTGATTAATGTTTTCATTCAGCAATTAAAATTGTAAAATATTTTCTTGAAGTTATTGATATTAATGATCAGGATTTATACCTAACCATATTTGAAAATAATCCCTTACGCTACACTTTACTCTAACATTATTTTGCAATGCAGGTCGCCAATTAGGCATTTTTTTTATCATTGTTTTTACTGCATCATTAAAATAATTTTTTAAATCATTAAAATATTTTATTTTTTTATCGCCAGATGATGAAGCATTTTTAGAGCTTGCTATATAGCTAAATTCAGGACTGTAAGGAATGCCATTTTCATCAATAATAAAATCAAAATATACACGAATGTATTTGGCTGTATCGCCTTTGTTTATACATCTTTCAACCAAAGAGTCAAAGGCATTGAAGTGGCTTATGTAAAACCTTTTTAAAGAATCTGTACCTGCAACAAATACAGGTTTTCTTTCTACATAATCGTACTCAAAAGTTCTATTGTAAAATTGTGTATTGTTATTAGGAGATTCTCTTTGTGCAAAAGATATTATTGAAGAGCAGGTAAGCAGTAAACATAATATAGTTTTCATTATTAAAAATTTTGAACACCAAAGTTGAGTATTTACTTGCAATAACAACAAAAAATTATTGTGTAATATTTTGTGAAAAATCATTGTATAATATTTAAAATTTCTTTTTACTACGCTTATTTTTGTTTTAATAATTTCAACTCTAAATATTTTTTATGATTATCTGGAAATGGACAAAAAGAATTGTAATTGGTTTGTTCATTTCTTCTTTGCTTTATATTATTATTTGCAAATGGATAATGCCTCCTATTACTATTACTCAAATAAGTAATTCCTTTAGTTATGGTTTAAAACGAGATTATGTGAATTGGAATGAAATGGGCTACAATATAAAACTTGCAGCTATTGCCAGCGAAGACCAATTATTTCCAGACCACAATGGCTTTGATTGGGATGCAATTCAAAAAAGTTTTAAACCTAAAACAGGTAAAAAAAAGAAATCAAAAATTCCTTTAGGTGGTGGTGCAAGCACTATTTCACAACAAACAGCAAAGAATGTTTTTTTGTGGCAGGGTGGTGGTTACATAAGAAAAATTCCTGAGTTTTATTTTACTCAAATGATAGAATGGATTTGGGGTAAAAAAAGAATTTTAGAAGTGTATTTGAATGTAATAGAAATGGGCAAAGGAGTTTTTGGTGTAGAAGCAGCAGCACAATATTATTTTCATAAACCAGCTACTCAACTTTCTCGTTCCGAAGCAGCAATGATTATTGCTTGTTTACCTAATCCAAAAAAGTTTTCTGTTGTACCCATGAGTAGTAGAGTAGCATGGCGTTATCCTCAAATTTTACAACAAATGTCTTTGATAGAAGATGATGAAGATTTGTTAGCAATTATTAAATCTAAATAAAAATTTATGCACTTATTCTTTTTTCATTCTCGGTAAAAAAGTTTTATTTAGACATAATTTTGGGCTTTTTAAATTCTTTAAATATCAATCTTAAATTTTGGTCATAAGTAAAATAATTGTACATCCAGTTTACAAAAACCTGAACTCTGTTTTTTACACCCACTAATAAAAACAGGTGTAAACCCATCCAAATATACCAAGCAAACCAACCTTTGAAATGCAATTTAGGTTTAGGAAAATCAACAACAGCAAGGTTTCTACCAACTGTTGCCATACTTCCTTTATCATGGTATTCAAATTCTAAAAGTTTCTGCTTTCCTGCTTGTATATTAATGAAATTCTTTGCTAATACAACAGCTTGATTGATGGCAACATTGGCAACCTGAGGATGTCCATTTGGATATTTTGCTGTTTCCATATAAGCCACATCACCTAAAGCATAAATATTTTTTTGTTGCAAAATTTTATTTTGTCTATCAACTTTTATTCTATTTCCACGAACAATTAAATCTTTATCAATTCCATCTGGAACATTGCCTTTAATACCAGCAGCCCAAATAACAGTTTTAGAATAAATTTCTGTACCATCTTTTAATTGCACTACATTACCATCATACGCTTGTAATAATGAATTTAGTTTTACCTCTACGCCTAATTTTTCTAAATATTCAAAAGAATGTTTGCTGCTTTTTTCACTCATAGAAACTAATGTTCTGTTGGTTCCTTCCAACAAATAAATTTTCATCAATGAAAAATCTATTTCAGGATAATCTTTAGGCAAAACATATTTTTTCATTTCTGCCAATGCACCACTTACTTCTACACCTGTTGGTCCTCCACCAACTACAACAATAGAAAGCAATTTTTCTATTTCTTTTTTATCAGTTAATGTTAGTGCATCTTCAATATTTTGCAAAAGCCTATACCTTATTTGCAAGGCTTCTACAGTGCTTTTCATTGGAAAAGCATTTTGTTGTAAAGCAGTATTACCAAAGAAATTGGTATCTGCACCTGTTGCAATTACAAGATAATCGTACTTAAAATTTCCAATACTTGTTATTACAGTATTTTCTTCTGCAACAATTTGTTTAACTTCTGCTAAACGTACTCTAATGTTTTTACTTTTTTGAAAAACTTTTCTTAGCGGAAAAGAAATGTTACTTGCATCTAAACCTGCTGTAGCTACCTGATAAAATAAAGGCTGAAACTGATGAAAATTGAATTTATCAATTAGTGTTACATCTAAGCCAGCTTTATTATTAAGGCTTCGGGCAAGTTTTAATCCTGCAAATCCACCTCCAATAATTATGATGTTCATAGCCTGATTTTTATAATACAAAAGTACTCTTGTTGTATAGTAAAAACTAAGTTTATAAGTTAAAGAAAGTTATTTTAGATTATTTTATCCAAATTCGTAATAATGGAAAATTTTTCCATTCTTTTTTTTCTTGTATAAAAATTATTAAGGAAAATACGAACATTAAAAAAGTTGCAGAAAGTAAATTAAACCAATAGGTATTGTACCAATGTGATAAAAAAGTATGCACAAAAAATAATGCAACAACAATAATGATATAAGTACTCAATTTTTTCCATTCATAGGGTATAGGATATTCTTTTTGCCCCCAGAAATAGCTTATGAGCATCATAATTCCATAGCAAGAAAAAGTAGCCCAAGCACAAGCCATATAACTAAAGTAAGGAATGAAAAAATAATTTATTGTTAGTGTTACAACTGCACCTATTACTGTAATATAAGCACCTGCAATAGTTTTATTTCCCAGCTTATACCAAATACTTAAATTGTAATAAATGCCTAAGAACATATTTGCCAAAAGCAGTATTGGCACTACTTTCAAGCCTTGCCACATTTTAGGATTACGAATAAAATGCTTCCAAATATCTAAATACAAAACCACCAATAAAAACATGAAGCATAAAGTAATTACAAAAAAATTCATTACACGAGCATAGGTTTTTTGTGCATCGCTATCAGTAGCTTTTTTAAAAAAGAAAGGCTCTGCACCCATACGAAAAGCTTGTACAGATAATGTAATTAAAATAGAAAGTTTGTAACAGGCTGCATAAATACCTACTTCTGCTTTTGCTGCAATTTCATTGGCTGCTGGTGCCCACCAACTCAACATAATTCTATCGAAAGTTTCATTTATCATACCTCCAAAACCTGCAATAATTAAAGGCATACTGTACAGCATTATTGTTTTCCAAAGAGGAAAATCAAACTCCCATTTAAAACTAAAAAACTCCTTTGTTAAAAGTAAAAATGTAATTACCGATTGAATAATATTTGCCACTAAAACATATCCTACTGCAAAATCAGGATTGTATAATTTACTACACCAATGATTAGGATTTTCTTTTAACCATGCAGGGCAAATACTTAAAAAGAAATAAATAGAAGCTATGTTTATTAAAATACTACTAATGCGAATAACAGCATATTTTATAGGTCTGTTATCTTGTCTAAGTTTTGCAAAAGGAATGGTAGTTAAAGCATCAAAAGAAATAACTATTAAAGCATAAAATAAATAATTAGGATGCTCATTAATAGTAAGTAAAGAAGCTAAGGGTTGATGTAATACAAGAATTAAAAGAGAAAAAAGTATGGTAGAAATTAAAACAGAAATTGAAATTGTGCTATATACTTTTCTGCTTTTTTCTGTATTTATAAATCTAAAATATGCAGTTTCCATTCCATAGGTAAATACAATATTCATAAAAGGAATGAAAGCATAAATAATGCTCATTTCGCCATATTGAGCATTGGTAAATTTAAAGGTTAGGTAAGGAGTTAAGAGGTAATTTATAAATCTTGCAGCAATAGAACTTAATCCATACCACATTGTTTGTCCTGCTAATTTTTTTATGCTATTGCTCAATACAAATTATTTAGTGTTCAAAAATAGCATAGATTTTTTTTAAATGAATATTGATATTAATTTTGCAAGTTAATATTTTAAAAAAGTAAACAAAATGAAAAAAGTATTGAGTTTTTTTGGCTTAGTGTTATTAACAAATATTGTATTGGCACAACAAACCCTATCAGAAACTACTATTAATATTAAAGGTGAAGATAAACCTGCTATAAGTAAAGATTTTAATGAAACTGCCAGCGATATTGCAGATGCTTTAACAGATTATTTTAAAACAAGTGAAAACAAAAAACTAAGAAAAAGAAGTGGTTTGTATATTGTTCAGGAAGTGAAATTGGATAAAGTTACTGGCGATGATCTTGATTTGTATTTTAACATAGAAGTTAAAGGAAGAAAAAAAGATAAAACAACAACTGTTGCATTAGCAGCTCACACTTCATCGCCACAATTTGTAGGCGAAAGTACTCATGTAAAAATTAAACAAAACATTGTTGCCTTTTTAGAAAGAATACAAGATATTACTACTACTTATCAAAAAAAGGTAGAAGCAGAGAGATTACAAAAAGAAGCTGAAAAAGCAAAAAAAGAAAAAGAAAAATTAGAAAGAAAAGCAGCTAAACAAGCAGAGAAAGCAGCAAAAATGGAAAAAGCAGCTAACGAAGCAAAAGCTAATCTTTAATACATACAGTTACTTATTAAAGCTTGATGAATAAAGCACATATTATACTTGGTATAGATCCTGGTACACAGTTATTGGGCTATGCTTTGTTAAAAGTAGCAGGCAATCAACAGCAAGTTTTGCTGATGGATGTTTTAAAACTTTCTTCTCATAAAGATATTTATGAACGCTTAGAAAAAATTCATACAAAAGTTTCTGAGTTAATAGCTTTATACAAACCTCAAACATTTGCTATTGAAGCTCCATTTTTTGGCAAGAATGTTCAAAGTATGTTGAAACTTGGAAGGGCTCAAGGAGTAGCTATTGCTGCTGCAATTCATGCTGGTTTAGACGTTACAGAATATTCGCCAAAGAAAGTAAAACAATCTATTACAGGCAATGGAAATGCAGATAAAGATCAGGTTTGGAAAATGCTGCAACGTATTTTAAATATTGAAGAAAAACCTCAGTATTATGATGCTACAGATGCTTTGGCTGTTGCTCTTTGTCATTGTTATCAAATTGCTAACCCACAGCATATTAAATCAAAAGGTTTTAAAGGGTGGGACGATTTTATTAAAAAGAATCCAGAAAAAATTTCTAAAAAATAATTTTTTAAAATTTACCCATAAAATTTTGCAGTTTACCTATTGTTAATCACTTTTTGTTATTAAAGCAAGTGTATTAGCAATAATTATTGTAGTATTACAACAGTTTTTTAAGGGTTTAGGGTTGAAAAGGAGGCTTTGATTCTTCAAAGCCTCCTTGTTTTTTTGAGTATTTGAGTTAAATAAAATGAACAAATAATTCAAAAAAAAAGAGATTGTTTTTAGAAACAACCTCTTGATATGAAAAAATATTCTCTTAAAAAATTATAATGCAATTTGTTTTTCTTCCATTAATCTACGAAGGTTAATTAAACCATAACGCATACGACCTAAAGCTGTATTAATACTACATTTGGTAATATCAGCAATTTCTTTAAAACTTAAATCTGCAAAATGACGTAATACAATAACCTCTCTTTGATCTTCAGGAAGCATATCCAACATTTTACGAACACGTGAATGACTTTGCTCTGCCATTATTTTATTTTCAGTACTTTCTTCAACTATATTAATAGTTTCAAAAATGTCTCTTTCATCACTTGTTTGAATAGTAGGTGTTCTTTTTACTTTTCTAAAATGATCTACACATAAGTTATGGCTAATGCGTAAAGCCCAAGGTAAAAACTTTCCTTCTTCAGAATATTTATTATTTCTAAGTGTATCTATTATTTTAATAAACACATCTTGAAATAAATCTTCTGCTAAATACTTGTCTTTAACTAAGAAAAGAATGGAAGAGAAAATTTTGTCCTTGTAGCGATTAATTAATACTTCAAGGGCATCATTAGCATTTCCTTCTTGAAATGCATGAATTAGTTGCGTGTCTGACGCATGAAATAAAGTTTTCATAGACATTAAGGTTTTTGTTTTAACTTAAAAAATTAGGATATATAGATAACTAAAATTAAGTACAATCTTTCTGTCTTTTTTGAGTGTATTTAATTTTCTGATGTGAAGATAGGAATGATTTTTATATTTCCAAATTTTGGAACAATTTTTTTTTATTTTTTTTTATAAAAGCCTTACCAGTATTGATTTTCAAGTGATTTTACTATCGGCAGATAGTGTTTTTACTAAGTTTTATTGGTGTGTTCTATTACTAAGAAAACAATTCTTAAAACGAGAAATAAAACTGAAACTAAAGTAGCTTAAAAAATATCTTTTAGGGGTGTAAATACTCATAAATAATATTGGCTTTTTTAGCACCAATTACTTTACTTAACTCTGCTATATTTTTATTACGAATATTATTTACTGATTTAAAATTTTTCAATAATTCATTAATGGTTTCTTTGCCTATACCTTTTATATTTTCTAATTCGTTTTTAAAAGTTCCTTTAGAACGTTTATTTCTATGAAAACTAATTCCAAACCTGTGCACTTCATCTCTTATAAATCGAATTAGTTTTAAACTATTGCTATTCCAAGGTAAAATAGTTGGTTCTGTATCGCCAGAAAAAAATAGCTGTTCTTCATTTTTTGCTAAACCAACAACAGTAGTTTTATTTTCTATTTTTAATAGATGAATACTTTTCATGGCAGCACTTAATTGTCCTTTGCCTCCATCTATAATTATTAATTGTGGTAAAGGTTTTTCTTCTTCTATTAATCTTTTGTAACGTCTAAAAACAACTTCCTGCATGGTAGCAAAATCATTAATGCCTTGTACGTTTTTTACATTAAATTTTCTATAATCGTTTTTACTGGGTTCGCCATTTTTAAAACATACCATTGCACTTACAGGAAAACTTCCTTGAAAGTTTGAATTATCAAAACACTCAATATGCACTGGTAATTCTTTAAGTGATAAAAATTGCTGCAACTCTTGCAAAACTTTATTTTTTTCTTGATTGTTTTTTTCTGTAAGATGTAAAATTTTTTTCTTGTGCAATTCTTCTTTAAAATAATTTACATTTTTGTTAGATAACTTAAGTAGCTTTTTTTTATCGCCCAACTTTGGAATGGTTATTAAAATAGTTGTATTTGGATAGTTTATTTTAAAAGGAACAATAATTTCGTTTGCTATACTATTAAAGTCTTCTCTTAACTTCCTGATTGCAAAAATTAAAACTTCTTCATCATTTTGTTCTAAAGGAATGGTAAGTTGTATCGTGTGTGTTTGAACAATAGTGCCATTTTGCACCATTAAATAATTTACAAATGCAGTTTCATTTTCTCTTAAAATTGAAAACACATCTACATGAGTTAAATGCTTACTTACAATAACCGATTTTTCTTGATAACTTTCTAAACTTTCAATTTTCTTTTTTATTACTGCAGCTTTTTCAAATTGCAAATTATCTGCCTTTTCTTTCATTTCTTTTTTCAAATGCTGAATTACGGGGCTTAAATTTCCTTTCAAAATATTTCGCACTTGCTGTAAACCTTCATTATAATCTTCCAAAGTTTGTAAGCCTTCGCATGGTCCTTTACAATTTCCTAAATGGTATTCTAAGCAAATTTTAAATTTTTTTCGTTGAATGTTTAATGGTGTAAGATTTAATTTACAAGTACGAAGCGGTATATACAGTTTTATAAAATCCAATAACTCTCTTACTTTTTTTACAGAAGTAAAAGGTCCTAAATATTCACTACCATCATTTATTTTTTTTCTTGTAAAAAACACTCTTGAAAAAGGCTCGTTTTTTATAACTATGTAAGGATAAGTTTTATCGTCTTTTGCAAGAATATTATACTTGGGTTTAAAATTTTTGATTAAAGAATTTTCTAAAAGAAAAGCATCTTGTTCACTATCTACAATGGTAAATTCTATGTGATGAATGTTTTCTACTAACTTATGAGTTTTATAGCTTGTAAGTGTTTTTGAAAAATAGCTACTAACTCTTTTTTTTAAATTTTTTGCTTTACCTACATACAATAATTCATTATTGACATTGTAATATTTATAAATGCCAGGCTGCTGAGGAATGGTGTTGGCTATTTTTTGAAATGCAGCAGGAGTCATAGTTTTAAGAGAATTATTTTTTCCAGCTAATATTTAATTTTGTTGAAACTCCTTTGCCTGTAGGGTCTTCTGCATAACGAATTATATAAAATTCTTTTCCAAATACCCAAGCATAATTTTCTGTTATTGTAGAATCGGCAGAAGTGAAAATTGTTTTTATATCTATTCGTTTTATAACGTTTGTATTTTTTGCATCTAACATAACACTGATATTTTTTACAGGCAAACTATCTTTTTGTGTTGTGTAATTAAGTATTGTACTTTTTGTAGTTAAGTCTGTAAATACTTGTTCGTTGTAAAAACTCTTGAGTGGTGGTTGTGTTATATTTTGTTCTGTTATTTTATTTACTACACTTTTAAAATCGTTGTTGTTTATTATGCTTATCATTTCTTTACCAGTTTCGTTGGTAAAGGTTTGCATCAGTTTAGTTTTATTTTTTTCTAAACTATCTGCTTCATTTTTTATAGCTGAAATGTAAGGGTAAAAAGGTAGTGTATCTGTACTTACTTGATGGGTAGCAACAACAGGAGTTTGTTTGTTTTTTTCTTTACAACCCAATACAGCAACAAGCATGATAGAAATAATTATTGTACTTTTCATATTTATAACTTAATTGCACGAAAGTATTTTAAATAATTTTAAGAAAAAATATTATACCAGCAGGGTTACTATTTTTCTCTTATAGAAATTAATAATTAAAACATATTGGCTATGTGTAAAAATATTTTTTTGTTAACCATTGCATTGTGCTTTTCTGTATTGGCTTTTGCAAATATGGCTTCTCCCATATATCCAGGAACAATATCAAGTTCAGCAATATCCAGTAAAAACATAAATATTACTTCGGAAAATATTCTTATAAAAATTGATAAAAATTTTACAACAGCAAAATATATTGTTGAGTACAATATTCAAAGCAATGTAGCTGGTAAGCAAATGCCTTTGTTGTTTTATGCAAGAGATTATAAAGATAATTTTTTGGTTTGGGTTGATAACAAACCAGTATCAGTTAAAAATTTATCTGAATTAAATATTGATCAATCTTCTTTTTTAAAGTTGTATGAAAATGGCAACGATTCAACTAAAGTTGCAATAAGTTTTGATGAAAATAAACGAGCATCTTACGAAATAAATGACCTTAAATATTTTGAAGTAGATATTGAAAAAGGGAATCATGTTATTAGAGTTGAGTATGTAGCTAATGCATGGATTGACAAATCGGATTGGACTAAAAAATATTATTTTCAATATTCACTTTCGCCTGCAAAATATTGGCAATCTTTCTCGAACCTTACCATAAAAATTGAACAAGAGGGTGGTGTAAAAAATTATACAACGAATTTAGGTTTGCCCAATGAAAATGAAATAAAAAATATCAATACTTGGAATTTTAAAAATTTACCATCAGATTTTATTACTATAAATTTTCAACCAAAACCTAATTCATTAGCAGCTTTCCTGATTTCATTAGAACCCTTTGGTATTGCTGTAATTCTTTCTATTATATTAATGTTACTGCACTTGTATTGGGTAATTTGGTATAGAAGAAAAAATATATCCAAGAAGTTTTCTGCACCGGTAATTATTGGTAGTTTTCTTGTTCCTTTTCTTTATTTATTCATCTATATCAATTCTTATTCTGTAATAGATAATATTATTGGTAAAGATGCAAGTAGCTGGCATGGATATTATGTTTTAATTATTGTTTTTTATCCATTTATACTAATAGCTTATTGGGTAGTGTTTTGGTTGATAGATAAACTGTATAAAAGAAAATTATTGAGTAAACAAGTAAATTAAAAAATTTCTTTTGTAAAACCAACTCTTAAACCATTGTCTAACCTGTACTCTTTAATAGGATATTTATCTGTGTAGGTTGGTAAATGTTGGTAACGAGCTTGTGGACTAACAAAAATATTGTAGCTGCCAACCTTGTAGGTAAAATTGATTTCTAAACTTGTATTAAAGTTCCATTTTCTAAAGAAAGAATTTCCATCAGTATAATATTTATAATCTGTAGAAATTAAATAAACATTTTTATTAAGCGTTAATGTAGGTTGAATACTTGCACCTAAACTTATTCCAAATTTTTTGCCTTCGAGTAATTGCCATTGTAAACCTAAAGGAATAGAAATTTGGTATAAACTGTTTTTTAGCGTACTTGATAAACTACTTCCTGTGGTGCTTTGTGTAGAAAGTTGGTTTATGGTATCTAAGCCATTGTTTGAAATAATGGCAATTTGTGCAATACTTGTTCCGCTTTTATAACTATCTATGTAATACTTACGAATATTGAATTGCAAGCCTGTTCTAAATTTTAATTTATTATTCAATTTATAAAGCATACCAACACCAGCTTCTAAACCTAATGCAGGTTTATGGCGTACTACATCATTAATATTTGTATAGTATTGAGTAGGAAGTGAAGTTGTATTAGCATCTTTTGATGTTATTAGAATTCGTGATTTATCATCAACCAATCTTCTAAAACTTATGCTTGGTGTAGCATACACTTGCAATTCAAACTTAGAAGATTTACGTTTTACTGTAATAGGAGTTGTTGTATAATTATTGTTATTAATTAAAAGTTGGTTGCTGAAAATTTTATTACTTAATTTTTGTGTACCAACTAACTGAATATTTTTTTTAGTTTCTTGTGGTAGGTTATTTTCAGTTGCTAAGGGTTCTGTAATATTTTCAATAAAATTATTTTCACTTTCATTGGCATTTAAAGCATGTAGATTATTGAAATTATTGATACTATTGGCAGCAATTAAATAAGATGCTGGAAGATTATTTAATTGTTGTGTTGTAGTAGTTAAATTCGTAAGTTGCTTAACATTGCTCTTAACATGAACTATAGAGGAATTTGATAAATTATTTAATTGCTTTTTAGTGTAATTAGAAGGAAAAATATTTGTTGCAAATACATTATTTTGAGTACTGGTAGTAGAGCTTGTGTTTTTTGGTTGATTAAAACTAGTCAAAGCAGCAGTATAATTGGGTTTTACAGGATTGTCATAAATATAAGTAGAAATACACAGTGCAATAATAATTAATAAAGATACAATAGTAAGGGCACGCCAACTTTCTGTTGCATGCAGTTCATCAAAAATATTATTCCAAACTTTAGAATCAGGGAAAGAATTAAAACTCTCGGATTCGGTTTGTAAAAAATCTTCAAAATTATCCTTATCGTATCTGTTGTTCATCACTTATTTCAAAAGTGTTTATTTTAAATTTGCTATCCAGTTCAATTCGTCTTTACTACTACTAATAATTCCTTTCTTAATTAAAATAGATTCTAAAATACCTTTTGCCCTTGTATATTGACTTCTGCTTGTGCTTTCTTGTATATCCAACATTTCAGCAATTTCTTTATGGCTATACCCCTCAATTGCATACAAGTTAAGTACAGTTCTAAATCCTATTGGCAACAATCTTATACATTCTACAACCTGTTTGGCTAATAAAATGGTAGATAAACTGTCTTGTTTTGCATGAATATTTGTTGCATAGGTTAAATCCAAATTATCGGAATATTTTTTATTTCTTTTTATATAATTAATACAACTGTTTACAATAATTCTTCTAACCCAACCTTCAAAAGATCCTTTGTTTTGAAAAGTATGAATTTGAGAAAATATTTTTATAAAACCTTCTTGCAAAATATCCTGTGCATCATTTTTATTATAAGCAAATCTGTAACAGATGCCCAACATCTTTGAACTGTATTTATTATACAACTCTCTTTGAGACAATGCATCATTTTTTATACATCCTTCTATTAAGATTTGCTCAGTCATAGGGAGTTCAAATTATTATTGCTCCCTAAAAATAAGACAATTTGGCTTAACAAATGCTGCAATTTGCATAAATAATTTGCACACTAATTAAAAATGCACAAAAAGCATTAGAGTAGAAACATTGTTTTTAAATAAGTTACCTGTAATTTTTAATTTGCCATTTTTTCTTAGGATTGTATAATTTCTCTGCTGTTTGGAGTAGTCTTATAAATTCTTGCTTGGCATAATCATTAGCACTAATGGCAGAGGATGCTATTTTATAAATATCTATAAAGTCATAATCATTTGCATATTTTGATTGTTTGAGTAATGAACCAAACATGGCTACAGATGTTGCAAATTTTATGGAAGGCAAAGCGTTATTGAAAAGCGTTATGGTATTATTAATTGCTAAATTTTGATTTAAAATTATAGGGTTATTATCCACTAATTTATATTGTAATTCAATATTTCCAATATTGATGCTACTATCCATATTATTTTCTAATCCTTTTAATTCAAAAATGGCAATCATACTATGAGCACTGCCCACTTCTCCACCTTCTAATTCACTACTTTTATCTACAATAGCAGCAACTCTGTTATCAAATCCAATTAAACGGTATTCTTTAATATTATTTGCATTAAAAGAAATATTTAAAGTTGCATCATTGGCTACCGCATACATTGTTTTAGTAAACTCAGTAACTAATACTTTTTCTGCTTCATATAAATTATCGATGTAAGCAAAATTTCCTTTACCGCTTTTAGATAAAATTTCTAATTTACTATCCTTATAATTTCCCATTCCTACACCTAAACAAGTAAGATAAATGCCACTTTGTGTATATCGTGTAATTAGCTCCTGTAAAGCTTTTTCAGATGTTACGCCAACATTAAAATCTCCATCAGTAGCCAAAATAACTCTGTTGTTACCACCAGGTATAAATGTTTTTGCAGCAGCAGCATAAGCAGTTTGTATAGCAGCTTCGCCAGGTGTATCTCCAGAAGCCGATAAAGAATCTATAACATTTTTAATAACCTCTTTTTCTGAACCATTTGTAGCATCTAAAACTTTTGCAACTCCACCACCATAAATTACAATTGTTACATAGTCAATATCTCTTAAATTATCTACTAATTTTTTAAAAGATGCTTGCAAAAGTGGCAACCTATTGGGCTTATCCATTGAGCCAGAAACATCAATTAAAAAAACAAGGTTACTGGGTGGTAATGTATCTAAATTTAATTTGGGAGCTTTAATGTGTAGAAACAATAAATTGCTTTTATTATTCCAAGGGCAAGTGGTTAAATAATGATGAATAGCAAATTTATTTTTAGCCTCCTGTGCATTATTGTTATCAAATTTATAGTCAAAATAATTGAGCATTTCTTCTATTCGTACAGCATTAGTAGGTGCCTTAATTCCATTGTTTAAAAATCGTCTGATATTGCTGTAAGAAGCTCGGTCAATATTTAAAGTAAAACCTGTTTCAGGATATTTTGAAGTATTAAAAAAATCATTTTCAACCAAACTACTATAACTTTCTCCATTGCTTGATAACAAATTATATTGTTCAGAAAAAAATTGCTTTGTTTTAGAGCATAATCCATTTTTAATTTTGTTGGGATTAGTTGATAACATTTTTAAAACAAAACTTTGATATTGTCTTGCATTCACTGCTTTTTTTAAAGGCTCATAGCCTAATAATGATAATATTATTGTATCAACTTCTAAATTAGTAGGAATTCCAAAAGTGCCTGCACTACCACTTTTATAAGAAAAAGAATAAGCATTTTTTGAGTATAAATTTATTTTTACATCTGGCAATACGTTACCTTTTTCATCTTTTATTTCGCCTCTTAAATAAAATTGTGCAGTTACAGGTTTTGCCAAAACACTTAAAAATAGTATGCTTAATAAAACAAGTTTCATCAATACTTTAACTTCGTGAAAAATAATAACGCATTTTATTAAAAAAACTTATAAAAATGTCTCTTTATTTTTTATGGACTTAAATATACAAAGTTGTATTGCACTAAAGCTATTTATTTTATCACATTTCAACTCTAAAATATACGTTTTTTAAAAGCTTTTAAGCATAATTTTTAAATTAATACAAATAGTAAAATATAAAACTTTACTTTGCTGCCCTAATTGTGTTGGATATTATTTTTGAATAACACATTTTTTAAAACTTAAAATATAATAAATGCAACAAGCAAAAAAAGGTGATACAGTAAAAATCCATTATCATGGAAAATTAACAGATGGAACAACATTTGATAGCAGTAAAGGCAGAGAGCCTTTAGAATTTGAAATAGGAAGCGGTATGGTAATTCCTGGTTTTGATAATGGCGTAATGGGTATGTCTGTTGGTGAAAAGAAAACCATTAATATTCCTGCTGTAGATGCTTATGGAGAAAAAAATCCTGATATGATTATGGATTTTCCAAAAGCACAATTTCCGCCAGATTTAATACCTGAAGTTGGCTTACAATTAACCATGAGTAATAATACTGGACAACAATTTCCTGTAACTATTGTAGAAGTTAAGGAAGATTCTGTAACATTAGATGCTAATCATCAACTTGCGGGTAAAGAATTAATTTTTGATTTAGAGTTGGTAGAAATTACCCCCAAATCTTTAATTATTACTGAATAGTATGGACATTTGAGAGTTTGCATTACAATGCTGTAATAAAAATGATAATTGTAAAAATTATACTTAGATTTATGTTGTAATTCTCATTTTCATTACACTAAAAATTAATAAAATGAAACCCGTACTATTCATTATTGCATTAGCGGTAACTATAAGTTTTACCGCTTGCTCATCTCATGAAAACAAAGCCAGTACATCATCTGGTGGCGATACAGTTATTAATCAAAACCCTACAATTGTGCAGCAAGACTCTGCAAAATTAAGTGACGATTCAGCTACTGTTGAAACAGCTAAAGGTGTTAAACGTGAAGAAAAAAGTGCTCAAGAACAAGAAAAAGCAGACGCTGAAAAGTTAAAAAAAGACGAAAAGAAAAAATAGAAAATATTTTTTTCTTATTGTACGAAATTTTAAAGTGATAACAAAAAATGCAGGAGTTTTAGTCCTGCATTTTTTAGTTGTTATTATTAGTTTTATAAATAATTATTTAATCAGCAGCTTTTGAGTAACTGATGTGTTACTGTTACTAAAGCTAATGAAATACAAGCCTGTGTTTAATACACTTACATCAATAGTTTTATTTTCATTTAAAATTCCTTTTTGTACAATTTTTCCATTTGTATTTGATATGTAATAGGTAGTTGTAAAATTGTTGTTTAAACCTTGAATCTTAATTTGAGTACTTGCAGGATTAGGAGTAAAATATACTTCAGTAATGTGTTTACTAGTGTTTACAGAGTTTGTTTTACTATAATAAATTGAACCATCTTTATCTGTTACTTTAAAACGATAATATAAGGTTCCGTTTTCTGTAGGGTAATCAATAGCTTCTAATGTTGTAGTAGTAATTTTTGTAGCATCAAAGCTTTTGAAAGTTGTAAATTTTTCATTATTTGTACTTTTTTCAAATTCGTATTTTAGGTTATTGTAAGCATTTGAAAAACCAACTATATTTTTTACGCTTTCTTTTGTAACAGATGTATTGAAGTAATTAATGTTTATAGGTGCGGTAGCAGTAATGTTAATTGTATAATCTTCTGTTTCGCCCCAATCCATTACGTCTGCAGCAGAAGCACTTGCATTGCAGGGTAAAATATTTGTAGTAACCATATTGTAATTATCATCTTCTACAATTCTTACCCTCATTCTTGTATTGCCAATAGATGCAGTATTTGGAATTTGAACTAATTTATTAATTGATGATGTAGTTCCAACAGGCAACATATCATTTCCTGTAGTACCTGCAACTTTTTCATTTGTTTCAAAAATATTGTTGCGATTAAAATCAATCCAAACACCATAAGCACAACCTCCTGAAGTAGTAAAACTTACATTTAATGTATAATTATTTCCTTTTATAAAGTTGGGAATAGCAAGGTTGTTGTAGAAAACATAATGTGGTGCTGCATATTGACTATTGGTTACATTGTTTAAGCTTCCAAACGAAACCGAATTAATGTGGTCATCTACAGGAAAGCCTTGCATATCATCAAATGCAGCATTGCAATAAGGCGAAGGGTTTGTTGATTGTGCATTAGTAATTAAATTGGCTACGAATAAGGCCAAAAATAGCATTGTTTTATTCATACTTTTACCATTTTATAGTGAGGTTATCACTTTTGTTTTTTAAGAAAATAAGAAGTTTTTTATACTATTTTAATGTCTAATCGTTTTAAAATTTTTGCAAATGTATAAGTTAGCCTTTTATTATTCCAAAGAAGCGAATTATTTTTTACTAACAGCTATATTAATGTAGAGGAATAAAGGATTTCTTTATTGCTTCTCTTATCAACACTTGGTTATTTACTCTTGTCTTGAAGTTTTGGTTGCTTACCTTTGCAACATAAAAAGTTGAATAGTGTACTAAACGTACAAGTGTGCGACGCAACAGGTGTATAATATTTGTTCATTGGCTTATTTCATAAAAAAAATATAATGGAAATTACTGCAACAACTGCTCAACAACTTAGGCTTACAGAAGAGGAGTTTGAATTGATTAAACAAAAATTAGGTCGTACTCCAAATTTTACAGAGTTATGTGCATTTAGTGGTATGTGGAGTGAGCATTGTAGTTATAAAAACTCTATTAAATGGCTGAAAACTTTGCCCAGAAGTGGAGGTAGAATGTTGGTGGCAGCAGGTGAAGAAAATGCAGGCTTGATGGATATTGGAAATGGTTATGGTGTGGTGTTTAAAATAGAAAGTCATAATCATCCGAGTGCTTTAGAGCCTTTTCAAGGAGCAGCTACTGGTGTTGGAGGAATTCAAAGAGATATTTTTACAATGGGAGCAAGACCTATTGCTTCTTTAAACAGTTTGCGTTTTGGAAATTTAGCAGATAAAAAAACACAACATTTATTGAGAGGTGTTGTGCATGGCATTGGTCATTATGGAAATTGTTTTGGTGTGCCAACAGTTGCAGGAGAAGTTTATTTTGAAAATTGTTATCACACCAATCCTTTAGTGAATGCAATGAGTGTAGGTATTATGCAAGCTGATAAAATGATTAGTGCTACAGCATTTGGTGAGGGTAATCCTGTTTTTTTTGTAGGAAGTGCAACAGGAAAAGATGGTATTGGAGGTGCAAGTTTTGCAAGTGCAGAAATTACTCATGAAAGTGTACAGGAATTGCCAGCAGTACAAGTTGGCGATCCTTTTCAGGAAAAAAAATTATTAGAAGCTTGTTTGGAATTAATTGATACCAATGCCATTATTGGTATGCAAGATATGGGTGCTGCTGG
>Ga0116193_1000607_pt1 | contig 33187 bp, 34 predicted proteins | sample AD_UKC115_MetaG_FD_89892 | JGI IMG/M metagenome (GOLD analysis project Ga0116193, IMG submission 89892) | Active sludge microbial communities of municipal wastewater-treating anaerobic digesters from Hong Kong - AD_UKC115_MetaG | ecosystem: Engineered > Bioreactor > Anaerobic > Digestate... | reverse complement strand
CGACGATGACGATGCGGTCCGGATCGCCAACGATAACGTCTACGGCCTGGCCGGCAATGTCATGTCGGGTTCGCTGGACCGCTCCCTGGCGGTCGCGCGTCGCCTGCGCGCCGGGTTCATCGGACTGAACGGCACCGTCGGCTACGGCGCTGACACCCCGTTCGGCGGCTACAAGGCCAGCGGCGTCGGACGCCAGAACGGCGTCGAAGGCTTCCGGCAGTACACCGAGGTGAAATCGGTGGCCTACCCGGCTCAGTAACTCCAGCCCAGTAGTGAAGGAAGACAATGGAACAGCTCTTTGACGACCTCGAGGACTTCGGGGCTTTCGACGACGCGGTGTCCGGCGACGTCCGCGATCCGTACACCGAACTCGCGCGGTTGCGCCGCGAGGAACCGGTCCAGCGCCTCGACGTCTCGGGCATGCCGCACGAGGAATCCCTGCCGGTGTTCATCGTGTACCGGTTCGAGGAGGCCCAGCAGCTGCTCAAGGACAACGACACGTTCTCGTCCAAGGGCGTGATCGCGGCATTCGGTCCGGTACTCGGTGAGCGGGTGATGCTCGGCATGGATGAACCGATCCACGGTCGACTGCGCTCCCTGGTCTCGAAGGCGTTCTCGCAGAAGGCATTGGCGCACTACCAGGACGAGCTGGTGGGCCGGGTGGCCAACGGGCTGATCGACCAGTTCGCCGCCAACGGCAGGGCAGATCTGGTCAAGGAGTTCACCTTCGACTACCCGAGCCAGATCATCGCAGGGCTGCTGGGGCTGCCGGAGGAGGACTACCCGCAGTTCCAGCGCTGGTCCATCTCGCTGCTCAGCTGGATCATGAACCCCGAACGCGGACTGGCCGCCGCGGCAGCGCTGTGCGAGTACTTCGCCCCCATCCTGGCGGCCCGCCGGGCCGAACCGCGCGACGATCTGATCAGCGCGCTGGCCGCCGCCGAGATCGACGGGCAGAAACTCGAGGATGAGGAGATCTACTCCTTCCTGCGGCTGCTGCTGCCGGCCGGGGTCGAGACGACCTATCGGTCGCTGGGCAACCTGTTGCTCGGACTGCTGTCGGATCCGTCGCAGCTCAACGCCGTCCGCGACGATCGGGCGTTGATCCCACAGGCCATCGAGGAAGGCGTGCGCTGGGAGCCGCCGCTGCTGACCATCACGCGTACCGCCACACGGGACACCGAGCTCGGGGGTTTGCAGATCCCGGCCGGCTCGTCGGTGATGCCGATGCTGGGCGCGGCCAACCGGCAGGAGGACCGCTGGCCCGATCCGGACCGATTCGACATCTTCCGCCCGGCTCGGTCGAACCTGGGGTGGGGCCACGGCGTACACGTCTGTCTCGGAATGCATCTGGCCCGCCTCGAGATGCGCACGGCGCTCAATCTGCTATTCGATCGGCTGCCGAACCTGCGCCTGGACCCGGACGGCAACGATCCACACATCCGGGGTCAGGTGTTCCGATCACCGACATCGGTGCCGGTGCTGTTCGATGTCTGAACTGCGCTCCGAGCTTCGTTTCGACGGCCGGGTGGCCGTCGTGACGGGCGCCGGTCGGGGCGTGGGCCGCGCGCACGCATTGCTGTTGGCCGCCAAGGGTGCGCACGTCGTGGTGGCCGATATCGGCGGTGGACTCACCGGAACGGGGGAGTCGTCGGATCCCGCCGACAGCGTCGTCGCCGAGATCCAGGATGCCGGCGGTTCGGCAGTGGCGTGTTACGCGTCGGTGGCAGAACAGAATTCGGCGGCCCGCGTGGTCAAGACCGCACTGGAATCCTTCGGCCGGATCGACATCGTGGTCAACAATGCCGGGATCCACGATCCGGCGATGTTCGAAGACCTGACGGCTCAGCAGTTCCGCCGCATGCTGGAGGTGCATTACCTGGGTACCGTGTTCGTCACCCAGGCGGCCTGGCCGCACATGATCGCGGCCGGTTATGGACGCGTTGTCAACACGGTGTCGGAGGCAATGCTCGGCGGGATCACCCAGCTGAGCAGCTACGGTGCGGCCAAGGGCGCGGTGTTCGGATTGACCCGGAACCTGGCCACCGAGGGGTTGGTCCACGGGATCCGGGTCAATGCCATTGCGCCCCGGGCGTTCACCCGGCTGTCCGCGGCGCATTCGGACACCTTGTCCGCCGAGATTCCATCCCCGGGGATGTGATGGACCAGATCAACGCCAGCATGCCGCCCGAACTGTGCGCACCGGCCGCCGCCTTCCTGGCCCATGAATCCTGCCCGCTCAACGGTGAGGTGCTCCAGGCCGGCATGGGCGGTGTCGCACGCATTGCCGTGGTGTGTACCAAGGGGATTACGAGCCCGTCGATCAGCGCCGAGGAGATTGCCGAACGAATCGGCGAGGTGATGGACGTCAGCGACGGCCACGTGGCCGAGACGGCCGGAATGACACTGTGACAGGAGAGAACGTGACTCAGACCGACGCCGTCGAGACCATCGACTACTTCAGCGATCAGTCCCTGATCCCCGATCCCTATCGGTACTTCGACCACCTGCGTTCATCCGGTCCGGTCCGGACCGCCACCCCGCAGAACGTCCTGGCGATCACCGGATACGCAGAAGCCCTTGCGGCCTACAAGGATCCGGTGATGTCCTCGTGTGTGGCGGTGGCCGGGCCGTTCCCACCGCTGCCCTTCACCCCGCAGGGCCCCGACATCGGTGCGCAGATCGAAGAACACCGCGCGCAGATCCCGATGGCCGAACACATCGTCACGATGGACGGCGAGCAGCACGCCCGGACCCGGGGGCTGCTCAACAAGCTGATCACCCCGAAGCGGCTCAGCGAGAACGAGGAGTTCATGTGGCGGCTGGCCGACCAGCAGCTGGACACCTTCCTGTCCCGCGGGCACTGCGAGTTCATGGAGCAGTACGCCAAACCGTTCGCGACGCTGGTGGTGGCCGATCTGCTGGGCGTGCCCGCCGAGGACCATCCGCAGTTCCGTGCGGTGCTGTCGGGTGAGCCACTCGGTGGTCTGGGCGAGGAGGAGACCGTCGCGCACAATCCGCTGCTGTGGCTGGAGGAGAAGTTCGCCGGTTACATCACCGACCGACGGGCCGATCCACGCGCCGATACGTTGACCGAACTGGCGCAGGCGAAATATCCCGACGGGTCCACCCCAACCGTCGACGAGGTGGTGAAGGTGGCAACATTCCTGTTCGCGGCCGGGCAGGACACCACCACCAAGCTGCTCAGCGCCGCGATCCGAACCGTCGCCGAACGTGCGGACATCCAGGAGAAGCTACGCACCGAACGTGATCTGATCCCCGGCTTCGTCGAAGAGACACTGCGACTGGAAAGCCCGGTCAAGACCCACTTCCGGCTCGCGGGCAAGGACACCCAGATCGGCGAACTGGCGGTCCCGGCCGGTACGGTCGTGATGCTGCTGCCCGGCGCCAGCAACCGCGATCCACGGAAGTTCGAGAATCCCAACGATATTCAGGTCGATCGTAAGAACGTACGCGAGCACGTTGCATTCGGCCGCGGCTCGCACTCCTGCCTCGGGGCACCACTGGCCCGCGCCGAAGGGCGCATCTCGCTGAACCGGATCCTGGACCGGATGACGAACATCCGGATTTCGGAGAAGGACCACGGGCCGGAGGGCAACCGGCACTACGACTTCGAGCCGACGTTCATCATGCGAGGGTTGACGTCCATCCACATCGAGTTCGACCCGGTGATCAGTTAGCGCCGAACAGCGCGCCGTACAGTTCGGCCATCTCGTCACCGGGACCCTCGGGAACGGTGTGGTGCGACACATCCCGAATGCGGTCGATGTTGGCGGCGACGTCCTCGACCGACAATCCCGGGTTGTGGTAGCCGCGGGTCCTGCCGACGAAGTAGCGCGCCACCTGGCCGGCCCCGGCCGTGTACACCTCACCCGATACCGGGCAGTCCGGGTGCGCCAGGAATGCGACCACCGGCGCCACCAGGGCGGGGTCCAGCCGGTCCAGGAATGGCCGCATCATCTCCTGGGCCGCCGCCGCTGAGGCCGGATCGTTCAATGCATCGACGCTGCGCAACGAGTAGTCCAGCATCCGGGTGGCGGCGATCGGTGCGATCGCGTTGACCTTGATGTCCAGATCGGCGCCTTCGGCCGCCAGAACGCGCGTGAGGCCCAGAATGCCGCCCTTGGCCGTGGCGTAGTTGCTCATGTGCACGGAACCGAGCAGACCGGCCGCCGAGCAGGTGTTCACGATCCGCCCGAATCCGTTGTCCCGCATCACCGTCCACGCCGGGCGTGTGACGTTGAACGCGCCCCGCAGATGGACGTCCAGGAGGGGCTGGAGGCGATGGTCGGTCATCTGATCGAACGGCGCATCGTCGACGATGCCGGCGTTGTTGACGACGATGTCCAACCGCCCCCACCGTTCGAGGGCCGCGTCGACAATGGCTCGGCCGCCCTCCACGGTGGTCACACTATGGGTACTGGCAATCGCCGAGCCGCCCGCAATACTGATGTCGTCGGCAGTCTGCTGCGCGGTATCGGTCGGCGAGCCGTGGCCGGTCACCGAACCGCCGGTGTCATTGACCACAACGTGAGCGCCGCGGGCCGCGAGCAGCAGTGCGTACTGCCGGCCCAGCCCGCCGCCGGCGCCGGTGACGACCGCGACCCTCCCGTCGAATCGCAGTTCGTTCACGCCTGCCCCGCTCACAGTGGCCAGTTGTCCGAGTCCGACATGCCACGCAACTCCGGTGCTGTTGGCAGAGAGCGCTTCTGCGGGGAGGTGCTGATGGCGTCGAGGATCAGTTCGAGGTACCGGCGCCAGCCGCCAGTGGCGGGATCCATGGTCCACAGCACGCTGTGCAGCATCGCGATCAGACGGGGAAGATCGGCACCGACCAGGTCGGGGCGCAGCAGGCCCGCCCGTTGGGCGCGGGTTGTCAGACTCTCCAGGGCCGCATACAGCGGGCCGGAGACATCGTCGGTCAGCGCACCGGATGCGCGGGCCGCCTGCAGGATGCAATGTTCCCGGGCGCCCAGAGCGATGGCCGCATCGATCAACGAGGCCAGACCCGCCATCGGGTCCGGGTTGGCCAGGCAGCGCTCGATGGCCGGCGAGAGGTCCTCGGCAATGCTCTGATCGAGCGCGGCGCGCAACAACACGGCCTTGGTGGGGAAGTGTCGATAGAGTGTGCGTTCTCCGACACCGGCATGTGTTGCGACGGCGCTCATCTGGGCGTCGGGACCGACGTGGGCATAGACGGCGCGGGCCGAGCGGAGGATCTTGTCGGCGTTGCGGACGGCATCGGCCCGTGTTGCGCGATCGACCGCGGATTCCATCCCATCAGCCTAACAACCGACAGTTGACTGCCACTAGTGCGAACCTTAGGCTCAGCAATTGACAGTCAGCTGTCGAATCGAAGGAGGCCGATGGCTGCCGCACCGCAGGCCGGAACCGATCTGCCGACGTTCCCGATGCCCCGGGACCCACGCTGCCCATTAGCGCCGCCCGCGGAGTTCGCCCAGTGGCGGGATCGGCCGGGCATGGTGGAGGCCATGTGGCGTGAGGAGCGCACGTGGGTCTGTAGCCGCTATGCGGACATCAGGGCCGCTCTGGTCGATCCGAGGCTGAGCGCCGACACTATTCCGGACGCCATGAAGGCAGACCTGGGGGATACGCTGCCGGTTCTCTTTCCCCGGATCGACGACCCGGAGCACAACCGGCTGCGCCGAATGATGACCGGCGACTTCACTTTTCGGCGTACCGAAGCCATGCGGCCGCAGATCCAGGAGATCGTCGACGGATTCCTCGACCGGATCGCGGCCAATGGCCCGCCGTGCGATATCGTGCGCGATTTCGCGCTGCCGGTTCCGTCTCTCGTCATCTGCCTGCTCCTCGGAGTGCCCTATGAGGACCATGAGTTCTTCCAGAAGTGGAGTCTGGCCGGGCTGGACTCGAGCTCGTCCGTCGAAGAGAAGTCGGCGGCCACAGGCACCCTGTTCGGGTACATGTTCGAGCTGGTGGCGCGCAAGGAACGCGAGCCTGGTGACGACCTGGTGAGCCGATTGATCACCGATCATGTTGCGGCCGGGGAACTCTCCCTCGAGACCGTGGCCATGAACGCGGTGATCATGCTCCAGGCCGGACATGAGACCAGCGCCAGCATGATCTCCCTGGGTACCTTGACCCTGCTGCAGCATCCCGACACCCTGGCACGGCTCCGCGACACCGACGACCCGGCCGTTGTCGCCGCAACCGTCGAAGAGCTCATGCGGTACCTGACCGTGGTCCACAGCCTGGTCGAACGGGTTGCCCTGGAGGACTGCACCATCGCGGGCCAGGAAATCCGGGCGGGGGACCTGGTCCTGATGAACCTGCCCGCCGGCAATTGGGATTCCGAGTTCGTCACCGAACCCGGCAGATTCGACCCAGCCCGTAATGCCCGCGGGCACCTGGGTTTCGGCTACGGCGCACACCAGTGCATCGGCGCCAATCTGGCCCGCGTCGAGATGCAGATCGCTCTATCGTCATTGGTGCGGCGCCTGCCCGGCCTCCAGCTGGCGGTACCCGTCGAACAGCTTCGGTTCCAGAACCAGCAGGAGATCTTCGGCGTCGAAGCGCTCCCGGTCACCTGGTGAATTCCGCTTGTTCACAATCAGATTCGATATGCGCGCACCCGGCGGAGCGCCGCGTACGTACCTGTACCGGACCGCGGTCGACATGTGTGAGTGGGCCGAGGATCACGGATGCCTGGCCACCGTGCTGTGCGAGCATCACGGTTCGGCCGACGGCTACCTCCCGGCACCGCTGATCCTGGCCACGGCCATCGCCGCACGCACACGGAGCCTCCCGATTGTCCTGACGGTCGTCCTGCCGCTGTACGAACCGGTCCGCCTGGCCGAGGAGATGGCCGTCCTGGACATCATCAGCGCGGGGCGAGCGTCGTATGTATTCGGCCTCGGTTACCGGCCCGAGGAGTTCGACCAATTCGGACTCGACGTGTCCGACCGGGGCCGCCTGGCCGACGAGAAGCTCGACCTGGTCCGGCGATTGCTCAGCGGTGAGACCGTGGAGATCGGAACCCGGCGCGTCACCGTCACCCCGCCGCCGGACACAGCGGGCGGCCCGATGCTGATGTGGGGTGGCGGCAGCGTGGCCGCGGCCCGGCGCGCGGGCCGCTACGGCCTTGGCTACCTGGCCCAAGGGGATATGCCTGGGTCGCGGGAGGCCTACGAAGCGGCCTGCGCCGAACACGGTCACCCGCCCGGTGTCACGGTGCTACCCGACCGCGACACACCCAGCGTCACGTTCGTCGCCGAGGACGTCGACCTTGCCTGGGACGAACTGGACCCGCATCTGTTGCACGACGCGCAGGCCTATGCCGAATGGAATCCGGTCAACGGGACGTCAGCGGGAGTGACGGCGGCCGGCAGCGTGACGGAACTGCGCGCCGAGTCCCGCACCCACCGCATCCTCACCCCGGACGAGGCAGCGGCAGCAGCACGAGCCGGCCAGGTGCTCAATCTGGCCCCGCTGTGCGGCGGTCTACCGCCGGACATTGCGTGGAAATACCTGCGGACCGCCGCGGACGCGGGCGAATGCCAACAGGGAGGATCCTGATGGAAGACAACGTGCTTCGGGTGGTGGTGTGGTCGACCGGCGGCATCGGGTCGATCGCGGTCCGTGCCGTGGCCGAGAACCCGGGGACCGACCTGGTGGGGGTGTGGGTGCACTCGCCGGACAAGACCGGCCGGGACGCGGGCGAGATCGTCGGCATCGGACCCTTGGGGGTGTACGCGACCAGTGACGCCGATGCCCTGATCGCATTGCGGCCCGATTGCGTGGTCTACGCGGCCAGTGGTCCCGACCGGGACGCGGCGGCGGTGCCCGACTACCTGCGTCTTCTGGCGGCAGGCATCAACGTGGTCACCACCTCCACGAACCGGCTGATCCATCCGGCATCCTTCGAACCGGAGGCGTGGCGCACCCAGTTGACCGCAGCCGCAGGGGCGGGCGGTGCATCGTTGTACGCCAGCGGTATCGAACCCGGGTTCGCCGCCGATCATCTGGCGTTGGTGCTGGCGACACAATCCAAGTCGATCACCAAGATCTACTCCAGCGAGATCGCCATGTACGACGACTACCCGGTGGCCGAGGCGATGCGCGACGCCATGGGCTTCGGCCTACCGCTCGATGCCACACCGTATCTGGCCTATCCGGGTGCCATCGCATTCCAGTGGGGTCCCGGCCTACGGCTCATCGCCGACGGATTGGGCTGCCGGATCGATGAGATCCGCGAGCGATTCGACCGGGTGGCCACCGACCGCGACCTGCAGGTGGCATTCGGCACGGCCGAGGCCGGCACCTGTGGGGCGCTGCGCACCCAGGCCATCGCTGTGATCGACGGCCGCGAAGCGATCATCATCGAGCACGTGAACCGGTTGGCGCCCGATCTCGGCCTGGAGTGGGGCGATCGCGTGGACAGGCCGATCTATCAGGTCCGGATCGAGGGTGAACCGGATATCGCATGCACCATGAATGCCAGCCTGCGTGAACCAGGTGCATTCGGTTCGGCGATGGACGCGGGTGCTGGGGCAATGGTGTCGACAGCGATGCGGGTGGTCAACGCCATTCCCTATGTGGTGCAGGCAAAGCCGGGCCTGCTGAGCGCGCTGGACCTGCCGCTCACCCTGCCGCGGAACGTGCTGCGCTGACGGCGGCCGCCGCGCGTTCGAGATAGGGCCAGGCGAGTTCCGGTGGCATCCCACCGCACAGCGGATGCAGTGGTAGCGCCTTGCCGCTGCGGATCCGCTCGGCTGCGGCATCGATGGTCAGCACCCCATAGGGATGTCCTGCAGCTTGCAGTTCCTCGACGGTGTCGGCACGCGTGATGCTGGCCACCGAATCGTCGCCGTGCCGGTATGACGCCGCCATCCGGGCGTCGTGCAACAGATACGGGCCGATCTCCGCCCAGGCCAGCTCGGTGTCATCGGCCACGAAAACCACAGTCGGACTGTCGGGTTCGGGGAACTGGATCGGACCGGGCTGATTGCCGTGTTCGAGCGACGCGGCTTCGAAGGCCTCCCGCAGGCCCGGTGTGGTGGTCTGAGCGATGAATCCGAGTCCGTGCCGGCCGGCTCGACGCGCCGCCGCAATGCTGCCGCCGGCGATCATGATGCGCGGGCCGCCGTCCGTTGCCGCGGCCGGTGTGACGTGGACACGTCGGCCGTCCACGTAGACGGGATCGCTGGCCAGCAGCCGGAGCAGGAGATCGAGGTTCTCATCGGCGATCCGGCCGCGCCGGCCGACGTTGACCCCGATGTGTTCGTATTCCTCTGCGCGGTGGCCGATTCCGAACACGAAGTGCACCCGGCCGCCACTGAGGTTGTCCAGGACGGCCATATCCTCGGCGAGGCGCACCGGGTGATACAGCGGTAGCACGGCGGCGGCAATCAGGACGTTGAGCGCCGTGGTGCGGGCCGCGATCGCCGAGGCCAGGATCAGCGGTGCGGGCAGATGTCCGTCCTCGGTGCCGTGATGCTCCGAGAGAACGGCCAGCATCGCACCCCGCGTCTCGGCCCACGCGCACATCTCGAGGGCCGCGCGATACAGCTCCGATGTGCCACCCTGCGGGCAGCGCATATCGAACCGCAGCGTGAACATCGGCACTACCCGGTCTTGACCGGCAGCCTCGCCCAGCCCCGCACACTCGAGGTGCGGGCGCGGCTGGCGTTCTCGTAGTCGACCGACCAGTCGGGCCATCGCACCAGAACTTCTTCGAACGCCACGCGCGCCTCCAGCCGTGCCAGCGCCGAGCCCAGGCAGAAGTGGATGCCCTGCCCGAAACTCAGGTGGCCGCCACCCCGGTGGATGTCATACCGGTCGGGATCGGGGAAGTGCTTCTCATCCCGATTGGCAGATCCGTTGAGCAGCAGCATGTATGAACCCTCGGTCACGGTGCGGCCGTAGAGTTCGACGTCCTGGGCGACGTACCGGGCCTGGACCGGGGAGGGCGGCTCGTAGCGCAGGGTCTCCTCGACGGCGCCGGGGATCAGTCCCGGATCGGCGACAAGTTCACGTCGCTGATCGGGATGCTCGGCCAGCAGCTGGCCCATGAACCCGATGAGCCGCGCGGTGGTCTCATTACCGGCGCCGGCAACCATCGCGGTATACGCCAGCACCTCGGTGCGCTCCAGCGGGCGCCGGGTGCCGTCGGCCTCATCCACCTCTGCATTCAGCAGCTCGGTCATCAGGTCATCGGATGGATGCGTGGCCCGCCACTCGATGTATTCGGCGAACATCCCGATGGTCTCGGCGAAGATGGTGGGGCTGATATCGGCGGCCTCGTTCCCGACCGTTATGTTGCGGTCGTTGAGATCGCGGATCTGCTGCTGGCCCTCTTCCGGAATCCCCAGCAAATAGCCGATGGTGCGCATCGGCATGAATGCCCCGAGATCGGCCACGAAATCGAAGCCGTCCTCATCGCGCAGTGGATCCAATGCGTTGCAACAGTATTCGCGCACCATGTTCTCGACGGCCAGCATGCGGCGCGGGGTGAAGACCCGCGATAGCAGCCGGCGATGCAGATCGTGCAGGGGCGGATCCTCGAACAGCAGGATGCCGGGTGGCACCTCGATGCCGCTGAACAGGATGTCGGCCGTGGTGCCCCGGCCGGATCGGTACGTCTGCCAGTCCGGCAGCGCGGCGGCGACGTCGTCGTAACGGCTGAGTGCATAGAATTTGTACTTGTCGTTGTAGTACAGCGGCGCTTCGGCGCGCATCCGTTCCCACACCGGGTACGGATCGTCGTCGATGGCATGGTCGAACGGGTCGTAATAGACCTCCACCGCCGGGCCCGTCATCGCGGTTGATTCGGTACGCCGGGGAACAGTTGTTCCGTGGGGCCCGAGGTCACATAGCCGCCGAGCTTGGTAGCCAGGTGAGGGGCGAACACCGCGCCGTAGAGCAGATTGGCCAGCACGATCACCGAGACGATGGAGAGCGCTGCAGCTTGTGCACCGGTCTTGGTCACCCGCTGCGCCCAGGTCTCGATCACGTTGCGGCCCTGGCTATCCGTGCGCCCCAGCAGGTAGGTGAAGACCATCATCTGCACACCCATCGCCAGCGCGTCGTAGAGCGGGTACTGATGCTTGCTGCCCTCGAAGATCGCCAGCCCCGGGATCACCAGACCGTAGTAGAAGACACCCAGCCGCGCGCCGATGACGGCATTGAAGAACAGCGCCCAGCAGAACCCGACCACCAGGCCGACCGTCAGCAGGGTGACCGGCCGGCGCCAGCCGAATCTCGAGCTGAGCCAGCGGCCGATAGCGGCGCCGATCACGGCGGGCAGCACGAAATATTGGATGTAGCCCAGCGGCACGGATGACGGCAGGCCGCCCCAGGTCATGTTCAGCGGCCACCAGGACGGCATCCGGGGCAGCGCCGGCGGGAATTGGGCATACATCGCCCAGTCGTAGGGCGCCTCGATCCACGAGATGGACATGGCCGCGATGCACACCAGCAGCAGTGGATGCAGGCGTCGTTGTCGGACGCTCAGGTAGATCGCGATGGCGGAGAACATGATTCCGCCACCCCAGCCGAAGATGACGGCCGCGGTCAGCAGCGGGGTCAGCTCGGTGTTCACCGGATACGGGCTTCCGGATCGAACCGCAGAACCAGACCGTAGATCAGGACGATCAGTCCGAACAGCGTCCCCAGCATGATGAGTTGTCCCACGAGTAATAGTGGACACTATTATGAAGGGGACGTCAATGACCTCGAATACCAGTTAGGGTGCACAACCGTGCCCACGCGATCCAGCACCGCACGGCGAGCGCCCGGTGAAGCACGCCGCCTACTGCTGGATGCCGCGCGGGAGCTGTTCGCACGTCAGGACTATCGGCGCACCACCACCCGCGAGATCGCCGAAGCCGCCGGGGTCACCGAATATCTGCTGTTCCGGCACTTCGGGTCCAAGGCCGGGCTGTTCCGCGAAGCACTCGTGCTGCCGTTCACGACGTTCGTCGCAGGCTTCGGCGAAACCTGGCAGTCCGTGGTGCCCGAGGATACTGATGAGGAGGACCTGGCCCGGCAGTTCGTCGGCCCGCTCTACGACGTCCTAGTCGAGAACCGGGGTCTGCTGCTGACACTGGCCGCCTCCGATGCATTGACCGACGACGAGCTCGAGGACACCGGCATCTCCGAGATCAGGCGCGCATTCGCGGTGCTGGGCGGGATCAGCGCCGAGGGTATGCAATTGCGCGGGCTGCGCTCGAGCCAGCCGGATCTGCCCGCGCACTCCACGGTCGCGATGATCGTCGGCATGGTGGCACTGCGGTCCACGTTCTTCGGCGCCGAACCGCCCGCCCGGGAGGCCATCGTCGACGAACTGGTGCAGGCCACCCTGCACGGTTTTCTGCACCGGCCGTAGGGTGGGGTCACTCCGGTCGTGGCAGGATGAACACTCCCTCGGCGACTACCGTCGCACCTGCGATATCGCCGATCTGGCCCACCGCGAACACCTTTCGCCCGTCCACCCGGTCGACGCGAGCCTCCGCGCGTAGCGGCCGGTTCAGCGCAGTACCTCGTTCGTAGCGGAGTGTCAACGTCCCGGTGGCCGCCGGGCGTCCCGGCTGATGCGCCGTCGCGCCCAACACGTGATCGAGAATCAGCGCACACACCCCACCGTGCACGTGGCCGATAGGGCCCTCATAGGGCGCTCCCAGAATGAACTCCGTCCACACCGACCCGTCAGACTCGCGTGTCACCTCCAACGGAGGGGCAATCGGGTTGCGGACACCGATCACGACATTGCCCGATGCGATTGGCTGACCGTCGTTGATGCACCGCTGCCCGAACGAGCCGGGCATCACGGCCGCGCGTAATTGGGCGGTGGCGGCATCCACCTTTGCGGTCACCGTCGCGACGGTGCCGGCATCGGCCTCGGTACGAATGGTGGCATCAACGAGACGCCGCACTGATTCGGCCAGGGCCTGATACGCAGAGTCGGTCATTTCCGACCACCCTGGCCGACAGACAGCGCAGCGGCAACACGATGTCCCGGCCAGCGGCCACTGGAGCCACGCCTGTGACCTGTGTTGTTAGTCTGTCGACGTGGACGAACCCGGCGACAAGGCGGCCAAGGGCGGACTTGCCGCCACCAGCTGGGCCGTACTGGGAATGATGTCCTACGAGGAAGAGGTCTCCGGCTACGACCTCAAGAAATGGATCGACTGGAGCGTCGATCTCTATTACTGGAGCCCGTCCTACAGTCAGATCTACACGGAGCTGAAGAAGCTCGAAACCCTCGGCCTCGTGACCTCACGTGTCGAGCCGTCCGAGGGCACTCGCAGCCGCCGGCTCTACAAGATCACCGAGGCTGGGATGACGGCCGTCACCGAATGGGTCAACGACGCTCCCGTCGATCCCACCGTGCTGAAGCACAGCGTCCTGCTGAGGATGACATTCGGCCATTTGAGCAATCCGACCAAGATGAAGGAGATCTTGCAGCAGCACATCGCCTTCGTCGATGCACGCTACCGCAAGGCGATCGAGGATTCCGAGGGTGCGGAGGTTGAGCCGGCCTGGGCCTATTCCGTCATCGCATTGCGCTGGGCTGCAAAGTACTACGCTGCCGAGCGAGAGTTTGCGCTCCAGATGATCAAGGACATCGACGCGGCCGACGCCGTCATTGCCAACGCGGCGAAGGGCGGTGCGGGAAAGCCGCGGCCGGTTCCTGGCTACTGGCGCGAGGTCGAGCGCCAGATCGAATCCAAACGCAAGGATTAACCCCGCGCGGCGTCCCGTGCGGCTATGTATCCATAGACCAGGCCCTGCGAGATCGTCGCGCCCGCACCTGGATACGTCGCACCGAAGGCATTCGCCGCGGTATTGCCGATCGCGTACAGCCCGTCGATGACACTGCCGTCCTCACGCAGCACCCGGGCCCGCTCATCGGCGCGCAGTCCGCCGCAGGTGCCGAGGTCTGACAACACCATCTTGACGGCGTAGAACGGCCCCTTGACCAGCGGCCGCAGATTGGGGTTCGGCGTTATCGTCGGATCGCCGTAGTACCGGTCATAGGCGCTGCGACCACGGCCGAAGTCGGGATCTTCACCGGCGGAGGCACTTTCGTTGAATCGGGTGATGGTCCGGGCGAACTCTTCGACCGGAACCTCCATCGCAGTGGCCAATTCGCTCAACCCGTCGGCGCGCACCGCAATGCCGGCGTCGTACCAATGCTTGGGGATCGGCATGCGCGGAAAGAGTTCGGCGGCAAAGACATAGCTGTTGCGGTAGGCCTGGTCGAACACGATCCACATGGATTCGACCGGGGTACCAGCCCGCTCGAGGGTGAGAAGCCGCTGGCCGAAGGACATGTAGTCGGAGGATTCATTGGCGAAGCGCGACCCGTTCTGGTCGACGATGAGGCTGCCCGGCAGGGAACGTTCGGCCAACATCACTGCGGGTGCCTTGCCAGGCAGCGGCGCTACGGCTGGGAACCACCAGGCCTGGTCCATCAGGTCGATATCGGCTCCGCGATCCTGACCGATCCGGATACCGTCGCCGGTGTTGGTTTCCGCGCCGAGACTGAAATCCGGGCCGAGTCCTTCGGACTGGAACTTCCAGCGCATGTCCATGCTGTGGTCGAAGCCACCCGTGGCCAGTACTACGCCGCGCCGGGCGGTGACCGTGACTTCGCGCCCACCGTGGTCGAGCACCGCTCCAGTTACCCGGTCACCATCGCCCGCGAGGCGGAGCAGAGTGGTGTGTGTCCAGACCGGTATGCCGGCCGCAAGGACGCCGGCGAACATGCCGGCCGCCAATCCTTGTCCGCCAGCCGCGTAGCGCCGGCCCAGGAGGAGGCCGCCGACACCCTGGAGTAGGCGCCTTCCGATGGTCGGCAATCCCTTGCGCGGCACCCGTGTCATGAGGTTCATCCATCTGTAGTCGGCGCCCGTCGTGGGCATCGGGATGGTGACCTCCATGACGCCGGGCCGCAGCCGGTTGCGGTACGCGCCAAGGATCGCGGTGTTCAGGGGCCGGCACTCGCAGGTACGCCCGGCCGCGCTGCCGCCGGGCTCCTCCGGGTGATAGTCGGAGTATTCGCGGGCCCAGAACAGTTTCATCGGCGTGGTACGGCGCAGCAGTTCGACTGTCGCCGAGATATTTTCGAGGAACGCAGTCGACCTTTCGGCGGGCGCGGTGTCGCCGACCACCGAGGCCAGATAGGTGCCGGCGCGTTCGCGTGTGTCAGCGGCATTGTCGTCGCGGAGCACGGGGCTGGCGGGCAACCACAGGGCGCCGCCGGAGCGGGCCGTCGAACCGCCCACATACTCCGACTTTTCGACGATCAGCACCGACAGCCCCGATTCACGGGCCGTCAGCGCCGCAGCCATCCCGGTTCCGGAACCCACAACCAGCAGGTCCACGGTGGTGTCGGTCACGGGCAGTCCGGCGGGGATCGTCATGCTGGGCGTGATCACGGTGACGACGGTAAGTTGCCCTCGCGGCCGGTGCGAAGTGGCCTCCTGATGAGTGGAACGCGCTGCCTACGACACTGCGGATCGGCGGTTCAATCGGCGCATGACCACGCCGCAAGATGCTGAGCAGGTTCGGCTCATCGAGGCCCAGGCCGCGCCCACCCGCTTCGCCCGGGGCTGGCACTGCCTGGGACTGATCAGAGACTTCGGCGACGGCACGCCGCACTCCGTCAACGCGTTCGGCCAGAAGCTAGTCGTGTTCCGGAGCGGGGACGGCCGGATCAACGTGCTCGACGCCTACTGCCGGCACATGGGCGGGGACCTGTCCCAGGGCACGGTCAAGGGCGACGAGGTGGCCTGTCCATTCCACGACTGGCGCTGGGGCGGCGACGGCCGCTGCAAGCAGGTGCCCTACGCCCGGCGCGCCCCGCGGTTGGCCCGCACCGCCACCTGGCCCACCCTCGAGCAGGACGGCATGCTCTTCATCTGGAACGACCCAGAGTGCAAGGCGCCACCCCAGGATGTGACGATCCCGCGGATCGACGGCGCGTCCAGTGATGAGTGGACCGATTGGCACTGGTACACCACGGTGGTCAAGACCAACTGCCGCGAGATCATCGACAACGTCGTTGACATGGCGCACTTCTTCTATATCCACGGCACCATGCCCACCCACTTCAAGAACATCTTCGAAGGTCACACCGCGACGCAGTACATGACCAGCGGGTCGCGCCCGGACCTCGGCGATGCCGAGGGCGGAGTGAAGCTGCTCGGTACCTCGTCGCTGGCGTCCTACCACGGCCCGTCGTTCATGATCGATGATCTGACCTATCACTACGACCACGGCGATTCGCAGACGGTTCTCATCAACTGCCACTATCCCATCGATACGAATTCCTTTGTGCTGCAATACGGAATCATTGTGAAGAAGTCCGCGGAGCTTCCAGAGGAGGTTGCGGTGCAGACCGCCGTCGCACTGGGTGACTTCGTCAAGCTCGGCTTCGAGCAGGACGTCCAGATCTGGCGCAACAAGGCGCGCATCGACAACCCGCTACTTGTCGAGGAGGACGGCCCGGTCTACCAATTGCGCCGGTGGTACGAGCAGTTCTACGTCGACGTCGCCGACGTGACACCCGACATGGTCGACCGCTTCGAGTTCGAGATCGACACCACACGGCCGCGCGAAGCGTGGACGAAGGAGGTCCAGGACAACATCAACGCGGGCGTCGTCCCGGCGGTGGCAAGATCGTCGGGTCCCTCGGAATGACCGTCCGGCCCGACAACCGGCTGGCCGACAGTCCGATGGTGCATGTGGCCTGCCGACGCTGCTCGGCCAATGTCCTGGCCCGCAAGAGCACCTGGGAGCAGACCAGCGTCCAATGGGACGCCATGAGTGTCGCCCGCTGCGAACAACGCCACGACGCCCGCGCGCTGTGCGCGCTCGATGGCCGGGGAATCTTCCTAGGTTGCTCGGAACTGACCGAGTCGATCCTGTGCGCAGTGTCCGCGGGTGAGCTGGCCTTGGTCGACGAACAGTAGGCTCACGCCCATGAGTGATGGGGTACTGGTCGCAGTGGTGACGGGCGCCAGTCGTGGCGCTGGACGAGGGATCGCCGCGGCATTGGCAGCCCGGGGCTGGACGGTCTATGTCACCGGACGAAGCATCGCAGAGACCCCGCCGGGCGGCGTAGCCGTGCCGATGGACCACGCCGACGATGCCGCGGTGGCGGGGTTGTTCGACCAGATCCGGCGCGAGGCCGGTCGGCTGGACCTGCTGGTGAACAACGCCGCCGTGGTCTCCGATCAACTGGTGAACCCGAAACCGTTCTGGGAGAAGCCCCTTGATCTGGCCGATGTGCTGGACGTCGGACTGCGGTCGTCGTACGTGGCGTCCTGGTATGCCGCACCGTTGTTGCTGGAAGCCGAGCGCGGGTTGATCGCGTTCACGTCTTCGCCCGGGTCGGTGGCCTATATGCATGGGCCAGCCTATGGGGCCCAGAAGGCCGGGGTGGACAAGATGGCCGCCGATATGGCGGTCGACTTCGCCGGCACCCGGGTGTCGACCGTGTCGATCTGGATGGGGATCCTGCTGACCGAACGGACGCGGGCGGTGTTCGGGGATAACGCTGCGGCGCTGGCCGATTTTGCGTTGCATGCCGAAACCCCGGATTTCACAGGCCATTTGATCGATGCGCTCTACCGTGATCCGGCGTTGAGCGAGCGCAGCGGTCGCACGTTCATCGGCGCGGAGTTGGCGGCGGAATACGGCCTGACGGACGAGGACGGCCGGGTGCCGCCCTCGCACCGGCACCTGGGTGAGCCCCGGGAGCCCAGCTCCGTCGTGGTGCGCTGATCCGAGGAGCGGTCAGGCGTGGGCGCCGCCGTCGACGCGGATCTCGGTGCCGGTGATGAACGCCCCGTCGTCGGACGCCACCATCGCAATCACTGCGGCCACCGCGCTCGGGTCGCCCAGGATCTCGCTGGTCTGGCCGTGCAGCAGGGGAGTCTGCTTCATCCACAGGCCCAGGTCGTAACCGTCGGGCATCTTGTCGAGCGTGGTGTTGGCCAGTGCGGTCGACACCCCGCCGGGTTGGATGTTGACCGCCCGCAACCCCTGCTTCGAGTACTCCAGCGCAAGGGAATGCGTGAAGGACAGGACCCCGCCCTTGCTGGCCGCATAGGCCGCCATGTACGGATGCGCGAATGTGGCTGCGGTGGAGGTGAAATTCACAATGACGCCACGTCCCGACGCCAGCAGTGCGGGCAGCGCCTGCCGGGTCATCAGGAAGGTGCCGGTCAGGTTGACTGCGATGGTCCGATTCCAGTCCTCCAGCGTGGTCTCGTGCGTGTGCGAGCAGGTCTGCAGCGCAGCCACATTCACCAGGACCTCGAGCCCGCCGAGCCCGGCGATAGCGCCGTCCACGGCGGTCACCACATCCGACTCGCAGGCGATGTCCAGCACCATCGTGGTGAGCCGGGCGTTGTTGTCGGACGCCAACTTCACCGTGTTCTCCAGGCCCTGCGCATTGATGTCGACGGCCACCACGGTGGCGCCCTCGTCCAGTAGACGCAGTACGGTGGCCTGCCCGATACCCGATCCGGCGCCGGTGACGATCACCCTTCGATCAGCGAAACGATCCATGGCACAGTGCCTTTCAGGACATCTGGAAGGCACTGATGGGCGCCTCGTCGGGGTAGACGGCAGGACCGCCCAGATCGTAGGCCGCGTTGAGGCCGCCGATGAACGCCGGATCGTGCAGCGGTTTGCTGGGAATGTCGAGTTTGATGCCCTTGCCGGCCAGGTCGTCGACCATCATGTCGATCGCCTTGTCGATCGTGAGATCGTCGGAGCCCTCCATGTTCTTCTTCAGCTCGTCGGCATCGGTGAACACCTCTGCCGACCAGTGCACCAGGAACCGCAGGTCGTCCGTGTGGTGGTGGGCAATGACGTCGTCACCGTTGCGGAGTAGCCATCCGTCCCGATCGGCGGGGTCGCCGGCGAATACCGTCTCGAACGCCAGTCCGGCCGGAACCTGCTGATCCAACGGGCCGTTGGCCTCGCCGCGGTGCATCATCATTTCGTTCTGCACCACGACCCCGCGGTTGTTGATCGGCGGCAGCACCCGCTTGGGGGACTTCAGCGGACCCTCGGGCCAGTAGGTGAACCCGCTACCGGTGTCCAGCGAGAACCACGTGATGACCTGCGCCATCTTGATCAGATAATCGGAGAACAGGCCGGATTTGCCCATCACGCTGGTCAACCAGGTGGGTGCGTTCTCGTGCCGCACACCGCGGAAGCTCGGGGAATCCAGATGGCCCGGATCCCGATTGGCGCACGGGCCGTTGATGTTGAAGAGCATCATCTCTGGCTTGGCGTACTGCGCGCCCCAGTAGCTCTTGGCCTGTTCGAGGAACTGCGCGTTGTAGAAGCAGTCGTGCAGTTCGGGGTAGAGCACAGCCCCGTAGTTGGCCAGGTAGCCGCGGAAGGTGGGGGTCAGGAACAGGTCCAGCGAGGGCTCGAAGCCCTCCGGGAACATCCCGCTCATGGTCGCCATCAGCTCGTCGGCCGACGCGAAGTGCTGGGCGATGATCAGATTCCACGGCCCGTTGTCGTGCACGACGTCGAGCAGGCGGCGGCGCTGATCCGCGGTGTAGACGTTGTCGATCTCGCGCGGGGGGGACGCGGGCCGCAGTACGTCGGAAAGCTGCATCCGGCGTTCCTCGGTGAGCATCTGATTCTCCTTCTGCAAACGTATTTCGTTGATTGTGTGCCGCCGTGTGCCACCGAACCGCGGCGCTGTCCGGTGATCGGGACGTCAGAAATCAAGGGGATGCGCGAACTTGGCCCGCAACAGCGAACCGGTCTCCGCGATTGCCAGTCGACCGCGCGCCGTGGCCTCCGAACGCATCAGGAACCCGTGATAGATCCCGGGGTAGCGCGTCACGGTGGTCTGCACGTGCGCGTCCCGCAATCGGGCGGCATATCGCTCACCCCAGTCCCGGATCGGATCGCACTCAGCGGTCAGCACGATGGCCGGCGGCAATCCGGTCAGATCGGTGGCATACGCAGGCACCCGATAGGGATCATGGGTCGCGGGGGCGCCGCCATCGGCCAGGTCGTGCAGGTACTCGATATCGTCCAGGGTCAGCATCGGCGCGTTCGCCAGCGCTCCGATCGACGGTGTCCCCATATCGCGGTCGACTCCGGGGTACATCAGCACCTGCGCGAAAATCGGTGGCCCGCCGTGGTCGCGGGCGGCCAGGGTGACCGCGGCGGCCAAGCCACCGCCCGCGCTGTCGCCGGCCACTGCGAGCCGGGTTGCGTCCATCCCGAGTCCGGTGCTGCGCTCGGCCACCCAGCAGGTCGCCGCCCAGGCGTCGTCGAACTGAGCCGGGGCTGGATGCTCCGGCGCCAACCGGTATTCCACTGCGACGACAGTGGCACCGCTGTAACTGGCCAGAGCTCGCGCCAGTGGTTCATACGAATGGTTCGAGCCCATGGCCAGTCCACCGCCGTGGAAGTAGACCACGACGGGCACTTCCGGTTCGAGCGTCGGCCGGTAGATGCGCAGCGGGACGGACCCGGCCGTAACGTCGTCGATACGTGCCATTTCGGGCATATCTGTGGGTAGCGGAGCAGTTTCGAGGCTTTTGCGGACCGCGGGGAGGCCACGTTCACGCAGCGTGGCAGGCGGGCCGAAGGACGCCACCCGGGCCGCGGCGTCGGGGTCGAGTTTCGCAATCACGCGCCGACCCCCGGGCCGAGCGGACACGTAGGAACACGATCGCGCGGCGTGTTTTGTACCCGCACGCACACTCGCCCGAGCGGCCTCACTGGTGCGCCGGGTCGAAGCGCTGCGTAGTACGGAGCAGCGGGGGTCTTTGGCCGGCAAGGACATTGGCCCGTTCGGTCATGGCCGAGCCGACATACTCCGGCTGGGTGAGCAGATAGAAGCGGCCCTCGGCAGCCTGTTCGAATACCACTTCGGCTGCAGCGATCGGGTCCATCGCCTCGGCCTTGATATCGAGCATGGCCGCCCGAGTGGACTCCGCAGCACCGTTATCGGCTTCGTCGACCCCACCGGCCGATTCGAAGATGTTGGACACGACTGCACCGGGAAGCACCGCCTGCACGTGAATATGGTGGTCATGGCCGGCCTGCTGCACCTCCAGGTGCAGGCATTCGGTCAGTGCTAGCACGGCGTGCTTGCTGACGATGTAGGGGGCCTGGAGTGGTACCACCGCCACGCCGCCGATCGACGACAGGTTCCAGACCCAGGCCGGGGCGTCCGTGGCCATCATCATCGGTAAGAAGGCGCGCACTCCGTAGAAGACGCCGCTGATGTTGATGTCCAGTACGCGTTGCCAATTCGTCACCGGGGTGTCCCACAGATAACCGAACTGCTCGATACCGGCGTTGTTGACCAGTAGCCGCACCGGGCCGATATCCCGATACACCCGGCCGGCCAACTCGGTGAGCGCCGCGGGATCCCGGACATCGCACTCGACCGCGACCGCTCGGTCGCCGAGTTCGTCCCGCAACGCTTCGACCGCACTCAGGTCGACATCTGCCAGGACCACCGTCATTCCGAGTGCGTGGGAGTACCGGGCCAGCCCGGCACCGATGCCCGCGCCTGCGCCGGTGATGACAGCGATGCCACCTCCGAAGATCTCGGATGCACTCATCAAGGCGTTGCGTCGGCGTGCAGGTCGGCCAGGTTCACCGAGTTGGTGGTATCAAGGATCACCTCGACGTCGGTGAATTCGAGGCCATTCGCGCCGCGCCGGATGGCGGCGTTGACGACGCCACTGGATACCAGGAACGGCACGTAGTTCGCGATCTGGTTGACCACGATGTAGGACCGGGTCAGCACCGCATCTCCGGAGACGCCGGTGCGGTGGATGTTCGTCGCATGGTGGCGAAGCGGGTAAGGGCTCTCCTTGCGGTGTGCGGTCAGCCATTCCATCACCGCGTCACGGCCGTTGAGCTCCGGCGACATCAGGTTCTCGAATGGGCTGGCACCCGAGTCGCTGCGAGTCCGATAGTGCACGTCCTCGGCGTGGGCCGCGGCCATCTCGTCGTAGTTCGCCTCGTCGTAGTGGAACCAGAAGGCGCCGAGGAAGTCCTGCAGTTCGGCCAGTGTGATCTCGTTGCTCATGGATATGGAGTCAACCGCGGTCGTCGTGGTGGTAACAGCGGTGCTGACCGGTCAGTGGGACTACGGCGTCCGCGCTCCGGGGGCCGGGGCGATGAGGCCCCACAGGTCGGGTGCCGTGCCGGCCAGATCGGCGACCCGCTGGTCCCAGTACCGGACCGAACCGTACTCCGACCGCCAGGCCAGCGTGGCCCGGGTGTACTCGTGCAGCCGGTGCTCGATGGTGGTGCCGATGGCGCCGTGCACCTGATGCGCATTGCGAACGGCTACCGAGGCGGCATGGCCGGCGCATGAACGGGCCACCGCCACAGCGAATTCGACATCCCGGCCGGCCCAGTCGTCGGCGATGGCCCGCGACAGTGCTGCCTCGGTGGCCGCGCGGGCCAGGGCGGACTCGGCGGCGATGTCGGAGATCAGGTTCTGGATGGCCTGGAACTTCGCCAACGGCCGGCCGAACTGCACCCGCGAGCTGACATGCTCGATCGACAACTCCAGGCTCCGATCCAGCGCGGCGCAGACCTGGATCGCACGGATCAGCGCTGCCCGGTGCCGCACCTTTGCCACCAGACCCGGGTCAACGGGGACGCCGGACAACCCGGTAGCGACGACGGTGTCCCGAGGTTCGCCGATCATGTTGGCGCCCTTGGTGATCGACAGCTCCGACGGTTCGACGTCCGCCAGCCGGTAGCCGTCGGCCCCGTCGATCGCACAAGGCCACACCACGACGATCCGCTCGGCGTCCGCGCACCACGGGACGCCATCCGCACGCCCGTCCGCGTCGAGCAGGGCCAGCGTGCGGCGTGCCGGGGTGTACACCGTGGCCGTCGCATCGAGCAGCCAACAAGCCAGCAGATCGTGCTCGGCCAATGGGACCCGGACACCGTGTCTCACTGCGGCCGACAGCAGTTCGGCTGCCTCCGGCCAACCCGCGCCACTGCCGCCCACCGACTCGGGTCCGGTGAGACGAACCAGCCCCAGATTGTCCAGCCGTGACCACATTTGGGCGGTGTTCACACGAAGATCAGCGAATACCGAATCCATCATTGCGGCCAGATCGGGGTCAACACTCATCGCAACCCCAGTCCGCGCGCAATGACGCCACGCAGGATCTCGTTGGTTCCGCCGCGGAGGGTGAAGCCGGGCCGCTGATCGACGGCACGGGTCACCAGCTCGGCAAGCGCGGGATCGCCGCGTAGGTCGGCGTAATCGGCGATGTCGCCCTCGGTGCTCGTGCCGAGTACTTTGACCACGGCGGCGGGAACGTCGGCAGGCTCGTGGCGTTCCAGCGCGCCGGCCACCGCACTGGACATGTGGTGCAGACCCGCGATCCGCGCGACGAGCCTGCCGAGCTCACGTTCGGGATCGGTGGCACATGATGCCAGTAGGGGAAAGGTGGACAGGACCCGCTCGGGCCCGCTGCGCTCGAAGGCAAGCTCCGAGGTCACCTGCGTCCAGCCGGCGCCGATCTCGCCGAACACCATGTCATCGGGTACGAAGGCCTGGTCCAGGATGACCTCGTTGAAGTGGTGGGCGCCGTTCATCGAGATGATCGGCCGGATCTCGACACCGGAGCCGCGCAGATCGACGATGAACTGGCTCAACCCGGCGTGCCGGTGCGCGGGGTCGACGGGTTCGGTCCGGGCCAGCCCGATGAAGGCGTGCGCCAGGTGCGCTCCCGAGGTCCACACCTTGGTGCCGGTCAGTGCCCAGCCGTCGTCCACCCGGGTGGCACGGGTGCGGACGCTGGCCAGGTCCGAGCCCGAGTCGGGTTCGCTCATGCCGATTCCGAAAAAGCATTCGCCGCGGGCGATCTTGGGTAGGAATTCCTGCTTCTGGTGCTCGGTCCCGTACTTGAGCAGCGAAGGTACGATCTGTCGGTCGGCAATCCAGTGCGCGGCGACCGGTGCCCCGGCCGCCAAGAGTTCCTCCGTGACCACGAACCGTTCCTGGAATGAACGGCCATGGCCGCCATAGCCTTTCGGTATCGTCATGCCGATCCAGCCGCGCGCGGCCAGTGCCGCGGTGAACTCCTCGTCCCAGCCGGACAACCAGGTGTCCACCAACGGCGTGAAGGGTTGGGTGTGCAGGAACGCACGGACCTCGGCGCGCAGGGCGCGCAATTCGTCGGGTTCGACGGCAGCGGGTGGCACCAACCGGTTCATCAGTTGCTCCGCCATTTCGCGATCCGACCCTGGTGCTCGGGGTCATGGTGGGCCAGCGGCTGCATCGCGGCTGCCATTGCGAGGGTGGATTCCAACGCCCCGGTGCGGGATTCCTGCAGCAGGCGTTTGGCCATCCGCACGGCATGCGGCGGGTTCTTGGTGATTCGGTCAGCCAGTTCCATTGCCGCCGAGATCAATTCATCGTGGGGGACCGTCCGTCCTACCAGGCCCCAGTCCAGCGCGGTGGCGGCGTCGATCCGGTCGCCGGTGAGCGTCATCTCGGCGGCGCGCTCGTAGCCTATGGCGCGCTGCAGGAACCACGTGCCGCCGTCGCCGGGAACCAAGCCGATCTGGACGAAACTCTCGGCGAACGACGCCCGTTCGGAGGCGACCCGCAGATCGCACATCATCGCGAGGTCGCAGCCCGCGCCCACCGCCGGTCCGTTGACGGCGGCGATGATCGGTACCTCCAGCCGCGCGAGTGCGCGAGGGATGCGCTGGATGCCGTCGACGTAGGCATGTCGCTGTTCGATGGCCGGCAGGCCGAACATGCCCTGCCGATCGGCCATCTCCTTGACATTGCCGCCGGCGGAGAAGATCTTTCCCTCACCGGTCAGGATGATCGCCCGGACCGCCGTGTCGGCGTTGGCCGCGTCCACCGCGGTCTCGAACTCGGAGATGAACGACGTGTCGGTGATCGCGTTGCCGGCCTCGGGCAGGTTGATGGTCCAGGTTTGGGTGTCGCCGGCGGCCTCGATCCTCAGCGCGGTCATGCGGGCAACTGTAGCGATTTGGTCTGCAGGTATTCCTCGAACCCGAAGCGGCCCAGTTCACGGCCGATCCCGGACTTTTTGTACCCACCGAACGGTGCGGCAGGGTTGTAGGAACCGCCGTTGATGTCGAGCTGCCCCGTCTGAACCTGGCGGGCGAAGGAGATGGCGGTGGCATCATCGGCCGCCCAGACCGCACCGGCCAGGCCGTACGGGGTGCCGTTGGCGATCCGCAGGGCGTCATCGTCATCGTCGAACGGGATGACCGCCAGCACGGGGCCGAACACCTCCTCCTGGCCCAGCTCGGAATCCGGGTCGACGTCGGCGAAAACTGTTGGTGCGACGAAATATCCGGTGTCACGGATCGTATCGGCGCCACCCGTGAGCAACCGGGCCCCGTCCCGCTGGGCGCGTTCGATGAAGCCCCGCACGATCTCGTACTGACCCTTGGAGGCCGATGGTCCGATCCGGGTGCCCGGATCCCACGGGTCGCCCACGGTGTATTTGGCGACGGCCGACTCCACGAGGTTGAGCGCGTCCGTGTACCGAGCGCGGGGCACCAGCATCCGCGTCCACGCCATGCAGGTCTGCCCGCCGTTGAGGAAGGCATTCCCGACCCCGACCTTGACGGCAGTAGCCAGGTCTGCACCGTCGAGGATCACGTTGGCCGACTTACCGCCGAGTTCGAGCGCCACCTTCTTGATCGTCCTCCCGGCGATCTCACCCACTCGGGCGCCGACACCCGTAGAGCCGGTGAAGGACACGACGTCGACGTCGCTATGTTCGGCCAGCCGTTCGCCGATCACGGCGCCAGGCCCGGACACCAGGTTGACCACGCCGGGCGGCAGGCCCGCGTCGTCGAGGGCCTCGACGAACTCGAACACCGAGAGTGGGGCCTCGTTGCTGGGCTTGAGCACGACCGTGCAGCCGGCCGCGATGGCCGGCAGCACCTTGGCCACCACCTGGTAGAGCGGATAGTTCCACGGGGTGATGGCGGCCACTACACCGTAGGGCTCACGGATCACCAGCGAGTTCCCGATGCGCTCTTCGGGGTCGAAGGTGTCCAGCGCGTCGGCGAATCCGCGGGCAACGGCTAGCGGCACCTGGGTCTGCACGGTCTGTGCGATCCGGATCGGGGCGCCCATCTCGGCGGTGATGGTCCCGGCGATGGCCGGTAGGCGCTTCTCCATCGCGGTGATCACCCCGGTCAGCCGCTCGCGCCGTTCGGCCAGCGTGATCATCGGGTCGAAAGCCGTGCGCGCCGCGGCCACCGCGGCGTCGACATCGTCGGCGTTCCCGGCGGGCACGCTCCCGATGGGCTGTTCGGTGGCTGGGTCGATCACCTCGATCATGCCGGTGCCCTGGGGGGCTACCCAGGCGCCATCGAGGTAGAGCTCGGTACGGGCGTAGTTGTGCATATTGTGCTCTTGGTCAGGGCACGATGGCCGCACGCACATCGCGGCGACTATCGGCGGCGGCGAAGGCGTCATTGATCTCGTCCAGGGAGTACTGCGCGGCGGCCAGTCGATCGAACGGCAATCGGTCTTGGTTCCGCTCGAGGAATGTCAGTGCCCGGTGCAGCACCGCGGGCTCGTACAGCGAGACACCGACGATGGTCTTGTTCGAGAACACGAACCGGGACGGGTCGAACTCGAAGGTCTTGCCCATGTTGATGTTCCCGATCTCGACGTAGCGACCGAACTGTGCCAGCATCTTCAGCCCCTCGTCGATGGCGGCCGGATGTCCGACCACCTCGACGACCACATCGGCGCCCTGCCCGTCGGTCAAGGACCGGACCCTTTTGACGCGGTCCTTCTCGGCGGTCAACTCGGTGATGTCGATGACGGCGTCGGCGCCGAATGCGGCTGCCAGTTCCAGTCTTTCAGGCATCCCCTCGACGGCGATCACGGTCGATGCCCCGCGAGCCTTGGCCACGGCAACAGCGTAGAGGCCCAGCGCGCCGGCGCCCTGCACCACGACCGTCTCGCCGAGTTGAAGATCGACGCGCTCGAGGCCGTACATCACTTGGGAAAGCGCGCAATTGGCCCCGGCGGCGATCTCGTCGGACACGGTGTCCGGCACGGTGTAGACCACCGCCCCGGCGGGCAGCAGGAAGTAGTCGCCGTATCCACCGACGAAATAGGGCGGTTCGTCAGCCCGGCCCAGCATGGCCATCTTCAGGTTGGTGCAGGCGTTGCGCCGTCCGGCCAGGCAGTTCCGGCAGGTATGGCAGCAGAAGAAGTACGGGAACACCACCCGCGTGCCCTCTTGCAGCGGTCCGCCGTTGGAATCGGTCGTCACCCCCTCGCCCAGTGCCGCCACCGCACCGACCATCTCATGGCCAAGCACCGTGGGCAGCTGTCCGCCCAGGCCCCGGGTCGCGAACGTGCCATGCCAGGCGTGCACATCGGAGCCGCAGATGTTGGCCCGCGTGATGCGCACCAGGATCTCGCCGGGACCTACTCCGGGCAGGCTGACCGACTCGATGGTGAACGGCTCACCGGGCCCGTCGAAGCGCGCGATACGTCCCTCAAACAAGGGTGAATTCCTCTCTCAGTTGGCGTTTGAGCAACTTCCCGCTGGGGTTCTTGGGCAGCGCGTCCACGAAGAAGATGCGTTTGGGCGTCTTGAACCCGGCCAGGTGTTCCCGGCAGTGCGCCAGGATGTCCTCCTCGGTGGGTGCTGACCCCTCGCGTGACACCACCGCGGCCACCACGGCCTCGACCCAGACGGGATGCGGCAGTCCGAACACGGCGACCTCTTCGACCCCGGTGTGCCGGTAGAGGACTTCTTCGACCTCGCGGCTGGCGACATTCTCACCGCCCGTCTTGATCATGTCCTTCTTGCGGTCCACGACGTGGAGCAGACCGTGCTCGTCGTAATAACCCAGGTCACCGGAATGGAACCAGCCGCCCGCGAATGCCTGAGCGGTCTTCTCCGGGGCGTCCAGATACCCGAGCATCAGGTGCGGACTGCGGTGCACGATCTCACCGACCACATTGGGCCCGAGGGGCTGGCCCTCGCCGTCCACGATCGCGGTCTCCACATTGATCACCGGCCGCCCGGCGGCACCGGGGTGGGCGTCCTGTTCGTCGGGCCCGAGCGCCGACGCCAAAGGTGCCATCTCGGTCTGTCCGTAGAAGTTCCACAGCCGCAGATTCGGCAGGCGCTGCCGCATTTCGGCCAGGATCTCCACGGGCATCGCCGACGCGCCGTAATAGCCCTTACGCAGACTCGACAGATTCACCTGGTCGAAGACCGGCGACCGCAGCAGCGAGATCCACACCGTGGGAGGTGCGAAGTAGTTCGTCACGCCGTACCGCTCGATGGTGCGCAACACCAGTTCCGGGTCGGGGCGCGACACGATGATACTGGTGGCACCCAGGTAGATATCGGTGGCCAGGAAGTTGTCCAGTTGCGCGCAGTGGTACAGCGGCAAGGAGTGCACCTCGACGTCGTCGGCAGACATGGATCCGGCCACGATGGTGCTGACGTAGTTGCCGATCAGGCTGCGGCTCGAGTGTATGGCGCCCTTGGGGTGCGACTCGGTGCCGCTGGTGTACATGATCCGGATGACCTGGTCGTCGTCGACGTGCGGCTGCGGTGCGGGCGCATCCGTGGCCAGCCAGTCCGCGAAATCTGCCCAGCCGTCGGGAGCGGCACCGATTGCCGCCGTGGTGGCAACCTGCCCACCGAGCGCCATGGCGGCCTCGGCAGTCGGGATCAGCGCGTCCTCCACGACAAACCCGGTGACCTGGCTGTGTTCCAGGATGTAGGCGATCTCCTCGGCGGTCAGCATGAAATTCACCGGCACCAGTGCGACACCGGCCCGGGCGGTGGCGAACGCGAGGACCGCGTACTGCCAGCAGTTGTGGGCCAGCAGCGCAATTCGGTGGCTGGGGTGAAACCCATTGTCCTGCAACGCTGCTGCCGCCCGATCGACCAGGTTCTCGAACTGGGCGAACGTCAGCGTGACGTCGCCGTCGACGATGGCGGTCTTGTCCGGGAATTTCCGTGCCGAGCGGCGCGGGATGTCGCCGAGGGCGTGACTGCGTGCCGAGGCGATCACCGGATCCACGTGCATGCGCCGACCATATGGCGGTGTGGACGGCCAAGCCCGGTCGTGTCCCGCTCAGTAGGCAGGCCACTGCCACCGCCGGCGTCCCCGCCGGATACTTCCTGCCATGAGCACTGGCATCACCGTGGACTGCGACCTGCGAACCCATCTGCTGCAGGCCGACGCCGGCGTCCTGGTGGCGGTGCTGGCGCAGCTCACCGGCGACGCGGGTGTGGTGGACCGGTTCGCCGGCCGCATCTCGCATGTGCCCGATCCGCCCGAGCAACTCGGCGTGGCCGACGACGACACGATGGCCGAACTGGCCGACGCGATCGTGGTGGCGATGAGCGGTCCACGTCCGGCCGATATCGATCCCGAACTGTTCGAGCGGGTCGCACCGGTGGCCCTTGGCGGCCCCGTCGGAGACGAGTATTTCGGGTTGTTGTTGGAGCAGGGCGGTTTTCAGCCGACACAGCCGGTGCTGCCGCGCACCAGCAAGTTGCCGCCGGACTTCCGTGTCGCGATCATCGGGGCCGGGATGGCCGGGATGACGGCTGCGTTGGCGTGTGCGGACGCCGGAATCGACTACGAGATCTACGACCGCAACGACGAGGTGGGTGGCACCTGGTACACCACCGTCTATCCTGGCCTGGGCGTGGACACCCCGTCGGCGTACTACTCGCTGTCTCGCGATATCAACGGCGACTGGTCGAGCTACTACCCGATGGGCGACGAGTACCAGCGCTACCTCGAATCGATCGCCGAGGCGAATGGGCTGCGGGCTCACATCCGATTCTCGACGGAGGTCACTGCGCTGCGCTGGGACGAGGAGCGCGCGCAGTGGGAGATCCGCGCGACCGGCCCGGACGGCGACTCGATAAACCAAGCCAACGTGGTGGTGCCAGCGGTCGGCTACCTCAACCGGCCCCGCTGGCCCGATCTCGAAGGCCGGGAGTCCTTCGGGGGCATCAGCATTCACTCGGCGCTGTGGGATCGCGAGCTGGATCTGACCGGCAAGCGGGTCGCGATCATCGGGGCGGGCTGCACCGCGGTCCAGATCGTGGACGCCACGGTCGACCAGGTGGCGCACCTCACGGTGTTCCAGCGCCAGCCGCACTGGGTCGCGCCGCGCAGGCGGTTGAGCGATGAAGTACCCGAACACCAGCGATGGCTGGGCACGCACCTGCCGTTCTACGCGAACTGGACGCGACTGAAGTCGTTCTGGGGGACCGCCGACAACAACTACCCGGTGATCATCCGGGATCCGGAGTGGGCCGCCGAGCATCTATCCATCTCGCCGGCGAACGATCGACTGTTGCAGATCTGCCAGGGATACATCGACCGGACGTTCGGCGCCGGAAGTGAATTGGCCCGCAAAGTGACTCCGGACTTCGCCCCGTACGGCAAGCGCATCATTCGGGATCCCGGCGGCTACTATGCGGCATTGACGCGGTCGCACGTGGATGTGGAAGCGGCCGAACCTTTGCGGGTGAACGAGACCGGGATCGTCACGGCCGACGGCCGGCAGATCGACCTCGATGTGATCATCTACGCCACCGGCTACTACCTGGATTTCCTGTCCACCATGGACATCTCCGGTCGCGACGGCGTGCGGTTGGCCGAGGTCTGGGGCGATAGCCCGGCCGCCTACCGTGGCGGCACGGTGCCCGGGTTCCCCAATCTGTTCATCTCCTCGGCGCCGAACTACAGCCCCGGGCACGGTGCCGGGCACAATTTCGGCGTCGAGGTGTTCAGTCACTACGTCATGGAATGCCTTCAGCTGCTGGCGAATCGGGGCGGTCGGGCCATCGAGGTCACCCCGGTGGCGCACGAGGGGTACGTCGCCGATATCGACGCCACCATGGCGGGCACGGTGTGGTGTCACACTCCGACCGCGCACACCTACTACCGCTCGGGCGGTGGCAGGATCGTGACGGCGTTCCCGTACCGCCTGGTGGACGTGTGGCACGGGCATCGTGCGCCGGTCGAATCTGACTTCATCGTCCGATGACCGGATTGCTCTGCGGCAAAACGGCTCTGGTGACCGGTAGCAGCCGGGGGATAGGCCGCGCGATCGCGCAGCGGCTGGCTGGCGAGGGCGCCACCGTGGCGGTGACGGCGCGGTCGTACGAACCGTCGGTGTCAGTGCGGAGCGGTGTGGGGTCGGCGATCCCCGGGACCATCGACGAGACCATCGCGTTGATCGAATCCGCAGGAGGAGAAGCGTTCGGTCTGGCGGCGGACCTGGAGGACCCCCGGCAGCGGGACGGTCTGATCGACGCGGTACTCGAGCGGACGGGCCGGGTCGACATCGTGGTGAACAATGCCGGGTTCGCCGACTACGCGGTGATCGAGGAGATGGATCTCGAAACCTTCGACCGCACCGTCGAGCATTACCTACGCACCCCTTTCGCGCTGACCAGAGCCGCTGTGCCTCATATGCGTGAGCAGGGCGCGGGCTGGATCGTCAACATCGGTTCGGTCACCGGGGTAGCGCCATTACGGCCGTATCGGGAATACAACAAGACCTCCGGCGACGTGATCTACGCGTCGTGCAAGGCCGCGCTACACCGATTCACCCAAGGGGTGGCAGCTGAACTGCTGGACTCCAATATCGCCGTGAACTGCGTGGGTCCGTCGACCGCCGTGCGGACACCGGGGGCCGCGTCCCTGATTCCCGACAGCTTCCCGACCGAACCGGTCGAGTACCTGGCGGAGACGGTGCTGGCGATGTGTCACCTGCCCGCGGCCGAACGCACCGGATTGGTGGCGTTCAGCCTGCATTATCCGTGGTCCTCGGGACTCTCGGTGCATACGCTGGACGGTCGTTCGGTGTTGCCGCCGCTGGAGCCGCCGACTTCGTCGAACCCGAACATCATGCCGCTCGGGATGTAGCATTCTGCTACGCTGGTAGCACCTTGTTACAGGAGGCTTGATGCCCGACAACGCCGACCGCGTCACCCGCTTTGCCGCCGATCTTCTCGACAGCGCAGCCGCCGAAGGGGCTCGCCAGAGCCGGTCGGCCAAACAGCAGCTCGATCACTGGGCCCGGGTTGGTCGTGCGGTGTCGAGCCAACACAGCGCTGCGCGCCGGCGTGTCGAGGCCGCGCTGGCCGGTGAGCTGGACCTCGGTGCGCTCGGCGCCGAAGAGGGTGTGGTGTTCAACGCCGAGATCGACGCGGCGATCCAGCAGTCCTTGAGCACCGCCGACTACGGTGCCACGCTGGCCCGTCGCGGCATCACCACGGTCGCGTTGAACGATGCGGGCCAGATCGTCGAACATCGACCTGATGGCAGCACAAAGGTTTTGACGAAGGCCGCGGCATCCAAACGGCGTCGGGTGAGGTCGGCGTCCTGACAGTCTGGTGAAGCGACTCGATCTGGTCGTCGGATCCAACGGCGCGGGCAAGACGACATTCGTCGAGCTGACCCTGGCACCGCTGCTGCCCGGCAGCGGGTTCGTCAACGCCGACGAGATCGCCCGGCAGCGTTGGCCCGACACCCCGGCAGAACACTCCTACGAGGCGGCCCGGGTGGCCGGCCAGACTCGGTCCCGATTGATCGAACTGGGGCAATCGTTCATCGCCGAGACGGTGTTCTCCCATCCGTCGAAGTTGGAACTGATCGACGATGCGCACGAAGCCCGTTACACGGTGGCGCTGCACGTGCTGTTGATCCCCGAGGCCCTGGCCGTCGAACGGGTCCGCCTCCGGGTGGCCGCTGGGGGTCACCATGTTCCGGCCGACAAGATCCGGCAGCGCTACCGACGGTTGTGGCCCCTGGTGGCCACAGCGATCACGCGCTGTGACTCGGCCACGGTGTACGACAACAGCGGGTTGAATGGTCCGCGAATCGTCGCGCAGTTTGCCGGGGGGTACCTCATCGGCGCACCCGCGTGGCCGACCTGGACACCGAGTCCACTGGCATAGTCCCAGTTCACCGGCTTGTTGCGCCGCCTTGTCACCAAGTTGCCTCATGTTGATCCGCCCCGGCGTGTCGGGAGGTTCTCTTATCTGAGTGCCTCCTCGGTCTGAGGGTGCCGCTGGCGATGGTAGTAGAGCGCTTCAGCGCGGTCCGGCGTCAGGTCCTGGCAGTAGCCGTT